>Ga0209536_100011307_pt1 | contig 13088 bp, 11 predicted proteins | sample DeeMarSeWOR28_12_FD_187461 | JGI IMG/M metagenome (GOLD analysis project Ga0209536, IMG submission 187461) | Marine sediment microbial communities from White Oak River estuary, North Carolina - WOR-2-8_12 (SPAdes) (version 2) | ecosystem: Environmental > Aquatic > Marine > Intertidal zone >...
TAAACCCCACCCGGAGCAAGACCAAATAGGGGAACATGGGCGTGGCCCGCGCCGTTCCCGGGTAGGTCGCTCGAGGTGCACGGTGACGTGCATCCCAGACGAATGGCTGTCCACGACAGAACCCGGCTTACAGGCCGGCTTCCACCTTTATACTGATTACCCTCCGATTTCCCGGTACAATACCCCGCCTGTTTCACGTATCGTCAGGTACCGTTCAACGCGAAATTTCCCGTCCATGGCCGGAAAAGTTTTTGTCAAAACCCACGGGTGTCAGATGAATGAGTACGATTCCGCCAAAATGGTGGACGTGCTCGCCGCTGCCCACGGCCTGCAGCTGGCGTCATCGGCGGACGAGGCTGACGTGCTGCTGCTGAATACCTGCTCGATCCGTGAAAAGGCCCAGGAAAAGGTGTTCTCGCAGCTGGGTCGGTGGCACGAACTGAAACAGAAACGCCCGGATCTGATTATCGGCGTGGGTGGCTGCGTGGCCAGCCAGGAGGGCGAAGCGCTGCGCGAACGCGCGCCCTACGTGGACCTGGTGTTTGGTCCCCAGACCCTGCACCGCCTGCCGCAGATGATCAGCGAGCTGCGCGGCAAGCGCGCCGCGGTGGTGGATATCTCCTTCCCTGAGATCGAGAAATTCGACCGTCTGCCGGAACCGCGCGCCGCAGGCCCGACTGCATTCCTGTCCATAATGGAGGGCTGCAGCAAGTACTGCACGTTCTGCGTGGTGCCCTATACGCGCGGGGAGGAAGTCAGCCGACCATTTGACGACATCATCGCCGAGGCGTTCAGCCTGGCGCGCCAGGGGGTACGCGAAATCACCTTGCTGGGGCAGAATGTCAACGCTTATCGCGGCGCCATGGCCGACGGTGGTAGCGCCGACCTGGCACTGCTGATCACCTATGTTGCGGCCATCGAAGGCATCGATCGCATTCGCTACACCACGTCGCATCCGCTGGAGATGAGCGACAGCCTGATCCAGGTCTACCGCGAGGTGCCGGAGCTGGTCGGTCACCTGCACCTGCCGGTGCAGAGCGGCTCGGACCGGGTGCTGGCGGCCATGAAGCGCAATCACACGGCGCTGGAGTACAAGTCCCGCATCCGCCACCTGCGCGCGGCGCGCCCGGGTATCAGCCTGTCATCCGATTTCATCGTCGGGTTCCCAGGTGAAACCGAAGCCGACTTCGAAGCCACCATGCAGCTGATTGAGGATGTCGGTTTCGACCACTCGTTCAGCTTCATCTATAGCCGCCGGCCGGGCACGCCGGCAGCCGAGCTGCCCGACGACGTACCGCAGGCGATCAAGAAGCAGCGCCTGGCACGCCTGCAGGCGCGTATCCAAGGCCTGGCAGCCGCCATCAGCGCGGCCATGGTCGGCAGTGCGCAGCGCATACTGGTGGAGGGGCCGTCGCGTAAAGACCCTACGCAGATGGCTGGGCGCACCGAAAACAACCGCGTGGTCAATTTCGCTGCCGGTGCGGATCTGATTGGCCGCTTCGTCACAGTCCGTATTAGCGAGGCGTTGCCGAACTCGCTGCGCGGCGAACTGCTCGCGATAGATGATCCGGGCACGGCCGACAAGACCGTAAACTGGGGCTGATGCCCGGCAAACAACCAGCGTTTTGGATCCTGAACCCGCTTCCGTCACCCTGACCCTGCAACCCGCTGACAACCAGCGGCTGGCCTCCCTGTGCGGGCAATTTGATGAGCACCTGCGGCAGCTCGAGCGGCGCCTGCATGTCGAAATCAGCAATCGCGGTAATCAGTTTCGCATCGTCGGTGATGACCGCGCACCGCATCTGGCCGGCGACGTGCTGCAGGACCTGTACGATGCCACGCTGGAGGCGCCGCTGACGCCGGAGCGGGTGCACCTGTACCTGCAGCAGGCCGGGCTGGAGGTGCTGGAACAAAGCGGGCAAGGCGCTGATAAGGGCCTGCTGATTCACACCCGGCGCTCCATGATCCGGCCACGCGGCGCGCACCAGCGGGACTATATCCGTAACATCTCGGATCTCGATATCAACTTCGGTGTCGGCCCTGCCGGCACCGGCAAGACCTACCTGGCGGTGGCCTGCGCGGTGCAGGCGCTGGAACGCGAAACCGTGCGCCGACTGGTGCTGGTGCGCCCGGCCGTGGAAGCCGGCGAGCGACTCGGGTTCCTGCCCGGCGACCTGGTGCAGAAGGTCGATCCCTACCTGCGCCCGCTGTATGACGCGTTGTTCGAGATGCTCGGTTTCGAGCGGGTCGGCAAGCTGATCGAGCGCAACGTGATCGAGATCGCGCCGCTCGCCTTCATGCGCGGCAGAACCTTGAACGACGCCTTCGTGATCCTGGACGAGGCGCAGAATACCACCGTCGAACAGATGAAAATGTTCCTCACTCGTATCGGCTTCGGTTCCACGGCGGTGATAACCGGTGACGTCACGCAGATCGATCTGCCCAAGGGCGTGAAGTCCGGTCTGCGTCAGGTGGTCGACGTCCTGAAAGGCGTCGACGGTATCGGCTTCACCTGGTTCGATGCGCGCGACGTGGTGCGCCATCCGCTGGTGAAAAAGATCCTCAACGCCTACGAGCGCTTCGAGCAGGATAGCGATGGCGGCTGAGCGGATAGCGCAGGTGGCACTGGAGGTCCAGTACGCGCTGGAGGATGCAGCGCTTCCGACTGAACAGGAGTTCAGTGCCTGGGCGCTGGCTGCCCTGCAGCAGCGTCGCGAACCGGTGGAGCTGCTGATACGGGTGGTCGACGCGGCGGAGAGTCGCGATCTGAACCGGCGCTATCGCGGCAAGGACAAGCCGACCAACGTACTGGCGTTCCCTTTCGAGGCGCCGCCTGGCATCCCGTCCCGCCACCTGGGTGATGTGGTGATCTGCGCCCCTGTGGTAAAAAGGGAGGCGCGGGAGCAGAGCAAGCCAGCGTCCGCTCACTGGGCGCATATGGTAGTGCACGGCATTCTGCATCTGTGCGGCTACGATCACCACAGCGAGCAGGATGCCGGGGAAATGGAAGCGCTGGAGAAGCGCATACTGCAAGGCATGGGGATCCCCGATCCCTACAGTGTGGCGATCTAAAGGGCATCATGAAGGAAGACCGAAACAGCAACGGCCCCGCCCAGCGATCCTGGGTAGATCGCCTGAGCCAGGCCCTGCTGGGTGAGCCCAAGGATCGCGAGCAGCTGATTGCGCTGTTGCGCGACGCCCAGGCGCGCGGCCTGTTCGACGCCGATGCCCAGGCGATGATCGAAGGCGTTCTGCAGGTCGCCGATATGCAGGTGCGCGACATCATGATTCCGCGCTCCCAGATGGTGGTTGTCAATCGCGACGCCCACCCCGAAGAGCTTATCGCCATCGCCATCGAGTCGGGTCACTCGCGTTTCCCGATGATTGGCGACAGCCGTGACGAGGTCGTCGGCGTGCTGCTCGCCAAGGACCTGCTGCGCTACTCGTCGAAGCGCGACCCGGAGCAGTTTTCGGTACGTGAACTGCTGCGGCCGGCTGTGTTTGTGCCGGAGAGCAAACGCCTGAACGTGTTACTGAAGGAATTCCGTGCCAGCCGCAACCACCTCGCTATCGTGGTCGACGAGTACGGCGGGGTGGCCGGCATGGTCACCATCGAGGATGTGCTGGAGCAGATCGTCGGCGAGATCGAGGACGAGCACGACATCGACGAGGAGACTTTTATCCGCAAGTACAGCGATGTCAACTTTACCGTCAAGGCGCTGACTCCGATCGAAGATTTCAACGAGTATTTCGACACCGGGTTCAGCGACGAGGAATTCGATACCATCGGCGGCCTGGTTACGCACAAACTGGGTCGGCTGCCCAAGCGCGGCGAGACCATCATCATCGAGAATATGGGCTTCAAGATCCTGAATGCGGATAATCGTCGCATTCGTCTGATGAAGGTGACACTGCTGCGCGCCCCGGATGCGGTCGAGCAGACCCTGAACACCTGATTGCATGACGTTAACCGCGAGCAAGCTGCTGACCAGGCTGGCTACGCTGCTGTGCGGTGCACTGGTGCCACTCGGCTTCGCGCCATTCGGCTGGTATCCCTTGACTTTGCTCGCTATCGCCGCGCTGGCCGCGCTGCTCCTGAAGGCCAAACGCCGCGACGCCCTGGTGACAGGCTGGCTGTTCGGAATCGGGCAGTTCGGCGTCGGTGTATCCTGGATCTATATCAGTATCTATCTCTACGGCCATGCCAGCCTGTGGCTTTCCGTCGCCGTCATGCTGCTGCTGGTTGCCTTCTTGGCTCTGTTTCCCGCGCTGATGGCGTGGGCCCTGGTGCGCTTTGCGGTCGAGCCGGGTGGGCGCTTTGTGCTGTTACTGTTTCCGGCCGCCTGGACGCTGACGGAATGGCTGCGCTCCTGGCTGTTGACCGGTTTCCCCTGGCTCAATCTGGGTTACAGTCAGGTGGACGGTCCACTGCTGGGTTTTGCGCCGCTGCTGGGCGTCTACGGCGTCAGTTGGCTGGTGGCGCTGAGTGGCGGGCTGCTGGTGTGGGTGCTGCGCACGCCAGGAAAAGCGCGCCTGTTTGCGGTGTTCGCCCTGGCGGTGATCTGGCTGGGTGGCCTGGCGCTGAACCAGTTGCATTGGACCGAGCCGGCTGGGGCCAAGCTGAGAGCGACGCTGGTGCAGGGCAATATTCCCCAGGAGCTGAAATGGCAGCCCGAACAGCAGCAAGCCACGCTGGAGCGCTATGTCGCGCTCACCCGCCAGCATCTTGACAGTGACCTCGTGGTGTGGCCGGAAACCGCGGTTCCGGCGTTCTATGATCAGGTCGAGGCGGATTTCCTGAAGCCACTGGGCATGGAACTGCAGCAGCAGGGCGTTTCGCTGCTGACCGGTATTCCGGTGCTGGATCGCAGCCGCTGGGAGTATTTCAACGCAGTGATCAGTCTCGATCAGCCGCAGCGCTTCTATTACAAGGTACACCTGGTGCCGTTCGGGGAGTACCTGCCGTTGCGCGGCTGGCTGGCGGAGGTGCTGGATTTTCTGCCCGTGCCGGAGGCCGACTTCAGCGCCGGTGACCCGCAGCAGCCGTTGCTGAGCGCGGCCGGCTACCCGGTGGGTTCATCGATCTGCTACGAAATCGCGTTCGGCGAACAGTTGATCGGTGCGCTGCCGGAAGCGGCGTTCCTGATCAACGTCAGCAACGACGCCTGGTTCGGCGACTCGCTGGCGCCGCACCAGCACCTGGAAATGGCGCGCATGCGGGCGCGGGAAACCGAGCGCTACCTGCTGCGCGCCACCAACACCGGTATCTCGGCCATTATCGATGCCGACGGCAAGCTGCTGGTGCAGAGCAAACAGGCGCGCACCGAAACCATCTCTGCCGACATCCAGCCGCGCAGCGGCGCCACGCCTTACGTGCGCTGGGGTAACTGGCCGGTGGCGATCGCCTGCAGCCTGGTGTTGCTATCCGGCCTCGGACTGCGTCGGCGTGCCGCCTGATCAGCCGGTTTCCAGCGGCCAGCGTCGGAAGGTTTCGTTATCGCAGTGCGGGCAGGCGGGTATCCGGGCGGTATGATGAAAGTGCAGGGCCTCGTTGCAGGCGCTGCAGTACAGGGTACCGGGTCCCGTGACTTCGCCGCTGTGGTAGGGCGGATCGCGCCTCAGTTCGTTCTGCAGTTCCGCCCATTCGACGCGGGTACGATCGGCGATCTGGCTGAACAGATCCAGCAGGCTGGTCTCCATGCGGTCGATATCGAAACGCAGCCAGTCACCCAGCTCTGCGCCGGTTTCCTCCAGATGGCGGCCGACGTCCTGCAGGTCGCGCTTTACGTAGTAGGAGATCTTCTCCGCTTCGTCACGGCTCAGTTCTTCCAGCTCCACCGCCGTTTCGCGCGCCTTTTCCACACTGTGGCGAATGCTTGGCAGGGCGCGCGCCTCGGCCTCCTCGAACGCATGGCGTATGCGCTCCATCATGCGGTTGTACGCATGCACAAGCTTGTCGGTCGCGGGGCTAGTCATTCGATCTCCCGGTTCTGGTGTTTCCAAACTAAGTCTAGACAGTATTTTCCGTGTTCAAAAACCTTTTTTGACCGCGAAGGACGCGAAGGAAAATCGGGGCAATGCGGGTGGGACTTTCCAGCGTAGGCAGCGGGTTTGCGGAGGTCTGGAGAATTGCTCTCAAACTCGCGGTTTAAAGGACCCTTCGCGTCCTTCGCGGTTAATGGATGGGACGCCGGGGTGCTGCCGCGGCGTGTTGTTTGGCCGGTACACGGTACGGTATTCTTGCCGCTTTGAATCTGGCGGCAGGCAACCGGGATGGAAGAAGACTACAACCCGCAGCAAATCGAGGCGCGCATCCAGCGGGACTGGGAACGGCAGGCCACGTTCCGTGCTTTCGAGGACGAATCCCGCGAAAAATACTATTGCCTGTCCATGTTTCCCTATCCCAGCGGGCGCTTGCACATGGGGCATGTACGTAATTACACCATCGGCGATGTGATTTCGCGTTACCAGCGCATGCTCGGCAAGAACGTGCTGCAGCCGATGGGCTGGGATGCCTTCGGGCTGCCCGCCGAGAATGCCGCTATCAACAACAAGGTTCCGCCCGCCAAATGGACCTACGAAAACATCGCCTACATGCGCGGACAGCTCAAGCGGTTGGGGTTTGGCTACGACTGGAAGCGCGAGCTGGCGACCTGCGATCCCGCCTATTATCGGTGGGAACAATGGTTTTTTACCCGGCTGTTCGAGAAGGGGATGGTGTACAAGAAAACCGCGCTGGTGAACTGGGATCCGGTCGATCAGACCGTGCTCGCCAACGAGCAGGTCATCGACGGCAAGGGCTGGCGTTCCGGTGCGCCGGTGGAGCGGCGCGCCATCCCCCAGTGGTTCCTCAAGATCAGTGATTATGCCCAGGAGCTGCTGGATGGCCTGGATGCACTCGACGGCTGGCCGGAGCAGGTGCGCACCATGCAGCGCAACTGGATTGGTCGCTCCGAAGGTGTGGAGCTGCAGTTTGAGGTTGAGGGCCAGGCGCAGGCACTGACGGTGTTCACCACCCGGCCGGATACCCTGATGGGTGTTACCTACGTTGCGGTAGCGCCTGGCCACCCACTGGCAGTGCAGGCGTCCGATGGCAACTCAGCACTCAAAGCGTTCATCGAGGAATGCGCCCACACGAAAGTGGCCGAAGCCGACATGGCAACGCTCGAAAAGCGCGGTGTCGATACCGGCATCAAGGCGATCCACCCGATCAGCGGCGAGACGGTGCCGGTGTGGAGCGCCAACTTCGTGCTGATGGAGTACGGTGCCGGCGCGGTGATGGCGGTGCCCGCACACGATCAGCGCGATTATGAATTCGCGCGAGCCTACGGACTGCCGATTCGCCAGGTGATCTACCCGGTCGATGATCCGGCGGCGGCCGATCTGGAACAGGCGGCCTTCACCGACAAGGGTGTGTTGAAGCATTCCGGTCCGTTTGACGGACTGAGCTCGGATGAGGCTTTCGATGCCATCGCCGCCCACTTGGAAGCGGCGGGCAAGGGGCGCAAGACCATCAACTTCCGGCTGCGCGACTGGGGCGTGTCGCGGCAGCGCTACTGGGGCTGTCCGATTCCCATGATCAACTGCCCGGACTGCGGTTCGGTGCCGGTACCAGAGGATCAGCTGCCGGTCGAGTTGCCGCGCGACGTGGTGCTGGAAGGCGCCGGATCACCGCTGAAAAAGGACCGCAGCTTCATCGAAACCAGTTGTCCCAGGTGTGGTCGCGCCGCAGAGCGCGAAACCGATACTTTCGACACTTTTTTCGAATCCTCCTGGTACTACGCCCGCTACGCCTGCAACGACTTTGACCAGGGCATGCTCGACCAACGGGTGCACTACTGGACGCCGGTGGACCAGTATATCGGCGGCATCGAACACGCCGTACTGCACTTGCTGTACGCGCGCTTCTTCCACAAGTTGATGCGCGATCTCGGGCTGGTGAAGGGCGACGAGCCGTTCACCCGCCTGCTGACCCAGGGCATGGTCAACAAGGACGGCTCCAAGATGTCCAAGTCCAAAGGCAATACCGTGGATCCCCAGGAGCTCATCGACCGCTATGGCGCCGACACGGTGCGCCTGTTCATGATGTTTGCCGCGCCGCCCGAACAGTCGCTGGAATGGTCCGACTCCGCCGTAGAGGGTGCGTCGCGGTTTCTCAATCGTCTGTGGCGTACGGTGTACACGCATGTTTCGGCGGGTGCCGCGCCCCCGCTGAAAGTCGAGGCTCTGGATGAAACGCAGAAAGCTCTGCGGCGTTCCGTCCACGAGACCATTGAAAAAGTCAGTGACGACGTTGGCCGGCGCTACACGTTCAACACCGCGATTGCGGCCAACATGGAACTGCTGAACACGCTTGGCCGCTACGCGGATCAGTCCGGCGACGGGCGGGCGCTGATGCAGGAGGCGCTGGAAGCCATCGTGCTGATGCTGTCGCCGATTGTGCCGCACATCGCCCAAGCCGTGTGGTCGGGGCTCGGCCACGCCGACAGCGTGGTGGACTGTCGCTGGCCACAGGCGGACCAGGCGGCGCTGATCCGGGACAGCATCGAGCTGGTGGTACAGGTGAACGGCAAGATGCGCGGCAGAATCACAGTGGCTGCGAATGCGGCCGATGAGGACATACGCGCTGCCGCACTCGCCGAGCCCAATGTACAGCGTTTCATGCAAGGCAAGCAGCTGCGCAAGGTGATTATTGTACCGCGACGGCTCGCCAACGTGGTGGTGGGTTAGCCCGCATGATTACCTTGCCTAAACTCAGCTTGGCTGCGGTTGCCGCGGTGTCGCTGGTCCTGCTCCCGGGCTGCGGCTTTCACCTGCGTGCCGGCGTCGAGTTGCCGGCGGTGCTGGAAACCACCTACCTGCAGTCGAAGGCTCTTTACAGCGGGATTGCCACCGAGTTGCGCCTCGAGCTGACGTCGGCCGGTGCCGATCTGACTGACCAGCGCGACGCCGCCACCGGGGTCGTAAACATACTCAACGAGCGCTCGCAGCGGCGCGTGTTGTCAGTGGGCAGCGCCGGTCGGGCCAGCGAATACGAGTTGTTCGAAGAGGTGAGCTTTGTGCTGGAGGACCCGCAGGGCAATGTGCTGCTGGAACCGCAGACGCTGAGAATGACGCGTGATCTGGTTTTTGATGATACCCAGCTGCTCGGCAAGGTCAGCGAAGCCGAAGTGATCCGCCGGCAGATGCAGCGCGACCTGGCCCGCCAGATTATCACCCGTATTACTGTGGGAATGCGCCAGCGGTGACCCAGCTGCGCCCCGAGCAACTGACCGGCCAGCTGCGGCAGGCTGTGGCACCGGTCTATTTCATCCACGGAGACGAGACCCTGCTGGTCAACGAGTGCGCGGACGCGGTGCGGGCCGCAGCCCGTGCCCAGGGTTTTGCCGACCGCCAGGTGTTCAGCGTCGAGGCCGGCTTCGACTGGAACAGTCTGCGCGCCGCCTGTGACAGCCTGTCGCTGTTTTCTGAAAGACGTCTGCTGGAACTGCGTCTGCCGGGCGGCAAGCCAGGCAAGGAGGGCAGCGCCGCGCTGCGCGATTACGCCGAGCGGCCCGCCGAGGACACCGTGCTGCTGATCGTGTCGGGCAAGCTGGAGCCGGTGGCCCGCAACAGCAAGTGGGTGCAGGGCCTGGACAAGGCCGGTGTGTGCGTGACTGTGTGGCCAGTCGAGGCCGCCCAGCTACCGGCCTGGATCGAGCGACGCATGCGCGCGCGTGGCATGCTGGCCGAAGCCGATGCACTAATGCTGCTGGCCGAGCGTGTGGAAGGCAACCTGCTGGCCGCGGCCCAGGAGATCGAAAAGCTGTATCTGCTCAACGGCCCCGGGGCCGTGGATCTGGACACCGTCACTGAGTTGGTCGTGGACAGCGCCCGTTACGATGTATTCGGGCTGGTGGACACTGCGCTGGCCGGCAACGTTGTGCACGCCCAGCGGGTGTTGGCCGGGCTGCGTGGCGAAGGTATCGATCCGGTGCTGGTATTGTGGGCCCTGGCCCGGGAAATCCGTGCCCTGGCGGCCATGGCGAGCGACCTGGAGAGCGGGTTGCCGGCGCCCCGGGTGCTGGCCAGCCACCGCGTCTGGGAGAAGCGCAAGCCGGTCATCGGGCGGGTGTTGCAGCGGGTGCCGGCGCGCCAGTGGCGGGACTGGCTACAGCGCTGTGCGCGCATCGACCGGGTCATCAAGGGTCGCGTGGCGGGCAGTTGCTGGGACGAACTGTTACAATTAAGCCTCGACTTGGCCGGGCTGGGCCGGGGCCGGGTATCTGCCTGAGTGCAAATGACCTAGATGAGTGAAACAGCGCAATCCATGAAGCTCGATGTACGCGCGTACATGCGCGGGTTGGGCGAGACCGCGCGCGAGGCATCGCGACTGCTGGGACGTGCCGAGACGGCGGCCAAGAACGCGGCGCTGCTGGCGATTGCCGACGCCATCGTGGCCGAGCGGGAACGCCTGGTGGCGGAAAACCGCAAGGACCTGGAGGCTGGCCGACAGCGTGGCCTCGACGCCGCACTGCTGGACCGCCTGGAACTGAGTGATGCACGCATCGACAGCATGGCCGAGGGTTTGCGCCAGATCGCGGCGCTGCCGGACCCGGTGGGGGCTATCAGTGGCCTGGATTACCGGCCCAGCGGCATCCAGGTGGGGCGCATGCGGGTGCCGCTCGGCGTGATCGGCATCATCTATGAATCGCGTCCTAATGTCACCGCGGATGCGGCGGCCCTATGCCTGAAGTCGGGTAATGCCTGCATCCTGCGCGGTGGCTCCGAGGCGTTGCATTCCAACCAGGCGATAGCGCGCTGCATCGAGCGCGGCCTGGAACGGGCGGGCCTTCCGGCCAGCGCCGTACAGGTAGTGGCCACCACGGACCGCGCCGCGGTGGGGGAACTGCTGAAGCTGGAGCAATACGTGGACGTTATCGTGCCGCGCGGCGGCAAAGGTCTGATCGAGCGGGTCAGCCGTGAGTCGCGCATTGCCGTGATCAAGCATTTGGACGGTGTCTGTCACACTTACATCGATGACCAGGCCGATATCGACAAGGCGGTCAGGGTCGCCTTCAATGCCAAGACGCAGCGTTATGGCACCTGCAATACCATGGAGACGCTGCTGGTGGCCGCGGACATTGCCGGGCGCGTGTTGCCGCCGCTCGGCGAACTGTACCGCAAGCAGGGCGTGGAACTGCGTGGCTGCGAGCGTAGCCGTGCAGTGCTCAACGACATCGCGGTGGCTCGGGAGAGCGACTGGGACGAGGAATACCTGGCGCCAATCCTGGCGGTGCGGGTGGTGGACGATCTGGATGCGGCCATGGAGCACATCAGAGAGCACGGTTCCGGTCATACCGACGCCATCGTTACTGAGAATATCAGCCGCGCGCGGCGTTTTCTGCGCGAGGTCGATTCCAGTTCCGTGATGGTGAATGCCTCGACCCGCTTTGCGGATGGATTCGAGTACGGTCTGGGCGCGGAGATCGGCATCAGTACCAACAAGCTGCACGCCCGTGGCCCGGTTGGCCTGGAAGGGCTGACCACGCTGAAATTCATTGTCCTCGGTGATGGCCATATCCGCCAGTGAGCGTGGATCAGTGCCCGGTGTTAACAGGCCTTGATCCATGCTCTGTATCCTCGGCGGGACTTTCGATCCAGTGCATTTTGGTCACCTGCGCCCCGCTCTCGAGGTGCAGCAGGCCCTGGACCTGGAGTGCGTGCACCTCCTGCCGTGTCGTATCCCGCCGCACCGCGGTGCGCCACTGGCGTCGCCCGAACAGCGGCTGGCGCTGTTGCGCGCGGCAGTGGCGGACGAACCGGCGCTGGCGATCGACGAGCGCGAACTGCAGCGCCAAGGTCCCTCCTACATGGTGGATACTCTTGAAGCGCTACGCCGTGAACGCGGCATACAGCCGCTGTGCCTGGCGCTCGGTATGGATGCTTTCGCAGCGCTGGAGACCTGGCATCGCTGGCAGGACATTCTGGCCCTGTGTCACCTGGTCATCATGCAGCGCCCCGGCAGCGCGTGGCCAAGCCAGGGTGTTATCGCCGGGTGGGTTGAACGGGCACGCGTTGACGCGCCGCAACTGCTGCGTCGCCAGCCGGCTGGCTGCATCATCGCTGTGCCGGTGACCCAGCTGGCGGTTTCCTCGACGCAGATCAGGGCGCTGCTGGCGGCCGGGCGCAGTCCCCGTTACCTGTTGCCGGACGCAGTACTGGACCGGATCAGGCAAGAGAACTGGTATGCAAGCTAATGAACTGAAGAGCATTGCGCGACAGGCGCTGGAAGACCTGAAAGGCCTCAATATCGTCGAATTCGACGTGCGCGACATGACCTCGGTAACCGATTTCATGGTGATCGCGAGCGGTACCTCCGACCGGCACGTGAAATCGCTGGCCGACGCTGTCGTGGTGGCGTGCAAGCAGGCCGGTATGCAGCCGCTGGGCGTGGAGGGTGAACGCGAGGGCGAATGGGTGCTGGTGGATCTCGGCGACGTGGTGGTACACGTCATGCAGCCGCGCACCCGCGAGTTCTATGCGTTGGAAAAACTCTGGTCGGTCACCGAGCAAAGCCGGGGGAAAAGCGAGCGCGGCTAACCGCTGCCTGGCCCGCTCAAGGGGCCAATATGGGTGGCGGCGCACACTAGCATGGATATCAAACTGATTGCCGTCGGTACCCGCATGCCCGCCTGGGTCAGCGAGGGGTACCGGGAATATGCGCGGCGCCTGCCGCACGAATGTACCCTGAGTCTTAGCGAAATCCCGCTCGGGCAACGATCCCGCTCCGGCTCTGTGCAACGGGCCGTGAGCGAGGAGGGCCGGCGCATGCTGGCGGCTACCGGCACCGGCCAGCGGATCATCGCGCTGGACATCAAGGGGCGCAGCTGGTCCACCGGGCAGCTCGCCGAACAGCTGGAGCTTTGGCTGCAGGACGGCCGTGATGTCGCGCTGCTGGTGGGTGGCCCGGACGGCCTGGCGCCAGACTGCCTGCAACGCGCCGAACAGCGATGGTCATTGTCACCCCTTACCCTGCCGCATCCGTTAGTAAGGGTGGTGCTCGCCGAGCAGCTGTACCGCGCCTGGAGCATCATCAGCGGCCATCC
>Ga0209536_100011308_pt1 | contig 13088 bp, 8 predicted proteins | sample DeeMarSeWOR28_12_FD_187461 | JGI IMG/M metagenome (GOLD analysis project Ga0209536, IMG submission 187461) | Marine sediment microbial communities from White Oak River estuary, North Carolina - WOR-2-8_12 (SPAdes) (version 2) | ecosystem: Environmental > Aquatic > Marine > Intertidal zone >...
AGGGGATATAAGTGAACATACGTTCTGTTTTGATTTGGTCATTGTTAATGTGGTTCAACCAAATAATGCCTTCCAACCAGCTTGATGTAAGGCAAAATCCCAATAATGTTTGAAAAGAGACACACACTATAAATGGGGGAGAGGGTTTCTTGTGTCATTGCCTGCACCGTGCGCAGGCACGCGTGCGAGGAGGCTGAAAGCCGACGTGGCAGTTCCAAGTTCACAGGTCCAGAATGCCACGATCGCTTCGTGAACTCGCAATGACAGCTTGGGCAGTAGGGGGTTGACAGGCGTTCAATATTCTTTTATACTTTTATTGTTTACGATAAGTATTATTATCCGAAACATAAAATTGAGGGCAAACATGAGCGATCTAACCATCTCGCAGGCCATTGCAGCCTATTTAGACAGTGTCCAGTTGGCGCGCAGCCAGAATACAGCCCGCACCTACAAGAATGCGCTTACCATTTTCCAACGCGTGCTGAAAGAATTCTGGCTCGATCCTGAAATATCCCCTGCTGAAAAATTGTCGGAGGATGCCATCTCCTGGCTGGCGACATATTTAAAGAATTTCTCTGCGCCCACAGAGCGTTTGTATCTCACGGCTGTAGCTGGTTTCTATGAATATGTGGCCGCTGAGCGTCTGGCCGATGTCAACCTGCCCCGCCTGCGTCTGCTTATTCGCCAGCGCGCACGCCGCCCTGGAATTCGCTTGCCGCAATTTCCATCAGAAGACATCCAGCGCGTGCTCGATTATGTGAAAAATATCACAGAACAAACGTTCGAGAATGAAAATGAAAAGTTACGCGCATTACGGGATCGTGCCTTCCTGCTGACTCTGGCAGATACAGGGCTGCGCGTCCACGAAGCCTGCGCACTGCGTCGCGGGGATGTGGATTGGAACGAAGGACGGGCTGTGGTCATTGGAAAAGGAGACAAGCAGGCCGTTGTCCGCTTCTCTAGTCGTGCCTTGCGCGCGCTGCGGGACTACCTTTCAGCCCGCTCTCGCTTAGACGGCGCATCAAACCGACAATTGACTGCCCTGCCCCTCTTCGCCCGTCATGACAAAGGCGCAGGGAAAAAAGTCAAGCCAATTTCTACGGCTACCGGCCGGAATATTGCCACAGAACGTGTCAGGCAGGCCTTAGGCGAAGAAGCTGTCGGCACCATCACCCCCCACTCCTTCAGACATTATTTTGTGACAACTGTGTTGCGCGCATCTGGCAATCTTAAGCTGGCACAGGAGCTAGCCAGGCACAGTAACATCCAGGTTACGCAGAGATACGCTCATTTGTCCGACGATGAACTCGATAAAGGGTATTATGAAATCTTCGAGAATAAGGAATCGGGATAGGAAAATGTTTAGTTCTGCTCTAGTTCAACGGAAGCAGACGGAGGTTTTAGAAGAAGCGCTGTAAAATTTTTGCCCAATTTCCAGTCTTTGTTTCCAGATAACTGCTATATAATAATACATCCATAATTTGCGGTGCAGAATATGACACAATCAGACTACAAACGAGCTACTACCCAAACTGCCGCTAACCTACGCACTGTTGCAGAGTCTCTTTCAACACGGGGTTTGTCCCGACTGTCGTTACCAGAAGTAGATGCTGTAATTGACTTGACTTCAAAAGTTATCCCTGCAGGAAATGTTCCGGGGATGATCTTGACCGGACTGGCACGCCTGCCGGGAAAAAAACCACCGATTCAAAAAATGCGCCAGGATATCACTTCCCTGTTCAGGGGAGTTGAACATATCCGCGATCAGGCAGTATATAACGCGTTTTTTGCCGGTCCAGCGGCCATCATCTGGGGATACCAAAACTTACTCAAGCTTGCGGGAAAAGATCCCAACGAAGCCTTTCCAGAAGGCATCTGGCAATTTTACGCCGACTACGCCCTGCGCGAAGATACGGCACGGCACGCAAACGAAACGAATGGATTTGACACGCTTCTTCGACAACACAATATAAATCTGAACAAAGTTGACCGGCTAACTGCCTGGGTAATGGCTTCCGTCTCTTGCTTGCATCAGTACAAATCTCTGTTAGAAAACGAATGGCGGGAACGAGTTTCCACTGCTACGCTACAGGAGGTTACGCAATCTCTGCCTGGCGCAGGACAATACGAAAGCCTCTACCAGGAGTGGGAAGCTGTTCGCCCTTATCGACGTGACTCAGAGGCCGTCGGCTACGATTACTCAACTTACAGGCGCAATAAATTCGACTTCTTCCTGAACAAAATGCTTCGTTCATTGCCAGCACCAACCTACTCTGCCTGGGAAACGAAGATGGATATTGCGGCCCAAAATGATTTACCCGCTTACCAGCAACAAATGTCTATCTTGGCATACCTCGAACCCGGCCCTTACGGGGAAAGCCGCATACCATTTGAGATCACCCAATCATCGGTCGGAATTATTCATCAAGATAATTACTTCCTGCTTCCAGTCTGTGAACCGGGGACGGATCAGCCCCTGGATGTTCTTACCGCCCGCTCTCAGATTGCGAGGCTATTAGCATCGCAAACAGGGAAACAGGCGGACCTTACATCTCTTGTGCGCGTCAGACGGGCAAGTCTGCCTAGCCTATACAAGAAGCTCAACACAGGGTTGATGAAAGAATTAGAGATGTTGCAATACTCTCCAATCCTGCTGCACGCTTCTCCTCGTTCGCAAAAAATGCATCTTGCCGAAATCCGCATGGCCGAGCGCGGCATTGGGAGCCACGCGCTGACAATTTTTGATACAGGCGATACTTTCGTATTTGACCAGTCGCACATATTTTTTGACGGTACCTGGGGCGCTGCTCTAGCAGAGATCATCACAAATGAAGCCTTGTCCTGGGCGGTATACCTGAATATGTTACCTTCAGTAGAACAGTCCACCAGCCAAATATATACCCCGTTAGAATTCGCCTTTCAGTCCAAGGATAATTCTCTGGTACGAAAATCTCCTCAAGTTTGCGCTGAAGCTTCAGCAGAAAGCGAGACCGTAAACTTAAAAGCTTGCCAGGCCTTGAGAAAGCTGTTTAAGCGGCGTAATGACTTGATCCAATTAACGATCAACGATTTACTAGTACTATACCGTTCTATTCATGCTGTCACGTACAAGCCATCGCCCGGTCTCAAAACAGAACTGGATCAGTTGACCAGGAGCAATCCCGTTGTAGCTGCCGAAATTCGTCGAGCGCTGAAAGATGCGCAGGATGACAGTCCTGCAATCCTGATACCTGTGGATGCGAGCCATCGCGTTCCACGAGACCGCATCTATCCCTTGAATATTGAAGTTCCACTGGCTGAATTAGATTTACTTGGCTTACATGCGCAGGCCATTCAGGCTTTGAACAGTTATGAGATGAATCGTGGTGACCGGACTACAATCTACGCAGAGTTTGACCAGGTACAGCGAGTTTATCTGGCTTCTCTGGCCGGTTTTGGAACTATATTGAAGAAAGCGAGAGAGATTGCTATCCAGGGAGAAAGTGCGAGCGTAGGCGCAATAAAGATGCTTGCACATCTTCCTACTCCTATTCAGCGCCTTTTAGATAAAGTCCCCGATCGTTTTGAATTGCTTAGCAACCTGCTCAAAGGCAAAGAAGTTTTTTCCAACGTTGGACAGGTCGCGCCAAACAGCACCCTGACTCGCTTCATTTCAGCCAAAGACGACAATGATCAAAAACAATTGACCTGGGGCGTACTCACTGATGCGTCAGGCATAATGCATATCAGCCTGCGAGATTTTCGACCACATGTCGAAGCCTTACATGCAATTGACCGTCAGAATTTATCGAATTTTATTGCGCAGGATTACCTTGATGCCTACGCAAACGGCATCAACTTATTCGTAAAAGATTTGTGGCGTATTACTCAGGCCAGCCGCGAAACCAGTACTCGTCCTGGAATTGGAAAACAATAAGCGACCGATGATAGATCCATTGATTGGCCAACAGCTTGCAAATTTTCGCGTTGAAAGCATACTTGGTCGTGGCGGTATGGCGCAAGTGTATTACGGACAAGATATCAAGCTTCAACGACCAGTAGCGATCAAAGTAATTGACGCGCGCTATAGGGACAAACCAACGTATGCCAAACGCTTTGTAAATGAAGCCCGTGTATTAGCCAAATGGCGTCATGAACATATCATTCAAATCTATTATGCAGACGATGAAGACGGTTTGTACTATTATGTTATGGAGTACATTGATGGGGAAAATTTGGCATCAATTATGGAATCCTATTCTGTTGATGGAGAGCTTGTACCTGTTTCAGATGTATTGCACATTGGGAATGCAATCGCTGATGCATTGGATTACGCCCATAAAAAAGGTGTCATTCATCGTGATGTAAAGCCATCCAATATCCTTGTGGCAAAAGATGGACGCGTTGTATTAGGTGATTTTGGGTTGGCAATGGATCTGCACGACGGTTCTTTGGGAGAGACATTTGGCACCCCCCATTACATATCACCTGAACAAGCTAGTCGTTCTGCGAATGCTGTTCCGCAATCCGATTTGTATTCCCTGGGGGTGATCTTGTATGAAATACTGGTCGGTGTTGTGCCATTCAATGATCCCTCACCCACCAGTGTAGCACTACAGCATATTACAGAACCTCCACCTGCACCGTGCAGTATTAACCCAGATCTATCCGCTGAAGTTGAAAAAACGTTACTCAAATCCCTGGAAAAAAATCCGGAAGAACGTTACCAAACGGGTGCCGAGTTAATGTCCGCTTTGAAACAAGCCCTGTCTACAAAAACAAATATTGCCAGAGTGCCATTACCGCCCTTGCCTGTTGACGTGCCAACTATCATGCGGCGATCCCAATCGAACGAATCTATCACAAAGCGCGTTGTATCCACACAGCTTACAAATTATGCTTCTCCTAATGAGCTAGTTACGCCGGCACAACAAAAACATACAATTAAACGATCAGGGAAAAAAATAAAATCTGGAGCAAAGAAATTCTCGAGGTTATGGTTCTTATTTTTCAGTGTACTATTTCTATTGATTTTGGCTTTTGCCTGGACACAAGGTTGGTTTCGGGCGGGAGCCTTCTCAAAGATAATCCCTCTACGACCAGCGCAAACAGCCACTGCTCTTGAAGTGCATGTAACTAAAACGCCTGTTGCCACAATCACGAAATCAATTCAACTATCCCCCGCAAAGACACAAACACTTGTTCCTTCACCAACTGCATCACCTGGATGGACAGAAACTTTGCCTCCTTCTCCAACAACAACGCATATATCTGTGGCAACAATAACAAGCATCGCTGTGCCCACATTAACTGTTGCTCCTGTCCTATCTCCGGCAACAATAAAATACCCAGATGGGCGTCGCTTCAGGCTTTATTACAATGAAAACAGCCTATATCTGCACAACCTTTCAACTGTTTCACGCAGTATTTCCGGATTTACGTTCGAAAGAATAAATTCGCAAGGTGAAGTGTTAAATTTCTTTGGGGGTTGGGACTGGGATGTATATTATCCAAAACGCCCTAACATTACACCTGATCGCTGCATGGCAATAGAATTGGATGAAAGCCCACCCTATTTGCGTCCATCAGAATGTCAACGCCCCTACCTCAGTTTATTAACTCCCCCTCGGGGAGAAAAAAGTATATTTTGGACAGAAAAGGAAAACAGCAGCGAGTTTCGAGTGTTATGGAAGCAAGAAGAAGTAGCACGTTGCAAGATCGGTGAAGGTGCCTGTGAATTTTTTGTTCCGTAATTGTTCTGCTCCAGGATGAGAGATTAAACGATTTCTGCGTGCTGCATTACATAGGTTAGATACCGGTCTATCAAATTTTTAGTGATTAGACCAGGTGTTCCCTCCCCCACTGCTATTCCGTCGACTTGGGCAATTGGCACGATCCCGCGCGAACTACTTGTCAGAAACGCTTCGGACAACTCCGGAACCAGCTCCCTTTTCAATGCGCGATAAACAATACTGAGACCGCTCCCCCGCGCTACACGTATTACTGTCCGACGAGTAACTCCCAGCAAAATATTCTTGCAGGCAGTTCCCAATACTCCATCGCTAACATAGAAAAAATTACTGGTCATCCCTTCCAGAATCGAATTGTTCCGCACGAGCAAAGCCTCAAAAACTTCACTTTGAGCAATTTGGGAACGGGTGTTTTCACTGGCTGCGATAAAGGCTGTTGATTTCACCCGTGGGCTCTCGCGCTGCATATCCGTTGTCATCACCTTTACACCATACTGATAGACTTCGGACGGCAACGCAGTGAGCGGCGTTGTCGCGAGGTAAATTTCCCCTCTAGTAGTCATCACCAGACGCACACGCACTTCACTTGGACAATCACCCAATATATCTGCTATTTGACTTCGCAAAATGGTAATAGGCACTGCTGGATTGATCTTGTGCACCGCAGCTGGTTGATATATGCGCTGCAGGTGCGTTCGTAATCCAAGCACGCGCCTGCAGCCATCGAAAGTTCGAAATGTACTGTAATACCCTTCGGGCAACTGGCGTGTGATCATATCCAGGGTAGATGTATCGGGGAGATCAAGTGCCACTGCCCCTTTTGTTATTGAGAGTTTCCACACTTTGCAAGCATTTCCAAGCATCTCTCGATTATAAGCCTTGACACATTTAATACAACAGAGGTAAACTCTCTGAGCTTTAATCAAATTCTAAGGAAAGGAGACGCACTACATGTTCACGTTCTACACCGTTCCAGCCGAAGTTCGCGGTACATATCCTTGCCGTAGTGCGCCTGTTGACCATTATTAGGTCACAACCCTGTCTGCTTTCAAAGCCATGGCGCACACGCACCGTGGCTTTTTATTTTGAAAATTTTTATAAGAGAGTAAATTATGGCAACCATAGCTCAACCTTCCACATACTTTGATTTCCGCATAGCCCAAAACAAGAATCGTTTGAAGGGTCTGTGGCAAATGATGACCGATTTCCGAAAATATTACCTGGGTGCGGTCGTCACGCTAGCTATTTCAGCCATTGCCAAAACAGCTACGTTTTTGTTACTGCGCTATTTTGTCGATGACATTGTGACCGAATCTATAGCAACAGGAGCGATCTCTCCCGAATTAAACCGCGCTCTTGTTTATATCGCCCTTGGATTTGTAGGCCTTGCACTTGTTGAAGGTGGCACTGCCTATGTTTCAGGCCGCCTGGCGGCTTATACCGCTGAGGGTATCACTCGTCGTCTGCGAAACTTTCTATATGACCACATCCAACGCTTGAGTATTTCGTATCACAGCACCACACCAACGGGCGATTTGATCGAACGCTGCACATCAGATGTGGATGCTTTACGGCGCTTCTTTAGTGAACAGGCGATTGGTGTTGGGCGTATCGTATTGCTGTTCATTGTCAACTTCATTGCGTTGCTTCAGCTGAATACAAAGTTGACCCTGATCTCTGTTATCGCCATACCGATCGTACTGGTAGCATCACTCTGGTTCTTCAAACAAGTGACCAAGCGCTATGAAGAGTACCAAAAACAGGAGGCCATACTTTCCACGACCCTGCAGGAGAACCTGTCTGGTGTTCGCGTGGTCAAGGCCTTTGCACGGCAGAAATATGAGAAAGATAAGTTTGAGAAAGATAACTGGGAGAAGTTCATCCGGGGACGTTTGCTACTTATCATGCACTCTCTATACTGGCCGCTTTCAGATATTGTGCTCGGCTTCCAAATGTTGGGCGGATTCGTTTTCGCAGCTATCATGGTCATTAACGGTGAGATCACTGTTGGTACCTACCTGGCATACGCGGGGTTGGTTGTCTGGTTGATCTGGCCGATTCGCAATCTGGGGCGCCTCATCGTTCAAACTTCAACCGGTATGGTTTCGTACGGCCGGCTGATGGAGATCACCAAACAGGTGCGTGAGCCGCTTACGGAGTGCAAAGTCCATCCCGAAGGTCCGGTGCGAGGCGAAATCATTTTTGAGGATGTCTCGTTCATGTATTCGGATGGTGAAACTGATGTGCTTAAGAATGTTTCGTTCGATGTCAAGCCTGGGCAGGCAATTGCCTTGTTGGGCTCAACAGGCTCTGGCAAAACCAGTTTGATCAGCCTGTTGCCCCGTTTCCATGAGTATACAGGTGGGCGCATCTTATTAGATGGTATTGAACTGAAAGACTACTCGCGCGAGTATCTGCGCGGCCAAATAGGCACTGTTGAGCAGGAACCGTTCCTGTTCAGCCGCTCGATCCGTGAGAATATCGCATATGGCGTTGGGCGTGATTTGCCAATGCAAGAAATTGAACAAGCTGCCAAAGCTGCCGCTGTGCATGATGTCATACTTACTTTTCCAGATGGGTACAACACACTGGTCGGTGAGAAAGGTGTGACCCTCTCAGGCGGCCAGAAGCAGCGAGTGACAATTGCACGGACACTACTCAAAAACCCGCGTATTCTTATCCTGGATGATTCAACTTCGTCTGTGGATACAGAAACGGAAGCAGAGATCCGGGCGGCCCTGAACCGATTGATGGAAAACCGTACAACCTTCATCATCGCGCACCGAATCCAGTCTGTCATGAATGCGGATCTGATCCTGGTGCTGGATAAAGGCGAAGTCGTCCAGACAGGTACACACAAGGAGTTGGTATCTCAGAAAGATGGCATCTACCGCCAGATTTACGATATCCAGACTCGTATCGACGAAGAACTCGAAATAGAAATTGCAAGAGCGAATTAGCTGTTCATCCCTGAGCGGAAGTCCGAAGGACTGCAGTCGAAGGGGCTTTAGTACAAGCACTTCGACTGCGGGCTATACCCTCCGCTCAAGGATGACCTGGAGTAAATAATGTCTGAAGAACTCATTGAACTTGAAGAAGAAGAATACACAAGCCCGTTGACCATGCCGGTTTTCAAGCGCATTCTAACCCTGCTCAAACCGCACTGGCGTTGGGTAGTTGGCTTTTTGCTGTCAATAGCAATCGTCTCAGCCCAGGACTCGGTCTTCACATACATCAATAAGGAAATGATTGACCAGGGCATTATCGGAAAAGACCTTGATGCTTTACGCCGCCTGGCATTCATTTATGGAGGCATCCAGATCCTGCAGGCAGCACTGGTGTTTGTGTTGATCTATCTGGCTGGCGTATTAGGTGAGCGTGTTCAGTATGACTTGCGCAAGATGCTGTTCAATCACTTGCAAGAGCTGTCGCTTTCCTACTATTCTCAGAATTCGGTTGGCCGTTTGATCGCGCGTGTCACGTCCGATACTGGCCGTGTATCAGAACTGGTTACCTGGGGCATGTTGGATGTTACCTGGGCCTTTATGAACATTACCACCTCTACATTCTTCATGATGCTGATCAATTGGAAGCTAGGACTGATCGTTTTGGCGGCTGTGCCTATCCTTGTGGTCATTGCAGTGGAGTTTCGCAAGAGAATTCTGGTTCAGTTCCGGGCCTCTCGCCGGGCTAACTCTAAGATCACCGGCGCATACAACGAGAATATCACTGGTGTACGTGTTGTCAAAGCGCTAAGGCGTGAAGATGAAAACCTGGAAGAGTTCCAGGTACTGACAAATGACATGTACTCCGCATCCTACCGCGCCGCCTGGCTCTCGGCTATGTTCCTGCCCACAGTGCAGATCGTATCGGCTATTGCCTTGGGCGCCATCATTTGGTTTGGCGGCTTACAGGCGCAGGTTGGTTTGATGACAATTGGTGGCATCCATGCCTTCGTCTCGTACCTGACCTTCATGCTGTGGCCGGTACAGGACTTGGCGCGTGTCTATGCTGAAATGCAGCATTCGATTGCTTCCGCAGAGCGCATTTTCAAACTGGTGGATACTGAACCAGAAGTGCACAATCAGCCGAATGCTATCCCTGCAAAAACACTATTGGGCGAGATCGAATTCGATCATGTGGACTTCTACTATGAGGACCGCAAATCAGTATTGACCGATTTCAATCTAACAGTCAAGCCGGGAGAAATGATCGCTCTGGTCGGACCGACAGGCGGCGGAAAGTCTACCATCGTGAATCTGCTCTGTCGCTTCTATGAACCGCGCGAAGGCCTGATTCGCATCAATGGACACGACTACACCGAGTACACGCTCGAGTCGATCCACTCTCGTATCGGCATCGTGTTGCAGACGCCGCATCTGTTCTCCGGCACTGTGCGCGAGAACATCCGCTATGGACGCTTAGAAGCAACCAATAAAGATATCGAGGCTGCGGCCAAGGTTGCCGGCGCGCATGATTTCATCGTGACGCTCGAAAAGAGCTATGACCATAACGTCGGCGAGGGCGGTAATCTTCTCTCGGTTGGTCAGAAACAGTTGATCAGCCTAGCAAGAGCCGTGCTGGCCAAGCCAGAACTATTCATCATGGACGAGGCTACTTCGAGTGTGGATACGCTCACCGAAGCGCTCATCCAGCGCGGGATGGAAGCCTTGATGAAAGAACGTACATCCTTTGTAATAGCACACCGCTTGAGTACTATCCGGCGTGCAAACCGCATTCTGGTCATCGAGGATGGGCGCATTACTGAACAAGGTACACATGCTGAACTATTGCGTCAGCGCGGGCATTACTATCGCCTGTACACACAGCAATTCCGCCACGATTTGGAAGTGCAATATGGCGTGACCGAGCTTGTGGAAGAAAAGAAATCTGCGCCAGAAGCACTCGCAGCGGATTAGCAAAACAAGGACGAGCCTTTCAGTTCAGGCTCGTCCTTGTGCTTTCAGGAAAACTATGAAAACAAAATTTATCCCTTTTACGATTGAAATGATTCCAGAAGCAAGCCAATTGTTGGCAAAGCGCCACTGGCGCAACCAAAAAGTTCTTTCCATTTTGCCCGAGCGTTTTGAAAATACAGATGTAGCTAAAAAAGCGATCAAATTAATATTTGAAGAGAAAAACTCCCAAGGCTATGCAGCCATGCGGAACGGAAAAATGGTTGCATATATTATAGGTACAACCACTGTTCAGCCCTGGGGACGCTGTGGATGGGTATATTTACCTGGTTCTGCCTTAGCCGAGGCAGAGAATGTTGAAACCCTGCAAGACCTTTATGTTCTACTCGGTGATAACTGGGTGAAACGTGGTGTATTCATTCATCATACTTATCTATCTGCTGCCGATAAAGATTTGGTTGAGGCCTGGTTCAACCTGGATTTTGGCAAAGAACGAATTGATGCCATTCTGGATTTCAGCAAAATTGATATACCAGAAATCAAAGTACCTGATGGGATTCATATTCGCCGCGCAGGGATAGGAGACAATGAGCATTTAGCAGGAATGTCACATCTGATTTTCCGTGAACTGGAAAAAGCGCCTTACTGGCACCCCACCCCTCCCGAAGAGTGGGCTGAATTGCGTCAAGGCTGGGGGGAACTTGCGGAAGATAAAGGTGTCAATACTTGGTTAGCTCTGGATGGCGAGAAAGCTGTGGGAACAATCGCATCTTGGGCTGAGAAAGTGGTGGATTCAGATATGCTGGTGGATTCCAATATGTTTACTTTATCGGTAGCAGCTACAAGTCCGGAAAGTCGCGGGAAAGGGGTTGGTTCCGCCCTGGCCTGGACATGTCTGGCACACGGGCTGGATCAAGGTTTTGAATATTGCCATACAGACTGGATCAGCCCGAACCTGGCCGCATCCCGTTTTTGGCCGAGGTTTGGATTTAAAGAAGTGGCCTATCGCCTGACAAAGAATATCAACCCGATGATCGCCTGGACGAGAAAATAGAGACCGGTTTCCCTCAATTAAAAAACATGCCTGATGGATGATCTCATCAGGCGTGTTAGTATAAGATTTTTTTAGCTACCCAGAGATACCGCCAACACATCATAATATGTGCCTGCGCCAAAGCCATCAAAGAGGATATGATCCCCTGGTTTTAGGCTAGGAAGTTGGCGCAAAAATGCGATCATGTTCGAAGCCGCACTGACATTTCCAAAGTCACTCAACAGCCAGGGCATTGGGAAACTGATCCCCAGTTTTTGAAGATGTTTCCCCTTCAACTTATTGATCTTGTAATTAGCATGATGCACAATCGCAACAGCAATAGATTTATCGGGCATTCCCATTTTTTCCATCAAATTTTGATATGCCTGATAAACGTCAGTTACAACCTGAACACCAGTGCGCACAAAAAGCTTGACCATCCCCATCGGCCCAGCCATCTCGATGGCCTGTCCATTTGAGGGTTCATGCATCAATCCCGCCACACGGATATGAGATTGACCAGCCTGGGATACTTCAAGGAGCGCTTGACGTGAATGAGGATAGTACATGTGGACAGCCAACACACCTTCATCGTCAAAAGCTTCGTGGCTTTTCCCTACCAGGAATTTCATCGTTTCTCCTGGGATCACACCAATAACGCCTGCACCATTTCCAAACAACTGTAACGCATTTTTGTCGCGGGCATGGCTTGTAAAGCGACTCAATCCCTCAATGCCTCCCACAAGCACTTTTTTTCCATATAGCTCTTCAGCAATATTTATTTTGCCAAGACTTCCCAAGCCCGGATTTAAGGCTAGATTCAATCCGCCTACAGATCCGTCACAGGCTTTATGCACACTTACTTTCAATGCATCTGCAGGGATGCCTGCCCTGTTACATATTTGTTCGACATAATCATCTGAAACAGGGCCGCTCATGCCGATCAGCACTGCCTGCACATCCTCGGGCTGCCAATTATTTGCCATCGCCGCTTCTCGTAACAGTTTTGAGCCAACTTCAAGTTCCAATTCAAGATGTTCAGCATCGGTCAGATCCCGAATATGGTGACGCGAGACGAATCCTAATTCAGAAAGATTCATTGTTTCTTGGTCGCTCAAAGGACCTCCCATGCGATAAGCAACCAATTCCGGTAAAGTTTGGTTATCGTAGCTATCGCCCCAGGTTCCATAAGCGCCGCCAATGCCAATTTCAGGGTTTGACACACGTTCAACCCCAAATGGGATACCGCCTGCCACTTGAATAGTTTCATTCTGTACAAATGGGCGCTTGAAAAAGGATGGGATCGCTCCGGCCAACTGATCTAAAACTGTGTTTTTATCCATATTATTTGCTCCTTGCAAACCAGTAGATATGCCTGATATAACCCGTTGAAAGGCAGATGGCCTCTCA
>Ga0209536_100011309_pt1 | contig 13088 bp, 11 predicted proteins | sample DeeMarSeWOR28_12_FD_187461 | JGI IMG/M metagenome (GOLD analysis project Ga0209536, IMG submission 187461) | Marine sediment microbial communities from White Oak River estuary, North Carolina - WOR-2-8_12 (SPAdes) (version 2) | ecosystem: Environmental > Aquatic > Marine > Intertidal zone >...
ACGGAGTGAAGATCAAAACCAACGAAAATAATTAGAGAAGCTTACATTTCATCATTTGAATACAACAACTGGGTTATTCATTTTTAATTTTTTAAAAAGAAACAAAGAATTTTATCAATCAAATTAAATAAGCAAACATTAAATCAAAACCCGCAATAGTTGCGGTTACTAAAAACGACTATCATGACAACATTAGCAAGAATTACAATCGCATTTATCCTGGCACTTTTTCTATCCTCCTGTGCCTTCGACATTAACTTTGGGGACGGCAAGAAGGGAAATGGTATTATTGCCGAAGACCAGAGAGAGGTAACTGAAGAGTTTACCGTTGTATCTGCATCAGAGGGTCTGGATGTCTATGTTACCCAGGCAAAGGATTTTAAAATTACCGTTGAAGCAGATGAAAATATTATCGACCTGATAGGAACAGATATCCGGGATGGCAAACTAAAAATACATGCTATTGAAAATATCGGTAGAGCCACCAAAAAAATATATGTTTCTTTGCCTGATATTACCGGACTGGAATCTTCCAGTGGTGCTGATTTGGTAGGAAAAACTGTTATTGAATCTGACAAAATCTCTTTGAATGCCAGCAGCGGATCTGATCTGCAGGTAGAAATAAGTGCAGATGAGGTTAATGCCAATAGCAGCAGTGGTGCAGACATAAAAGTATCAGGGGAAGCCAATATGCTCTATGCAAATGCCAGCAGTGGTTCAGATATTAAAGCACGGGACTTTATAGTCCAAAGCTGCAATGCCGATGCAAGCAGTGGAGCAGATATCTCTGTTAATGTATCTGAAAACCTCATTGCGGATGCAAGCAGCGGCGGAGATATTTCCTATACCGGTGACGCAACGGTTCAAATGAAGAAATCTGTCTCCGGAAGTGTCCACAAAAACTAATACCGATTAGCCAATAAGGAACAACATACGTTTACCTGAACATTGTTAATTTTACCCCGGTATTCTTGCCGGGGTTTTAGTTTGACATATATGGGATTTATTTATATTCGTAGTAAACATTTGATGAATGGATCTCAAGCTAAAAAAGTACACCCTGACCCTGAAGCACACTTTTACTATTTCAAGGGAATCGCATAATTCACAAGATACTTTAATAGTTTCTCTCTCATCTGATAATTGCACGGGATATGGGGAAGCAACCTCGAATCCATATTACAATATTAGCTGCAATAGCATGATCTCCGAAATAGAAGGCATTCGCCGGGAAATAGAGGCCTTCAATTTTAATTCTACAGAAGATTTTTACTCTTTTATTTCATCAAAGGGATTAAGCAACTTTGCTTTATGTGCCTTAGATCTTGCTGCCCATGATTTATACGGAAAAATCATAGGAAAACCATTGTATGAGGTTTGGGGTACGACTATGGAGAATTATCCGGTCACCAATTATACTATTGGCCTTGATACCATAGATAAAATGGTCGCCAAAATGAAAGAAAAGCCCTGGCCTATTTACAAAATTAAGTTAGGAACAGAAAATGATGTGGCCATTATTAAAGAGTTACGCAAACACACAGAAGCTATATTCAGGATTGATGCCAATTGTGCCTGGTCCGCAAGAGAAACAATTCATAATGCCCCCTTACTGAAAGAACTGGGTGTTGAGTTTTTAGAACAACCATTAAAGGCCGGCGATTGGGAAGGCATGGAGAAAGTAATTCACCAAAGTGTACTTCCGGTTATTGCAGACGAAAGTTGTATTGTAGAAAGTGATGTCGAAAAATGCTGGCTCCATTTTAATGGAATAAATATTAAACTGACTAAATGTGGTGGGCTAACACCAGCTTTACGGATGATAGACAAAGCAAGAGAGTTAGATTTAAAAGTCATGGTGGGCTGCATGACGGAGTCTACAGTTGGAATTTCTGCCATCGCACAGCTATTACCAAAATTGGATTATGTAGATATGGATGGGGCAATGTTATTGGCTGAGGATATTGCCAAAGGTATTGAAATCAAAGAAACCGGCCGGGTGGTTTTTCCCGGGATAAATGGAAGTGGAGTAGAATTATTGGTATGACCTCTGTAATAGATTCTTTTCCGGGCCGTGAAATTGTAACCAGGGGCAAGAAATTTCTTTATTTTGGTGGCACTTCCTATTTTGGAATGCAAACTGACAGGGAGTTTCAGAATATTTTTATCACCAATATCAGGAAGTATGGCACCGGCTATGGTGCTTCCAGAAAATCCAATGTTCAGCTATCGGTGTACAGAGAAGCAGAAAGTCATCTTTCTGATTGGGTTGGTTGTGAAGACTGCGTAACGCTGTCTTCCGGATATCTTGCGGGCCAGTTGCTATGTAATCTATTCAGCTCGGCACAATATAGATTATTTTATACCCCAAACAGCCATTCTGCCCTATACCAATCTAACATAAAACCTTATATTACCTATTCAGCATTGAATATAGCGTTAAGGGACCATCTGTCATCAAATAAAGACGTGATACCCGTAATTCTTTTAGACTCCATAGATTTTTCGGGCTACAATTACCCACAATTTCAGGGATTAACTTCACTCCCGATAAATAAATGTATTCTTGTGGCGGATGATTCACACGGCATAGGACAAATAGGCCCTGGAAATAGTGGAGCCTTCCAAATCCTCTCAGCCTTAGAACCATCAGAGCTGCTAATTTGCTGCTCTTTGGGCAAGGCCTTAGGTATTGACGCAGGGGCGATCTTTGGCACAAGCGCAAGGTTGAAAGAGATTGTGAAAACCGACTTTTATGCCGGAGCCTCTCCCCCGTCACCGGCAAGCATGGCTACTTTAATGCAGGCCCGGAAAATTTATAACTCAAAGAAAAGAACTTTGGATCATAATATGGAGCTTTTCCTTGATCAAATAACTGATAGTAAAAATTTTAGCTATATAGAAGGTTTTCCCGTATTTGGTTATTCCAATCCTGAACTGACAAAATTTTTGTATAAAAACGGAATCATTGTTACTGATTTCAACTATCCCTCCGAAGAAGCCAGCCTAAAAAGCAGGGTCGTTTTAACGGCCTCCCATACTGAGAAAGACATTGCACTTCTTACCACACTAATTAATTCTTTTTACGATTAAGTATTAATCCGGTTGCAGCCCGTTTACAATTCACAATTTATTCCTTGATTTTCTTCAGGTTTCGTAAAAAAATTGTAACTTTTAAGATATATTTAAGAAAAACATTAAAATACACTAACATGAAGAAATTACTGGGATTGGTTTTAGTGATTACACTCCTTATAAGTGTTGCCGCACTTACATCATTGAAACCTAACACAATGCATACCATGGAAGGCACCTGGGAACTGCAGAGCTTTTATAACTATGATGGGCAGGAGGTAGTAGATACAGCCAACTTACAGGAAGGTTACAGACAAGTTAAGATGTATTATCACGGGAATGTAATGTGGTCCCGCACCGATCCAAACGATACTATTGGGAGGTTTGGTTTCGGTTCTTACCGGATAACAGATACAGACCTGATAGAAACCATTGAATATGGCGATTACTACATGATGCAGGCCCTGGATACTTTACGCGAGTTTACTTTTGAACTAGAATTGAAGGATGACACATTTAGTCAGATATCTTTTGACTCCGACGGCAATCGTACATTTTCTGAAAACTACAAACGGATTGATTAAATATCACACTAAAAAAACCGCTGTAAAAACAGCGGTTTTTTTATAGAGCTAAATTTATATTTTGCTTTCAGGAGACTTCCTGAGGTGTTTCTATAGTCGCAAGATAGCGTTCTGCGTCTAAGGCTGCCATACAGCCTGTTCCTGCTGCAGTTACAGCCTGTCTGTATTCCTTGTCCTGGACATCACCGCTGGCAAAAACTCCCGGCTTACTTGTTTTGGTAGATTTGCCATGAGTTATAAGATAACCCGTTTCATCCATCTCAAGCTGCCCTTTAAATATTTCTGTATTTGGTTTATGCCCTATAGCGACAAAGAATCCGGTAATGGAAATTTCTTCCTTTTCCCCGGTTTTATTATTCACTATTCGTAATCCTTCAACAACCTGATCTCCCAATATTTCATCCACCTCGGAATTATATCTCAAATCAATGTTTGGAAGACTCTCAACCCTGTGCTGCATAGCCTTGGAGGCTCTCATATAATCCTTCCTCACCAACATGGTTACTTTATTGCAAATATTCGCAAGATAAGATGCCTCTTCCGCTGCAGTGTCACCACCACCTACTATTGCCACATCCTGCCCTTTATAAAAAAAGCCGTCGCATACGGCACAGGCCGAAACACCCCCGCCGCGTAACCGCTGTTCACTGGGAATATTCAGATATTTTGCAGTTGCGCCTGTGGAAATAATAACAGTTTCTGCCTCAATAACTTTAGAATCATCTATAGTTACTTTATGGATCCCTCCAACTTCAGTACTGAAGTCAACTGCAGTGGCCATTCCTATGCGAACTTCTGTTCCAAAACGCTCCGCTTGTTGCTGTAATTGGACCATCATTGTAGGTCCGTCTATTCCTTCAGGATAACCTGGAAAATTATCGACCTCTGTAGTTGTGGTTAATTGCCCACCGGGCTCCATTCCGGTATACATAACAGGTTTTAAATCTGCTCTCGCAGCATAAATTGCGGCAGTATAACCCGCAGGACCTGAACCTAGTATGAGTGTTTTAACACGTTCATTTTTTTCTGACATGATCAAATATATAACTGTAATTAGTATGCCATAAAAGTAGGATTTTCAGGATAAACCTTACTTTAAAAGTTATAAAAAGTTATTATAACTTACGAAATATTCCTAAGCTTACTTTCTGATAAGATTTGAATTAATTATAACATAATAACCGGGGCAGGTACCTCTTAAAAAGAACCCTGATTTCCCAGTTTTAATATAAATCCGAAAAGAATAAAATCAATCCTTTACACCAAATTTGGTTAAGATATCCTCCATTAAACACCATTTCGTAAATGATGACTGCAAAAGGTTAAACCCAACAAATGCAGTAAACCACAGCCAATTAATATTGACATAAATGGCAAGCACCAGGCTAAGCAAAATAAAGCTTCCGGCTACAGCCCTGACAATTCTGTTTTTCATTTTGATTATCTTTAAATTGATCTTTCTATGGGAACTACTATCGCTTTAATAGGGTTGTTAGTTACCAAATTTTCGTTAAACACTTTAATTAATTCAAACAGGGAGTCTATTTTTTCATCTTCGGTAAAGGAGAAGAACAGACTGGATTCTACACCTCCTTTAACACCTGGAAACCAATTCGAGGTAATTAAAAGAGATGCCTGTTGTTTGTATCCGTCGATATCTGAGCCGCTGAAATTTTCAATATTGGCTTTTTTAAAAAGTTCCATAATGGCCTCTTCGTATTGCTCGACTACAGTGACTATAAGCAGTTTCATATTTTGTGATTTTTACGTTCTATTAAATAATATACCAGTGGCACCACTAACAGTGTAAGCACTGTGGACGCAATGGTACCCCCCATTAGTGAAATAGCCAGGCCTTGAAATATTGGGTCAAAAAGAATGACAAAAGCGCCAATGACAACCGTTCCTGCAGTTAAAAGAATAGGAGTTGTTCTAACCGCCCCTGCTTCAATAACGGCTTGTTTTAAGGGAGCGCCTTCTCCGACGCGCAGGTTAATAAAGTCTATAAGCAGGACGGAATTCCTTACCATGATTCCGGCCAATGCAATCATCCCAATAAAAGAAGTAGCTGTAAAGAATGCATCCAGCATCCAATGTCCTAATACAATCCCCACAAGGGACAGTGGAATGGCCACCATCATCACAACAGGAGCTTTGAAATTCTGGAACCAACCCACGATTAAAATATAGATAATAACTATTACGCCAAGAAACGCAATTCCTAAATCCCGGAAAACTTCCAGGGTAATCTGCCATTCTCCATCCCATTTTATGGTGTAATCATCTTCAAAATCGGGTTGCTTAATATAAAGTTCTTCCAGAGCGTATCCCTCAGGAATATTAATTTCATTCAATTTATCTGTCATTCCCAGGATGGCGTATACCGGGCTCTCCAGTTCTCCGGCCATGTCGGCAATGACATAGACTACTCTTTTTTGGTTTTTTCTGTAAATACTTTTTGCACTTATGCCTTTGTCAATTTCTGTCAAATCTCCAATGGTGTTCATCGTTCCCATGCCGGATTTAACTTTGAGTTGAGAAATATCAGCTATCGTGGATTTCTCCTTTTCATCCAAAGCAAGTACCAGGCCTACCTGGTTTGATGCATCTTCGTCATATAAACTGGTTATTGCTTTTTCTGAAAGCGCCATATTCAATGTTTGGGTGATCTGTTGAGGTGCCACCCCATAAAGCATCGCTTTTTGTTTATCTATGATAAATTCATATTCCGTTTGATCTGCTTCCACCATCCAGTCCACGTCCACAACATCCTGCGTATTATTTAAAAGGTTTTGTACCTGGTTGGCAATGGCAATCTGTTCTTTGTAATCAGGTCCATAAACTTCTCCAACAATTGTTGATAGCACAGGTGGTCCCGGAGGGACTTCCACTACTTTTACATTTGCATTATACTTTTTACCGATCTTTTGAATTTCAGGTCGGAGAAGACTTGCTATATGATGACTTTGAGCACTTCTGTCATGCTTATCTATCAAATTTACCTGGATATCTGCCATATTGCTTCCACCCCGCAAATCATAATGACGTACCAGGCCATTAAAAGTAATAGGAGCTGAAGTTCCTACATAGCTTTGATAATTAACGACCTCCGGACGCGTATTCAGATACTGAGAAATTTCTTTGGCAACAACGGCAGTTCGTTCAAGTGTGGTGCCTTCGGGCATGTCTATGACTACCTGAAATTCATTTTTATTATCGAAGGGCAACATTTTTACTGCCACTGATTTTGTAAAGAACATACCTACCGAAGCAAGCAAGAGGAAAAAGGTTATTCCAAGAAATATCCAGCGCTTCTTCTTATTCTCTAATAAGGGTTTTTCAAATTTTTCATAAATTCTGTATATGATGGTTTCATTAAGTTGTTTCTCTTCTTTTTTCTTCCCCTTTTTTTCTTTTTCACGCAAAAAAATAAAGCCGAGATACGGCGTGATTGTCAATGCCACAAACAAAGACAGAATCATGGCTATAGATGCCCCTATTGGCATTGGAGACATATATGGGCCCATTAATCCGGATACAAAAGCCATTGGCAAAACCGATGCAATTACGGTAAATGTGGCCAAAATTGTGGGGTTACCAACTTCATTTATTGCGTAGAGCGCTGCTTGTTTGAACGGCAGGCGTTTCATTTTAAAATGACGATGCATGTTTTCGGCAATGATTATGGAATCATCTACAACGATACCTGTAACAAAAACAAGGGCAAAAAGAGTAATCCTGTTCAGTGTATAATCCAGCATATAGTAACTCAGCAGTGTGAGGGCAAAAGTAATTGGAACGGATAAGAAGACAACCAGGCCTCCCCTCCAGCCCATTGCCAACATAACTACAAATGTCACCGCTATTATTGCACCAATAAGGTGCATAAGAAGTTCCGATACTTTTTGAGAAGCCGTTTCACCATAATTACGCGTAACTTCCACATGGACATCTGACGGGATCAAATTCTGTTTTAAGTGGTCTACCTTATCCAGAATGATATCGGAAATCTTCATCGCATCCGCGCCTTTTCGTTTGGCGATGGAAATGGTAACTGCAGGATATTCTGAATTATATGAACTGGCCTTTTCGCTCGCCTGTCCAAAGCCAAGAGAAACGTAATTTTTGGGTAATTCTGCCCCGTCATAAATAGTGGCAATTTGTTTGAGGTATATGGGTTGATTCTGTTGGATTCCTACAACAAGGTTTTCAACATCCTCGGTAGTTTCCAGAAACCTTCCCGTGGTAACGGTAAACTCGGTGTCATACTTGTCAAAAGTACCTGCGCTAAGCTGGCTGTTATTGGCTTTTATCATTTGGGCAACAGCAAGGAAATCAAGGTCACTTTCAGCCATTTTGTCCTTATCCAGCACGACTCTTAATTGCCTGTTCCTTCCCCCAATTTTTTTGATCGCAGAAACGTCATTAATCTTTTCAATTTCATCAGAAAGTTCCTGCGCAATCTGTTTCAGTTGATAATCATCATAATTTTCGCTCCACAGGGTCAATCCAAGCATTGGCACATCATCAATAGCCCTGGTCTTCACCAGCGGAAATGTCACACCCTGAGGCATGATATCCATATGCTTGTTGATCTCGTTATAAAGCTTAACGAAAGACCGCTCAATATCCTCCCCCACATAAAATTGGACGATAACCATAGCCTGTTCCTTCATAGAAGTAGAATAAACATATTCTACTCCTTTGATATTCGAGATAAGTTTTTCCAGTGGTTTTACAACCCTTGATTCAACTTCGGTAGGACTCGCCCCCGGATATCCCACAAAAATATCGGCAATGGGAACATCAATCTGTGGTTCTTCCTCCCTCGGAATTAAAAAGGAACTATAAACCCCAATGATCATAAAAACTATCATTAGGAGAACTGTTAGTTTAGACCCTATAAACAACTTTGCAATTTTCCCTGCTAATCCTTCTTTCATATTATTTGTATTGCTTTATGAACTTCTTTTCCCGATGGAGGTAAATAAACCTAACCGGGTCTATTTTATGGCTATTTTAGCCCCGTTATATAATTTTCCATCAGATGAAACAATGAAACTTTCATCGGCTGACAGGCCGGATAAAACCTCAACCCTATCCCCATAGGAACGTCCTAATCGCAGCCACCTGAGGAGCGCTGTATTACTTTCACTTACTGTATAAACTCCTGACAGCTGCCCTTTATGCACAATTGCTTCTTTGGGTATCAAAGCCGCTTTTACCTGATCATCAGCTTTAATGGGGAATTTTACCGTGGCATACATTCCGGTTAAAACAGGTGCGTTTGTTTCCAATAATGCCACTTTAACACGGTACTGTCCGCCTGTATTTTTTGATGAACTGCTTACCTCAACAACTTCTCCCGGGATATTCATCTCCAGGGAGTTCAAAGCAACCTGTACTTCCATACCCTGTTTGATTTTTGTTATTTCAGATTCCGGCACCAGAGTCAACACCTGGTACTGGCCCGGAGCTTCTACCTCCATAAGAGGCATTCCGGGATTAGCCATATCACCCTGTTTTATGAACTTATTGGTTACTACGCCACTGAAAGGAGCACGTATATCCGCATAGGAAAACTGTGCATTTACTTCATTTTTCATTTGCCTGGCGGCTTCAAGTCTCGCTTCTGCCATCCTGAAATTGGCGGTAATATCATCAAGTTCTTTTTGGGTTGCACTTTTTTCCTGAAACAACACCGTAAATCTTTTCAGGTCTTTCTCTGCATTATCATATGCTGCACTAGCTTCGGCTATTCCTGCGTTTACCTGAGCCAGCTTTGCAGACAGATCCAGGTTATTAACACTCAACAAAAGTTGACCTTTGGAAACCTTATCCCCTATCCTGACATAAATCTTATCTACATGACCCATCATTCTGGTGCTTAGATTGGCGCTTTTGACAGCTTCTATTTTTCCACTTGTTGAAATCATAGCCGGACCATCAATTTCCCCAACCGTTTTTACCGTTACCGGAATAACAGAATCATTTACTTCCTGTTCTTTTTGCTCTTTTTTCCCACAACTCCAGACAAGAAGTATTAGAAGTAAAAAATATAACTTTTGCATATTTCGATTTTTATAGTTCATTATGTACTTATTCCTTTGTTAAAAACTCCATGTAGGCTACCGCAGAATTGTGCTGAAAAATCGTGAAATAATATTCCAGTTGTTTCTGAGCGTATTGTGTTTCCGCCATCAGCAAATCCGATGTTTTTTCCAGCCCCTGCGCAAAACGGTTACTGCGTATTCTTAACGCTTCTTTGGATTGGTTTAAGGCAAGGGTCGTAAGCTCCAGATTATTTTTTGTATCCTGAAGCATACGCCTCGCTTTATTGAGCTCTACCTGACTCTCTGATTTATATTGCTCTAATTCCAATTTGGCTTTTTCAAACTCCGCTTTGCTTTTATGTGCTTTTCCAAAGCGCTTTGTACCATTCAGAACATCCCATCTCAATTCTGCACCAAAGAAATAGCTGTCTGAACCTCCCTGAAACACCTGGTCATCATGGAGCTCGTATGACCCAAAAGCATTGAGCTTAGGTAAAAAACTCATTTTATCTGATCTGTAGTTTTGATAATAAGCCTCCTTGGCTGATTCCATTGCCAAAATATCTTTTCTGTTTTCCGACACATTTTGCAAAGAAAATTGATTGGCAAAAATGTTTAGTGAATCGGCTGGGGTCAATAGCTGGTAAGTAGAATCATTCATCATAACCGAGAGGTAATTCGAGGCATTGTGAATATTGCTTTTTGCGTATTGCAATTGATTATCAATTTCGGTTACGCGAACTTCTACAGCGAGGACATCAGATTTTTGAAGATACCCTTGCTTGAAGCTGTTCTCTGCCAGCCTTTTGTTTTCCATTGCAGCTTCCCTGGTTTTTTCCAGGACCTCTACGGTTTTGTAAGCCAGCTGTAATTGCATATATGCTTTTTCAACCTCCAGCACGAGATAATCCCTCGTCCGGTCAGACTGATATTCCGAGGCTGTCATTTTAGCTTTGGCCGCCTTGCGCTGGTAAAATCCATCAAAATTCAGCAGGGGTTGCTGAATCTCAAACCGGGTTGCATAATCTTCAATTTGACGCGGATTATTAAGGAGGTCAGGGTTAAAATCAGCTTGTGTTACTATTTGCTGATTTAATTTCACACCAAAAGCCATCAATGGATTATTGGTAGCAATACCGGTATGTGAAAGGCTAATATTGGGCAATAGAACTGCATTGGTTTGTCTGTAATCCCCTTCAGCTGCTATTATATCCTTTTCAGTGATCTTTAAGGTAGCATTGTGCTCCATCACCCTGTTCATAACCTCTCCTTTGGTAATAAGGACACTATTTTGGGCATTTATAAAAAATGCGCTCAGCATAACCAGTATTTGTAATGTATTCTTCATCAACCAATTAATTTGAAGCAAAATTAGACTTTGAAGAAGGCGCAGACCGTAACCAATGTTACCAAAACCCGGTAACAAATGTTACAGAACATTGTAACTGAATATTATAAGGAAAAAGGAAGAATATAAATTGAGCCGCATATTTCAGCATCGCTGAACGAAATTTCAAAGTTTGGTTCCGTAGGATAGATCCCCGGCGTCACCCAGCCCGGGTATTATATATCCTTTCCCGGTTAATTCATCGTCAATCGCAGCTATCCATAAATGCGTATTTTCAGGGAAAACGCTTTTTACATATGCAATCCCCGCTTTAGAACCAATAACAGAAATGATGTGTATCTGTTTGGGTTGGCCATGGCTTTTTAAGGCGTTTAGAACATTCTCCAATGTTTTGCCCGTAGCCAGCATTGGATCTGTCAGTATCAGGGTTTTACCCCCCAAAGCTGGTGCCGCAAAATATTTAACTATGACATCAAATTCATCTCCCCCGCCTACATGATGTCGATAAGCCGAAATAAATGCGTTTTCCGCTTTATCAAAGTAATTCAATAAGCCGCGGTGTAAAGGTAAGCCAGCTCTTAGTACGGAACACAACACAAGATTATTTAAAGGCAATGACATAGCCTTATGACCAAAAGGGGTCTGAACTGTATTAACTTTGTAATTAAGGGTCTTGCTTAATTCATAACTCAGGATTTCCCCAATTCGTTCAATATTTCTTCGGAAACGCATGGAATCCTTTTGAATATTAACATCTCTCAGTTCTGCGACAAATTGATTGAGCAAGGAATTTTCAGCTCCAAAATTATGAATGATCATATGCCTGCCTTATGGTTTACATTAAAGATACATTAATTAAGGTATAAACCAGTAGCTTACCCCGACCGACCAATAGAAAACGGGTTCTAAATCTTCTGTAATTAAAGTGTCTTCACTAAAAATGGTTGCACTGCTCTGGGGTAACGCCAGCATAGGGCTAAATGAAAAAATAAATTTCTTGTAATTGTATTGCAATGGAACTTCGAGTTCTATATTAAGAAAATTAAATTTTTGAACTTCTTCAATGTTAACCATATTGGAATCTGATACTCCGGAACCAGTATTACCCATCCCCTTGCCTTTTCTATTCCCCAGACGGCTGTTACTGTAGTATTGCTCATAAAAATATTGTGACCCTGCATAAAAAGAAATCCTCGGGTTAATTAAAAGGTTATTATTTATAGCATAAAATGTGCGGTCAAACATTAAGCCCCCAATAAAATCATTTTTGCTGCCATCATTAAAATAAGTACTTAAATAAAGGGTAGTTTCAAGTAATTTAAAGTCATAACCAATAATCCCTGTCAGATCACCAACAACAGACGACATGACATTGTTACTTTCCTCATTAAAAAAGTAAGCAGTCCCGGAAATACCTGCACTAAACTTATTTGCATTAAAGAGGTAACCCGCACTGAGCCAAATAAGGTCAACCCGGCTGGCTTCAGATGTAGTTAGAAATGACAGGGAGGCATCAGCGAAAAATCCCGATTTATCGTAATACCCTATTGAAGGAATCAAATAAGGGGCTGCAATAGAATCGCGTCTTCCCATAAAAACATAGTCACTCATGTAACTGACATCTGCCAAAAAATAGGAAAAGCCCTCATCAGCCTTGTTAATATTGTTTTTTACCGGATCCTGTGCCATAAGGAGCAGAGGTGCAAACGAGAATACTATAAAATAAAAAGTGAGTCGAAGTTTCATTTTAGATTACTTTAAATGCTTAAAGGGCTCCTACTTATTTCAAGAGGAACCCCTTATGATTCCTATTTTGTAATCTTTTTCTTTTTATTGGCAGTTGGCTTTTTAACGCCTTTTTTAATCATCTTTTTATTAGGCGTCATATTTTTTTGAAGTATCATTTTTCGGTACTGATACATATTGCTGAACATCTGACCATATTCATTCAGGCATTGTCCGTCATGCAAACGCAATCTTTTTTGATCCCTGGTTTGAAAACTTCCATCAGGATTTACTACTACTCCA
>Ga0209536_100011310_pt1 | contig 13086 bp, 10 predicted proteins | sample DeeMarSeWOR28_12_FD_187461 | JGI IMG/M metagenome (GOLD analysis project Ga0209536, IMG submission 187461) | Marine sediment microbial communities from White Oak River estuary, North Carolina - WOR-2-8_12 (SPAdes) (version 2) | ecosystem: Environmental > Aquatic > Marine > Intertidal zone >...
AGACGCCTCACTGCTTGGGCAACTTCGGCAATACGCCTGGGATCATGGCGTGTTGCTGGCCAATGTGGTTAAAGATAAAGAAAAAGAAGGTGCGAAATTCTCAGATTATTTTGCATTTTCCGAAAACATAAAATCCGTTCCCTCCCATCGCGCCCTGGCTTTGTTCCGTGGCCAAAAGGAAGGCATCTTACATCTGCGCTTATCCGTAGATCCGGTGGACGAAAACGGCCAGCCTATCAATGAACGCAGTGTCGCCGAGGGCATGATCGCCAAACACTTCAACATTGCCAATGAAGGGCGGCCAGCAGATGATTGGTTGATGGAAACAGTGCATTGGGCCTGGCGCGTCAAACTATCCACGCATTTGGACTTAGAACTAAAGCGGCAACTGAGAGAGGCCGCAGAAAGCGAGGCGATCAATGTGTTTGCCCGCAATCTGAAAAATCTATTATTGGCGGCACCGGCTGGCCATAAAGTCACCATCGGACTGGATCCGGGGATTCGCACTGGAGTGAAAGTCGCCGTCGTAGACAATACCGGCAAACTCCTGGAAACCGCCACCATCTACCCCCACGAACCCAGAAACCAATGGAAGGAATCCATTGCGATTGTGGCCAAGCTGGCCCAAAAACATCACGTCCAGCTGATCGCCATCGGCAATGGCACCGCCTCGCGGGAAACGGATAAACTGGCCGGCGATATCATAAAACAACACCCCGAACTCCACCTTAGCAAAATCATGATTTCCGAAGCCGGGGCGTCAGTGTATTCGGCATCCGAGCTGGCGGCCGCCGAATTTCCGGATCTGGATGTATCCTTGCGCGGCGCCGTATCCATTGCCCGCCGACTGCAAGATCCTCTCGCCGAGCTGGTTAAGATCGATCCTAAATCCATTGGCGTCGGCCAATATCAACACGACGTTAATCAGGTGAAATTGAGCAAATCTCTGGACAACGTGGTGGAAGACTGCGTTAACGCCGTGGGGGTGGATTTAAACACGGCATCCATAGCGTTACTCAAAAAGGTGTCCGGCCTAAACGGCACCCTAGCACAAAACATTGTTCACTACCGTGATAACCATGGTGCTTTTAAAACCCGCGATGAATTGCTGCAAGTGCCCAGACTTGGACCCAAAGCTTACGAACAATCCGCCGGCTTTCTTCGCATTGTCAATGGCGTTAATCCGCTAGACGCCTCAGCCGTGCACCCGGAAGCCTACCCGGTCATCAAACGTATTATTGACACTACCGGCCAAGACATTCGCTCCCTCATAGGCAATACTGCGTTTCTTCGCAAACTATCGGCCAGTAGTTTCACCGACGAACAATTCGGCGAACCCACTGTGAAAGACATTATCAGCGAGTTGGAAAAACCCGGCCGCGATCCCCGCCCGGAATTTAAAACCGCGGAGTTTAAAGAAGGCGTGGATTCCATTGCGGATTTAAACCCGGGTATGCGACTACAAGGCGTGGTGACCAACGTCACTAACTTTGGCGCTTTTGTGGACATTGGCGTGCATCAAGACGGCTTGGTGCACATCAGCGAGTTGTCGGACAATTACGTGAGTAATCCCCTGGATGTGGTCAAAGCCGGCGACTTGGTGCATGTGAACGTGTTGGACGTGGATGTGCAACGCAAACGCATTGGGCTAAGCATGAAACAAACCTCAACGGCGAAAGCAACCGGTGAGAAGCCCGTCAAATCCAAAGCCCCAAAGAACCATCCTACTGCGCGCCCCAAAGACCAATCCAAACAACAGCCCTTAACCGCCATGGCAGCCGCGTTGAGCCAATTACGACTAAAAAAGTAGTTTAATAATCCCGTACTCAGTGGTGAAGCGCGCTAGTCGTATTGGAAGTTTTCGATGGAAACCGTATTCACATTCTCCCCTTCAGCGACAAACACGGCGAATTCTTCCCGAGTGTTGCGGAACATCGCTAAGGCATCGCTATCGATAGAATGTTTTATATATGTATAGTTGAGAATTTGAAAATATAATCGATAATAACTGACAATTTCATCAGGAGGCGCGTTAGATTCATAGCGCATGATGTAAGCTGGAACCGAGGCGCCATTGATAAAGTTGAAATAGTAGCTAACCGAATTTTCCAACGGCTTAAACGCCGGCATTTCTTTTACGAATTCACTCATAAAATAACCGTACGCTAAACCGCCTTCCTGCAATTGTTTCGGTTTTGTAAACACTAATTGCACGAAATAAAAGACGTAAATTAGCAGGATCGTTGCGAATGTTGATACCACACTGGCAATGATTAAATTGCGCACCGTTAGTAAGCGGCGGGAATATTCCAATAATTGTAAGCCAATGGTTAACCACCGCTTTTGCTGCATGAGATTGGCTTTCGGCGACTCTTCAACAGGTGGACTAGTAATTTCAAACGACATAAATACTGACAATAATCAAAATATTCTCTAATTCGCCTTTATCAGCAGCAAAACCATTAAATCTTTTCCACCAGCAATCGATAATAACTGTACTGAGTTGCTGAACAGAACATGCTCAGCGCTCTATGATGACACAAACTAACCAAATAGGGACATTATCAACATATTTGCGTATTAATTATTTAATATCAATATGTTATCAAGCCTTTCTAATATTTTTAGTTCATTTATACATTTAACTTGACCAGAGAACCCAGATGTGAATTTTTTGCTCTACGTCACATTTTCTAACCACAGGAAAACTGGTGAAAATTGAGACCTGGACGAAATAACTAATGATGAATCAATCAAATAAGTATTTAATTTATGCTTACTACTTGTTAAGCGTCGCCATATTGAGTGTGTTTGCTTTTCGCAGCTACGCACATCTTGGCACGCAACCGGGGGTAGAATTTATTATGGCGGTTGCGTCGCCTTTTTTGGTTGCAGCCCTCATACATCCTTATATCGATAAATTAATTGTCTTTCCAGCCCATTTGCTGGATCAGCCCAAACGGCAGTTTGTGGTGGATTTCGGCTTGTACCTGCTAATCGCAGTGTTTTTGTACTGTTTTGAACGGTATTTCTATTTTGAATCGACTTGGGTGGCTTTTAAAATATTTATATGGACGGTAGTACTGGGTTACTTTGCCTCCATCGACAGCTCATTAAACCGCGAACAACTGTGTTTCAAAGACGAAAAGCGAAGCTTCCAGCTTGAGCGAAATTCTTCCCCCGTCGCTCACCGTTTGAATCTATTTCTCAGTGTGACCGTATTAATTGTGACACTTACCATCGCCATTACCGCATACAGCTACATGGGTATGGAGTTGAATATGCAAGAAACCGATGATATGACCATAAAACAGGCGTTCATCATCGATACCTTGTTCATCGTGGGTATAGTGGTCAGTTTCACGGTACGCTTGATCTATTCCTTCTCCATGAATCTACAATATTTGTTCGACTCTCAAGTTGACATTTTGCGTAACGTCCAGGAAGGCAAGCTGGAAGAACTAGTTCCGGTATTAAGCCGTGACGAGTTCGGCATTATTGCGCATCAAACCAATGCAATGATCAAGGAATTGCGTGAGAAACAAAAAGTGCAAAAAACCCTGGAACAGATCGTCAGCCCGGGCATTATGCATAAACTGCTTAACGGCGATGCGCAAGATTTAAAACAAGGTCAGGAATATGAAATCGCCATCCTGTTTTGCGACTTACGCAAATTCACCACCTATGCGGAGAACACACCGCCTGAACAAGTGATTTTTTTCCTCAACTCCTATTTCACCAAAATTTCCGACATTGTCACAGAGCATGGCGGCATCATTAACAAGTTTATGGGCGACGCGATCTTGGCTGTATTCGGCATAGACGGCGGCTCGCGTTACATCGAAGATGCCATCGACACCGCTTGGGACATCTTAATGCATTCCGGTTCTATTAAACTGCGTGATGGCAGTCAATTTGAAATTGGAATCGGCGTGCACAAAGGCCGCGCCGCCGCTGGCACCATAGGCTCTGCCGACCGCTACGAATACACTTTCATAGGGGATGCGGTAAACACCGCCAGCCGTTTGGATGGGCTTACTAAACGCCTGGGTTATAACCTGATTACCTCCGCCGAGGTATACAACGAATTGAGCTCCGAATCGAAGGAGAAATTCTTCGACCTTGGCTGGCAAACCATCCGCGGTAAAAGCACCGCTGTGCATGTCTTTGGCGCTGCGCCCAACAATTCCATGGGCGAAGATGAAAAAGTGATTCCGTTTTCTTACTCCAAACTGTTTGTGTAAGTCCTCAATATTTTTTCAATCACAAAAAAATGGCGGCCCTTAAGCCGCCTTTTTTTTAATCTCATTCAGGCAACACTTTACTAAGCTACCTGCAATTGGAGTTCACGTAAAATATAGTTACGAACGTCGATTGAGAACGTTTCGGCTTTCACCACCCTACGGATTTCAAATTTGCACACATTATCATTGCTACAAAATTGCTCCAGATTGATGATTTTCGGTGGTTCGTAAGGTTTTTTGTCTTGGTCTCTCACCAGCATAATCCTCGGTAACAATCTACGGCCTGGATTGGTGCTAATAACGATACCAATTTCCCCAGTACTCAATTCCACTGTGCTGCCGATGGGATAGATCCCCAAACATTGGATAAATTGCTCCACCAACAAGCTATCAAATAATTCATCACGCCACACATACATGTTTTTCAGCGCTTCCGTGCAAGTAATAGCCGGCTTGCCATGTAGCCCCGACGTGACCGAATCATAAACATCGGCGATTGACACGATTTTGGTAAACAAACTCAATTGGTCACCCAGTAGTTTTTGTGGGTAACCTGAACCATTCATGCGTTCATGGTGATCACGTGCAATGTCGATTGCACTTTGCGGTAATCCACTGGTTTGCATTAACAATTCCACACCGTGACGGGTATGTTGTTTCATCAGTTCTAGTTCCGCAGGGGATCGTTTATCGCTCTTATTGAGTACTTCATTGGGTAATTTGGTTTCCCCAATGTCGTGGAGCAGCGCCCCTGTGCCCAATTCATACAGTGGTTTCTTTTCCAAACCAATGTAACGCCCGAATATCAGACTCAATGTACATACATTGACGGAATGCGTCACCGACTGCTCATCTTTGGATTCCAAAGCACTCAACAACATCAAAGCATCGGGGTTTCGAATCACACTATCGGCAATGGACACCACGGTGGATTTAATCTCTTGGGCATTGAGAGAACACCCCGATCGGGTATCGTTCATGATTTTTTCCATTTTTTTGGTGGCGTGCTGGTAAATCTGTTTCGCCTTTGGAAATTCCTGCTCAAATTCCACTTGATATGGCATGGCAAATCGCTGGCGTTTGATTTCCGGTTGGCTTGGTTTGTGTTCATGGCTGACAGCCGCCGCCGTCCTCTTGGGAATGGGAACCACGCTTTTCTCTGGATCCACATAGACATAGTTACAGGTATTACCCAACTGCTCGATTTCCTGAACATTGGTAATTCGAAATCCTTGGAAAAGAAACGGGGTTTCCAACCAAGGGCGGTCGAGTTCTGAGACGTACATCCCCTTTTTTAGATCTTTGATTTCCACCATTACTTTCATCATGATTTTTCGTACCAGAATGCGATTATTGATAAGGACCTCACCCAAAAAAACGTTGCAACAAACGCACCCAAAAGGCACATTTTAATGACAGCAACTCACTATTTATTTCGGCCTCTAAAGGGAAAACTTTTGCTAATCGTGCCGCAAAACGGGAAACCAAACTTTTTATGTAAGCCTATGAATTATTGGATTTATTCGGCGTGATCGGAAAAAATTTTGAGAAAATATTCGACGGAAAATATTTACTAGTTGGCCCCTGCCGGAACGGACCAAAAAGAGAGAGATATTAACGAAATTACGGTTAAATGAAGAGAGGTGGACTTTGTCCCGGCTCGGCGCGTACGAACCACTGCACAAACTCTTCCGCAAGCCGATCCCCCTCTGCCGGAGCCCAGGTTGCGAAGTCTTTATCACTGAGAGGGCGATAAGGACCTTTTTTTATTTCAAACAGCACCGTTCCGCTCTGTAATGAGGCGATGGTGTGCCAGATATTGCCGGGGATCTCGACCGCCACATTGGGGCCTTTGTCTGAGAGAAGGATTTTTTCCAATACTTTTCCTTGGGAATCAAAAGCTAACACTACGGCACTTCCTGTGATGATTTGAAAAAACTCCCAACGATCGCTACCTTGATGACGGTGCGGTCGAACATAGGTGCAGGGTTCCATGGCGTTGTATAAACGCTGTACAGGATCGTCTAACTGCAGATGTATATTGTGATTCTTGCGTAAACGGGATGCGGATTGGGCGGATTCGCTCAGTGCTGCTAATAACTTACTATCGATGATGGTGACAATATGGCTCATTGCCCGGTACTGTAAACGGACAACAGGCATAATTCAATCGCAAGCCTACAGCCTGTGAGTCCGCCAATAACGAATTTGAGCGGTGAACTCTAAATTAATTACGCCACTCCATTTTAGCGAGCATATCGTAGTAAGCCCGTGCGCCTTTTTCCATGAAATAGTAATTTTTTACACCCGCTTTTTCCAAAGTATATTGTAACCAGCGCACCTGGCTGCCCACTTCGTCGTAAATATATAAGGTTTTATTTTCGTGTTTGGCCATTTGGATATATCGGTTTAATTTACGCCTGTCGTCCAAGCTGGCCCACTTCTCCAATCCCGGAAAAAAACCTATACCCGCTCTTTGAAATTTATCGCGCACATCGATCACAATCGAAGTATTCCGTGACTGAGCAATGGATTCACTAAACAAATCAGGATGCAATAACCGGGATTGAAAGGATTTTTTCCCTATCAGTTTGTTGGGATCTACCGGTGATTGCCCTAACAATACCGCGTGGTTGGGATATGCTTTGGTCCAATCAAAGATTCCGGCGTCAAAAGCCATGGTGTTGTCGACGCCAACCGCCTGCGCTTTTTTAACCGCTTGATAGGATTTTAAGCAGCGGTGCCCATTGCAATAAAAAGCAATCAATTTGCTCGTGGATTCGCGTAATTTTAATACCTGGGATTCGAACGACTGGTTTGCCACCGGTATGTTGATTGCGCCTTTGACGCGCAAGGTATCAAACTCATACTGTGAACGCACATCCACAATCAATATCGCGTTTTTCTGCGCGAATAATTCATTTATCTCTATATAAGGCACATCAGGGAATTTAAGGCGGCCGGGGAATTCTTCTTCTGCAGCTAAAAATCCGCTGTAACCAGTGAATAACACAGCCAATAAGAAAAAGTGAATTGATTTATACATAGCTCCCCCACAGATTTTCTAGAACCAGCTTATATTGTTTTTATGTGCTGTATGTGACGTTAATACCTACTTAATAAACAAAAGCATACCTTTAAGTATTCCCTGTGAAAATTCGTATGTTTTATGATCTATAAAATTTTTTTAGGCATGCATGAAGGAAATCTGAGGGACGACATTCTCTAATTCTATGTATTGATTAGGGTTTTATGAAATTCTAGGCATGAATTTGTTGCGCAACCAGTTTCGCATCGGGCACATGCAAATTTATCGCGGTAGCCACTTCTAGACACATTCCGGGGGCGGGTTTCAAACTCACCCACAGAACATTCAAATTTAGATTAAGATCGGCGAACACCACATGACGTTCATAATAAGCCAAAACTTGTTCGATTTTTAACACCACCTCTTTGATCCGTTGTGGCGATCTGGAACGTAATTTTGGGATAATCATCATAAAATCGCTGAGCGGTCTGCCGTCGGCATCCCGTGCCGGAACCCGCTTCCATAACGGATCGGCGGGATTCACTTCACTATTTTTTATAATTCTCAATTCTGTGATTTTCATAACCGGGCTTCACGCACAATTTATTGAGTATGGCACAATATATCGCTTTGTTGATAAAGGAATTCATAAACCGCGAACGCAGATCTAACTAATTGATATTTATATTTATTCTTTATAGAATTGTTAGTGTATCAGTCTCACAGGGCACACTAAAGATGCTTTTACCACCGATAGGAGGGATAATATGCAACTCAGCGAGATACAATCACTGTCATGAAAGTTTCATAAAAATTTTATCTAATTGAAATATAAATCCCCTACTATTATTAGCAAATGGTAGACATGGTAAAAATTTGTGGGAACCTTGTTAAAAAAGATTAATCATTTCGATCTAGTTGCTTTCCAGTGGTGCTTATCCAGAAAGCACGCTCGGCAACTGGCGAGGGTCAGCCGTTGGGTATCACATAGCGGCGATGGTATTTATTACGTCATTATCGGAATTATCGTTGCGCTGTTTGAACCAGTTTTTGGTCTGCCGTTCTTCCTCACAGGATTGCTCGCCTTTGGCATTGAGCTGCCGCTTTATCTGGTACTAAAAAATTCTATCAAACGCCGTCGACCCGATGATGTGCTCACTGAGTTCGTTGCCTTTCTTATCCCCTCCGATAAGTTCAGCTTCCCATCCGGACACACTGCTGCGGCATTTGTTATGGCGACGTTAATCAGTTTCTATTTTCCAGAGTTTGCGCCATTGGCCTACAGTGTCGCGTCGGCGATCGGCTTTTCCCGCGTCCTGCTGGGCGTGCATTTTCCCAGCGATATTCTCGCTGGCGCGTTGTTGGGATCTTTAAGCACTTTCTTGGCAATATTCATATATAACTACTAACAACGAAAAATTTAAGGAATGCGAATCCTATATGGCGTGCAGGCGACCGGTAACGGTCATATCACACGCGCGCGCACTATGGCGAAACAACTGCAATCTTCCAAACTTCAAGTCGACTATTTGTTTTCAGGTCGCGATCCTAAAAATTTATTTAATATGGAAGTTTTCGGTAACTACCGCTGTTTCCGAGGTCTAACTTTTATTACCAGCAAAGGCAAACTTCGCTACTTTGACACATGGTTGAACAACGACTTACTTCAGTTCGTCCGTGATGTTTATCTTTTGGATTTATCTCAATATGATCTGGTATTAACCGATTTCGAACCCATTACCGCATGGGCGGCAAAAATACGAAAAAAATCCAGTATCGCCATAGGCCATCAATACGCTTTATTGCATAATGTTCCCACGGCAGGGAATAATCTGCTGACCAGGTTTATTTTGAAAATATTCGCACCGGCGGATTTATGTTTAGGTGTACACTGGCATCATTTTGATAACGCTATATTGCCGCCTCTGATTGAACCACCAGAGTATAAAATCAGCATTGAACCAAAAAAAATCCTAGTATATCTGCCTTTCGATGATATTGAGGAAGTGGTCCGGTGGTTGGCAAAGTTCCCCGATTACACTTTTCACATTTATTGCGAATACAAACAGGCAAAAACTTTAGGACATTTATTGTTACATCCGTATTCGCGCGAAAATTTTCAGCGTGACCTCGCCAGTTGTAGCGGTGTTATTTCCAATGCGGGATTCGGTCTCTCCAGTGAAGCCTTGCAATACGGTAAAAAAATATTGGTTAAACCCTTGCAAGGGCAAATGGAGCAACTTTCCAACGCCCAAGCTCTGCTGCAATTGAACCTGGGCGAAGTCATCCACGCATACGACGAAGAAAAACTCAAACTGTGGCTGGAAAAACCCAACGCCGAACCGGTGGAATATCCCAATGTCGCCGATGCCATAGTGAACTGGCTGGAGAATGGCAGGTCACAAGGGCCGTCACAACTGGCCAAAGACTTGTGGAAGAAAGTTGGATACCACAAAACCTGTCCCAACTGATCCCTGCCCCATGCCAAACGAAGCGCTTATAGGCGCGCAGTTACAGTCGGGCACTGATATAAGCCACAATCTCCGCATCTTCATAACTATTGGAATTGAGTGCTTTCTCTAATATATAGCGCGCTTGTCCAGAATCTTTAACCGCCAGCAGCCCTTCTGCCGCCACCATACGTGTGCGCTTATGAGCGTTTGGGTTACGCAAATAATCTTCTAATTTATGCAGTGTTTCTAAATTATTAAACCGCTGAGCTATAGCGCTAATTATGTCGCTAAAATATTCTTGCGAATAATCTACTTCAGAGGCTAAATTCAAGACTCCTTCTACGGCACCCACACTGTTAATGTCCACCAAGGCCTGGCTATAGTGTTTAAATTGGCTGAGATCACCGTTCTCATAAGCGTCTTTGGACAAAGCCACGAGGCTTTCTGAATGCAATGATATAACCGCCCATAAGTTCGCCTGCTCAGTTGCATTGGCCGATTGATAATACTCCACCATGGTGTCCGTCATGCCTTCTCGCTTGATGCCCAGCAAGGTATTATTAAACACATTGCGCACATGGGCGGCAAATCTTTCTGATGAGCCGCTGCGCCCGGACATGACATCGAAAATCGCGGTAGTGCCTTGGGGATTTTTCAATTTGGAAATCATCCAAACGTGTTTGGCGGCGTAATCCTGGTAACCGTCCATGTCGGCTTGCTGCAAAATATCAAACAACTTTTTGACATACATGTCCCGGCCGTCTTGGATCATTTGTTGGGTGATGATGATTCTGGTGTTGACATCCACCGAAGGCTGCAGCAAATAATCGAACACCGGCAGCATGGATTGATCGCCGAGTTCTATAATTTTATAGGTCAATTCCAACAACATGCCTTTGGGCACGCCCTGGTTCATGAGCAGATCTTTAATTCTTTGCAGACATTCCGGACATTGGCCGATTTGACGCCACAACGCATTTACTTCCGCCCGGTCGCTACCGCTCCAAGCTGTCATATAGTCTTCGATAACCTGAAGTGGCGACTGATTATCTTCGTTTTCATTATCAGAAACAGTCATCACCGGCTTATCTACCATTGGGGTAATTGACTTTTGCCTGGATTGGCTATCCACTGCCTGACTCGTGGAATGATTGGATGGCTCAGAAAATGGCGTTGGGATGGTTTTTGCCGGGGTGAATGTGTTATTTGGCATGCGGGCCAAACCTTGGACATCGTTTTTTACCGTATCCCCCTGATCAGTACCGCTGGTAAACAACCATAATCCTCCGACTAACAACGCGGTGACAGCAAAGAGTATTTTCAGTTTAACATTCACTGTGGATGGTAATTACTAAAATAACTATTGCGCTTTAAACGACTATGCTTTCAACAATGTCCATAAGCCAATGGCAATAAAACCTAGGCCGGCAATATAGTGCAGTTGTTTTTCACTAATATAATTCGATATCACGCTACCCGCCAGAACCCCAATGGCCGAGGTGAGTACCAAAGCCAGCGATGCCCCCACAAACACGGTCATTTTGCTAACTTCTTTATCGGTAGCAAATAACAAAGTGGCCAATTGCGTTTTATCACCTAACTCGGCAATGAATACCGTGACGAATACGGTTAATAATATTTTCCAGTCCATCGTACGCCTTCGCTTTTGTTGGTATGAATACCGATTATATTCGCAGTTATTATTGAAAGTCTCTAGAGCGCGCATCCAATTGTCCTAACCAGGCGCTTAAATCCTCCAGCTTTTTGGCGATCAAATGCAGCACCCCGTCTTCCTGTTGCACTGTGCCCGTTACTGCCAGAAGCCGTGCTTTCAACAAAGCTTTTTTTTGCTGTTCGGCAATCTGCGGCCACACCACCACATTAGTATGTCCCAATTCGTCTTCCAGTGTCACGAACATCACATTGTTGGCCGAACCGGGGCGCTGCCGGCAAATGACCAAACCCGCCGCTGTCGCCAACACACCACTGGGCATATCCCACAGTTGCAATGACGTGGCTATTTTGTGTTTGATCAACCGTTGTCTTAACAACTCCAGGGGATGACGGCCGACAGTCAGGCCAACGGCCGCGTAGTCTGAGACAATATCCTGACCTTCGGTGGGTTTATGCAACATCACATCGGTTTCATAAAATTCCGGTGAAGGAAATAAAGTTAATCCGTTTTCCGTGCCGGCCACCTGCCAAAATGCCTGATGGCGATCGCCACTTAAACCCTTTAACGCATTGGCCGCCGCCAAACTTTGCAGATCGCTTTTATTGAGTTTAGCGCGGCTCGCCAAGTCTTGCACACTGGCAAACTCCCTGTGACGGCGCGCGTCACAAACAGCCGTGATCCCGGCGCTGGACAGCCCTTTGACCATACGCAAGCCCAAGCGCAAGGCCAGGGTGGATTTAGCCTCGGCGGGTATATTGGTTTGTCGCTTCTCTGAAGTCAAAGACTCCAACGTACAGTCATGCTCACTGCGGTTAACATCCACCCGCAGTACCTTAACAGCATGACGCTGAACATCGCGCACTAACTGCGCCGGCGCGTAAAACCCCATGGGCTGACTGTTTAGCAACGCACACACAAACGCCGCCGGGTGGTAGCGTTTCAGCCAGGAGGAAACATAGGCTAATAAGGCAAAGCTGGCGGAATGGGATTCGGGAAACCCGTATTCACCAAAGCCTTTTATTTGCCGGAATATTTGTTGGGCAAATTCTTCCGAATACCCGCGGGCTTTCATGCCAGTTAACAACATATTTTCGAATTTATCCAAACCGCCTTTGCGTTTCCACGCCGCCATGCTGCGGCGCAATTGATCCGCTTCCCCGGCGCTAAATCCGGCCGCCACCATGGCCAATTGCATCACTTGCTCCTGAAAAATCGGTACCCCTAAGGTGCGTTGCAACACGTGTTGCACGGCTGCATTGGGATAGCTCACCGCTTCTTTGCCATTGCGCCTGGCCAGATAAGGATGCACCATGTCACCTTGAATGGGACCGGGGCGGATAATGGCGATCTGAATCACCAAGTCGTAATAATTGGCCGGCCTTAAGCGGGGTAACATGGACATTTGCGCCCGGGATTCGATTTGAAACACGCCGACGGTGTCCGCTTGCTGAATCATGGCATAAACCTCGGGATCTTCCGGCGGGATGTCGGCCAGAGAAAACGGTTTGCGACTATAGTCACCGATGTAAGTGAGTGCTTTGCGTATAGCGCTTAACATACCCAAAGCGAGCACATCCACTTTAAGCAAACCCAAGGCTTCCAAATCGTCTTTTTCCCATTGAATCACGGTGCGCTCGGCCATGGCGGCGTTTTCGATAGGCACTAATTGTGACAATTTGCCTTCAC
>Ga0209536_100011311_pt1 | contig 13086 bp, 5 predicted proteins | sample DeeMarSeWOR28_12_FD_187461 | JGI IMG/M metagenome (GOLD analysis project Ga0209536, IMG submission 187461) | Marine sediment microbial communities from White Oak River estuary, North Carolina - WOR-2-8_12 (SPAdes) (version 2) | ecosystem: Environmental > Aquatic > Marine > Intertidal zone >...
CATCAGCGTCAGTAATGCGTATCTTGACAGCACCACGCCCACCTTCTCATGGGACCCGATCGCCCTGAGTACGGGAACCCCTCATTATAGGCTGGAAATTCATGACTGGCGTGACCAGAGCTATTTTTACATTACTCCGCGGAGCACCACGCCATCTGTTACCATCCCTTCAAATGTTCTGTTACCGGGCAGTTCTTACCGGGCACGGATTAGAACAACCGACGATTTAAGTGCCGGTTTAGAAGACAATATCTCCAGGAGCGCCTATTTTTTCTTCACCGTCCAGGGCCAATGGGACGACACAGATAGCGATGGAGTTTTTGATCCTTACGATAATTGCCCCACCACTTCAAATTTCACTCAGCTGGACTCCGATTCGGATGGCGAAGGTGATGCCTGCGATGATGATGATGACAACGACGGCCTCACAGATGAAAAAGAAATTACATACGGTACTAATCCTCTCAATGCGGACACTGATGGAGATGGCTACGGCGATTGGGATGAAGTCTATGTCTATTCCTCCGATCCAGTTGTTCCTGAATCCGACCTTGACGGGGATGGATTGGATAATATTCTTGACCCCTGCCCCAACGACCCCGAAAACGACATAGATGGTGATGGGGTCTGCGGCGATCTCGACCCCTTCCCGCTAGACCCCACCGAGTGGGCGGATTCAGATGGCGATGGGTATGGGGATAATAGTGCTGATAATTGCCCCGGTCTCTACAATAAATCGCAATCAGATTTAGATAGCGACGGAAAGGGGAATGAGTGTGACGAAGACGCTGACGGTGATGGGTATTTTTCCCTTAACGTTGAAAACGGCGATGATTGTGACGATCTCGACGCGTCTATCAACCCAGGTGCCGGCAACTGCCTTGTGGTAAGTACAAAGCCACCCCCGAGCAAAACCAAAGAGCCGCCAAATGCGGATGGAGATGCCTGGCCCGATGCCGAAGACAATTGCCCGAGTGTGCATCAGGAGTCCCAAATAGATGGTGATGGAGATGGATATGGTGATGCCTGTGACAACTGTCCTAGTCTATTCAATTCTGACCAGTCGATTCCAGTCTGGTACAAGGATGAGGATAACGATGGTTACTCGGACGGTACAATAACTGCGCCCCTGTGCCACCGGCCGGCGGGGTACAAGTTAGAGAGTGAGTTACTATCGCAGGCCTTGGACTGTAACGATATACCCCCAGTGGGTTCTTCGATTCATCCGGGAGCTACGGAGATGCCTGGTAATTCGTACGACGACGATTGTGATGCCAGCACCCCCGATAGCGTGCAATCACACACCATTGCAATCAAAAGCATGGTGGATTCCAGCGGTGAATCTGTGAGTTATGAGGACTGGAAGCCTGTGGCCGGAGAGTCAGTGATCGTCGAGTTCTCCGTCTATCGTCAAAGCGGAGAAGAGGTCACGACCATACCGAACAGTGCCGGGGAGGTCATTGCCAGCCAGTTTGCCTTTTCACTGGCCCCTGGTCCTGCAGGGGAGAACAACCCCATTAACTCCAACAATCCCACTACCTATCCCGGGGCATACCACAATGATCCTAGTGAGGTAGGCAGTTCGAATCCTAGTGCTGACTTTACTGCCGATTTCTCGTTTGATGTGAGGAAGATAAAACTGGTCTCGCTTGATTATGGGGGTTCAGTCAAGGTCCGCGCCCGAATATCGATCACCTTGGGAGACGGTACCGTGACGGACCTGCAGGAGGATTTTATTTTCCCCAAAGATAAGGATTTCGACGGGCTCGGTGACTTTTGGGAGAACGACTATGGGAACTTGAATCCCGGAGACGATTTAGACGATGATGGTATCAAGGTCTACGCTGAGTACCGGGGTTGTGTCTGGGGCGAACTCGTGAGAGTGGAGCCAGAGACAACAAACGGATTTTATGACACGGTGGCCTATGTACCAGCGTTTCCTCCTCAGGGAGTGGCAACCCACATCAGGACCAGTCCGACGAATAGGGATCTTTTTGTCAAGTTTGTAGGTTTCGATGAGAATTATCCTTTCGCCATCGGTGAAGCATTTCATATGATCGGTGTAGACGCTCACGCTCTGGGTGCAAGTGTGGTGGCGGCGCAAGAACTGAGTGCGGATTTCGGCATCGATGTGGCGACAGTAACGCTTGTGAACGGGACCTATAACCCGATCCCGGATGATCCACAATATGCGCAATCGCCCCACATTGTGAAGCGGAGCGAGAGGGACTGGACATTTACGACAGTTGCAACGAGCAGTTACGGCGGTGACGGCTACTATGGATCCTCATGCAACATCTACAAGTGGACAGTTGATCGTTTCTTTGCCGACAGAACTTACTATGATTACACGACTTTTGTGGGTACCAACATGAGGAGCCAGGATCAATGGACTCCATACCCTGCTGAACAGCCCATGGGTAACGGTGTATTAGACCCACTTTTCTCGTGTGAGGATAGAAACGACAATGGTGCGGTAAACGGAGGTGAGGACAAGACTGGAAATAACAGACTCGATGGAGACTGCCCGGTGCTCAACTTACCTAACAACCCTGTCTATTCTGACAGTGCATCTCTGAACTATGTCGCTCCCGATATTGATGGTGACGGAAAAGACGATGAGTGGGACTTTCGCTTTCAGTTATCTCCCTTTGACATTGATAACGATCTCCAGGTGGAGATTCCCATTGTTGGTAGTGTTGAGAATATAATTGACCGCTATGAGAATACAAAGGCACAGGCAATAAAGATGTTTATAACCCATGAACTCGGGCATAACACGGGTGTTACGCTCCACACTGATGTATCTACCTGTGCAATGTTTCGTGAAACGAATAACCTGGTCAGGGATGACCATTTTAGTGAGGTTGCAGCCAATTTAGTCAGGATACACAATCAATAAGGAGGGGAGAGCAGATGAACAAGCGGCTAGTTAGCATGGTAATCATCATGGTTTGGGTGCTCGGGTTGAGGATCGGTAGTGGTATTGCCCAGGCTGACCCAACGGGTCCTCCCCCCAATATCAAAGTGACCCTGGCCCTAGACAAGGACACCTATTTACCAGGAGAGCCCATTCTTGTCACTTTGGCACTAGAGAACAAGGGTGATCCTTTAATTATGGCGAAGGAGTTTAAAGAAGGAGATTATTACCATTTGCTGCTGCAGTTTTTCGATGAGTCGGGCAAGGTCATTACCTCCGACTCCTTGAATCCGAATGCTCTCACTCCTCCACCTCCCAGGGTGTTTCCGGCTGACAGCGGGGTGATGCTCCAGGGGACTCTTGTAGAGGAGGTGGAGACGGGTTGGGTGTTGTCGTTTGAACCGTATGATGCATACGACTTTTATCCTTTAGAGGGGAGAAGTGGCTTGATAGGGGCGAAGGCGGTGGTTCCTGCAAGGACCTTTTGGACATACCAGGAGACCAGTTCAGGCATAAGATATGCCAAGATTTACCCGCTTGAGGAGGATCAGACCAAGTGGGCGGGGAGCTTGAATTCTAACATAGTAAGTTTCACCAAGGTATATGATGCTGATGGCGATGGATATTACTATCCTACAGCATATGGTGATACATATCCTTACGCTGACTGCGATGATGGGAACCCAGAGGTAAGGCCGGGAGTTCCTGAAATATTGGGCGATGGTGTCGATAATGATTGCGATCCTAACACACCAGATGTGGAATATGTGCCTGAGGTGAAGGATGGCACTATAAGACTTAGAATGGTCAGGCTTATCAAGGGCGACGAGAGCAACCCAGATTCGACAACAAATCCTTGTGTCGGAGCATATGTTCGGGCTTACGAAATATCAGCTCGCTCGTGTGTGTTGACGAATCATGGTCTTTCCAAACATCACTACAAGAGCATCTGGTTGAGTAGCCTTTGTCAACCGGAAGGTGCAGCAAGAACAGATGCTGACGGCATAGCGCATGTAGGAGTAGCGCCCGGAAACTATGTTGTTCTGGGAGTGTATGATCCTGACGGAGAGCTAGATTATGACGGTGATGAGGTTTACAAGGGGGTGATTGCCGGCGGTGTGAAGTCGGAGCAGACGGTGGACAAGGATATTCGGATAATAGAGAAGAACAAAGTGAAAAAGGTGAAGACGAAATAAGAGGAGAAGACGGCCTCAGATCTTTCGCAAAGCTGTCCACGGAACTGGCGAAGAAAAAGGGAGTTCGGGATCAACAGCAAAAAGGTCGGGAAGAATACCATCAAAAATAGAAAAAAAGCTCCGTGACAGCAACAAGGGGAGATTCTCCATGTTCAGATATTTAGAGAGGTATAAGCTTGGGACCTTTGCGGTCATTGTCATTTGTCTGGCGCTGGTGGGATGCGCCAGCATGAAATCTCCGAAGGAGAAGGATTTCGACGGTGACGGTGTTAAAGACAAGACTGACAAGTGCCCTGAATATTACGATCCCCAGCAGAAAGATTTCGACCTCGATGGCATAGGGGATGTTTGCGACGAAGACGCTGACAATGACACCTACATCTCGGCTTTCTTTCCAGGCGGCAATGACTGTCACGATCTCAACCCGAATATATATCCTGGCAATGGCTGTCCTGCAGGGGGCATCAGTTTCACCCCGCCCCCAGAGAAGGGTAATAAACCACCGTCAGACGACGACGGTATCCCAGATGCCAAGGACAACTGTCCGACCGTCGACAACCCGAATCAAGAGAATTCAGACCCAGACAAGTACGGCGATGCCTGCGACACCTGTCCCAATTTCAACAATCCCGATCAATCGATCCCCGTATGGTACAAGGACCTGGATAAAGATCTCTACTCAGACGGCACCACGCTGACTCAGTGCGATCGGCCGACCGATTACAAATTGGCCTCTGAACTGACTGCTGTAACCGGTGATTGCGATGATTCAGATCCCTCGGTAAACCCCGGAGTCCAGAATGAAATACCCGACAACGGCAAGGATGACGACTGTGATCTGTCTACACCGGACACTGTTCAGACATACACTATTGTCATCAAGGATTGGAAGATACAGCGCTGTGGTGATGCTTCCTGTTCGAGTGTCCAGGATGTGGCCTACAAGGATTGGGGGCCTGTATATGGTGAGAGTATTATTGCTGAATTTCAGGTGATGGGTCCCAATGGAGAGATTGGGACGACACCGAACCATGCTGGGGAGGTGGTCACTACAGACCTTGCGTTTTCTCTTGCCCCTGGTCCTGCGGGGCAGAATAATCCTGTTAACTCCAACAATCCCACGAACTATCCCGGGACATACCTCAACGATCCGAGCGAAGCTGGCAGTTCGAACCCTAGTGCCGACTATACTGCAGATTTTCAGTTTGCTGCAGGTAAAATAAAGCTGGTTTCACTCGATTATGGGGGTTCTATCAAGATCCGTGCCTCGGTGTCGATGGAGTTGGGGGATGGAACACCGGTGGGCCTCCAGGAAGATTTTGCCTTCCCCAAAGATAAGGACTTCGACGGCCTAGGTGATTTTTGGGAGGATATGTACGGCAATTTGATGCCTGGAGATGATTTAGAAAATGATGTTCTCCAGGTCGTCGATGAGTATCGAGGCTGCAAGTGGGGCAGGCTGGTGAAAGTGATGCCAAACGCAGTCTATGACACGGTGGCCTATGTTCCCGAGACACCTCCTCAGGGCGCCGTAACTCACATCAGAACCAGTCCTGATAGACGGGATCTTTTCGTCAAGTTTGTTGGCTATGATGTGAACTGGCCCTTTGCCATCGGTGAAGCTTTCCACAAACTCAATCCTCCCGTAGACGTTCATGCTCTGGGGGAGAGTGAAGTTGCTACATTACCAGCCGGAAGTGATGATTACAGGATTGATGTGGCTACAATCACCCTTGAGCCGGGAACGTATAATCCAATACCGTCTGATCCCACATATGCACAACCGGGGCATATCATGAAGCGGGGCATAAGAGATTGGACGTTTGCCACCCTGGGTGCAAGCAGTTACGGCGGTGACACCTACTATGGGGCAACTAGCAACCTCTACAAGAAAGCACATCAGGATTTCTTCTCAGACAAACCGTACGACGATTATACGACTCTGAAGCAGCCTGGCGGCAACATGGGCAAACAACAAGACTGGTTATGTAATGGGACATACCAAAATAAAATTTGCACTGGCGACAATGTTGGCAATGGGCTGCTCGACCCGATTGGCTCGTGTGAGGATAAAAACGATAATGGTGAGTTAAACTCTGGTGAGGACAAGAGCAAAAACACTGTCCTGGACGGAGATCACCCAGTTCCAAATAATACCGACATAGATGGTGATGGACATATGGATGAGTGGGACTACTGGGAAGATCTATCTGCTTTTGACGTAAACAAGAGCAATGAGGTGGAGGTTCCCGTGGTCGGTAGCGTAGACCAGATCGTCCCGCTCTACGAGAATACGCTGGCTCAGGAGGTCAAGTGCGTCACCACGCACGAACTCGGGCATAGCAGCGGCGTCACATTGCACACAAGCGTTTCGACCTGCATCATGTTTGGGCAAACCAATAACCTTATACGGGATGATTCTTTTAGCCAAGACGCTGCAGATTTGGTAAGGATCCACAACTATTAGGTGGGAAAACCTATGAGAAGGTTACTGTTTATTTTAGCGTTCATTTTGGCGTTGATGCCTAGGTTGGCTGTTGGGGGTGAAATTGCGAAGTACAAACTGTCCTCGGCCCAGCCCCCAGATATCCTTGTGACCTTGGCGGTGGACAAAGCCAAGTATTATCCTGACCAGCCCATTTGGGTTAGTTTGGGCGCTCAATACACCGGCAGCAAAGGGAGCTATGAGTATGTGGAAGAGGGGTTTTTCGATGGGGCCTATCTTCTTCTACAATTTGTGGATGAAAGTGGCAAAATAATTACTACCAATCAGTTCAGTACCCTGGACCCTGCTGCGCCACCACCGAACACGATGATGCCCCCGCCACCACGGGTTTTTCAGGACAGCAAAGGCGCATTGGTTCAGGGGACTCCTGTACAAAAAATGGCGAGCGGTTGGGCTGTGTCATACGGTCCTTTTGATGCGTACTCTTACTATCCTTTAGCCGGCAGAAGTGGCCTTATCAGATTAAAAGCAGTAATTCCCAACAGGAGTTTTACCTCTGTTTCACAGGCGATCACAGGCGCATACTATGCCCCGACTTCCCTGACTGACACTACAAAGTGGGCCGGCAGCCATGTGTCCAACATAGTTAGCTTTACTCTGGTAGGTGATCAGGATGGCGACGGCTACTATTATCCTGAACCATCTGGTAAATTTCCCGCAGCTGACTGTGATGACAGGAACCCGAAAGTTAATCCCAGAGCTAATGAAATAGAGGGCAATGGGATTGATGATGATTGCAATCCTGAGACCCCAGATCGGGTTACGGTCGCGCCCGGAACTATAGTCGTCAAGGCATATAAATACGTCTCGGACCGGGGGAACTCGCCTCGTTTGACCAAGGCGCCCATTGTCGGGCTACCCATCAGGGCCTATGACAAGTCAACTGGATCATGTGCTGCGAGATACGGGGTCCTTTGGCGTCAGCGCAGGTCCATCTGGTTGAGTTGCCATCAACCGGATGGTGCAGGATTGACAGATTTTTCTGGAAAAGTGGAGATCGCAGTACCCCCGGGTGAATATCTGGTGGTAGCTGAGTACAACCATGACAGAACCCCCCAAAGCGATGATGAAATCTACGTTGGGGAGATAGTCGGTGACTTGAAGTCGAGTGAGAAAAATGCAACTTATCTGCGAATTATTGAGACGGTAGAGGCGAAAAGGCTTCCCTGTAAGTCTATGACCAGATATGCGAAGAAGAAGGTATCTGAGCTCCTTATCGTTGAACCGGAATACGTGGTGTGGGACGGCAAAGAGGCAGTTTATCCATTTGTTTTTGAAAGCGAGGGTGACTGGAGCGTTACCACAGCCGTCAACCCTCCTAAAGGGTTTGTTGTAGATCGCGGTAGCCTTTCCGCCGAGGTGAACAAGGAGTTTGATGCGATGGAGTTCATCATGAAAGATGTGGGAGGTTACTGGAAGCCCACTGTGGTCACATACACGCTGAAGCACAAGGAGAAAGAGGAGAGGATAAAGAGCAAGATCGACGTGAAGCTGTCCAAAAAGCTGGCAAAGGAAAAGGGAGTCGATATCCACGGCAACAGAATCAAGTAGAGAATAAGGTGAAGATTCCAGGTTCATCGAAGATCCCGCTGGGCGGGAGAGGACTTGGCCTAGGGCTAGGGGACAGGGACCGGGGGTTATCAACAGAGTAGTCAGTAATCAGTAGCCAGTAGATGATGGATGGAGCCAATGATCTCCTGGATTCTGACTCCTGACTTATTCCCTTATCGCTTACGCCTTGGGCCTTTAGTCTTTGAGCCCACTTGCGGGCCGGAAGCAGGGACGGAGTCTTGCCGGAGTCCTATCTGATGCGATCTGACAGTCATTGCTCTGAACATTGCCAAGTGAAAAACGAGGCTTTATCATGCCTCGCACCAGTACTCTTGCAGGAGAAAGCAAATGAATCCTTGAGAACAAAGATTTTCAGCCTCCTGCCCTTACTTTTCGTACCACCTCTATCAGGGCTTTTCCTGGTTCTTGCCTTTCCTATGTATGATGTGGGGTGGTTGGCTTGGCTTGGCTTGGCACCTCTCCTTGTCATTCTTAACGGCAAGAGCCCTAAGCATGGCTTCATGTTGCTTTTTGCCAGCAGCATTGTCTTTTACCCAGGGATCTTGAGCTGGCTTCTTAAGGTTCCCGGGTACACTCTTCTCCACCACGTAATTCTGGCTATTTACATTGGGCTCTATTTTGGTTTCTTCGGGCTTATTTTTTGTTTTGTTGCCAAGAGAAGTGGCGTCACAGCTGCTTTTCTTTCAACGCCGTTCCTTTGGGTTTCTTTGGAGTACATCAGATCCAACATGTCTTTTCTGGCGACTCCCTGGGGTATGCTGGCTCACTCCCAATACACATATCCGTGGGTCATTCAGGTGGCTTCGATTACCGGATCGTATGGTGTCAGTTTTCTGATAGTGTTAGCCAATACGGCCCTTGCGGCCATAATCTATCCTGCCACACTACAACTACAGAAGAATAAGAATGCTCTCAATAGCCCCCCCTCAAGGTTGGGAAAAATATTGTTAGTAACTGTTGCCACTGCCTTGATCGTCACCACTCTTATCTACGGTCATATAATCATCTCCCAGCCGGTCGAAGCACAGAGAATAAAAGTCTCCGTTGTCCAGGGAAATATAGAGCAGGCCAAGAAATGGGATCGAAGATACGCGAAATTTATTATGAAGAGATATGCAGACCTGTCCCTGGAGGCTTCCAAAGATGCGCCGTCGCTGATCATCTGGCCTGAGACCACAACCCCCTGGTCCATCATGCAAGATCCTCGTCTGCATGGGGAGGTAAAAGGAATCGCTCGTACGGCCGGAACCTATCTTTTGCTTGGGAGTTCCCAAAGGCAGAAATTCAGAAGCCAGGGTTCTAAAAAGGGCACATATTACAACTCAGCATTCCTGATTGATCCAGGGAAGGAAATGCACACGTACCAGAAGTACGACAAGATTCGTCTTTTCCCTTTTGGCGAGTATCTGCCTATGAAAGAAACCATACCCTGGTCCTTTATCAACATCCCGGACGTCTCTGGGTACGAACCTGGCGAAGAATACACTGTATTTGAATTGCCTAACTTTCGTTTTGGAGTGACCATCTGTTGGGAGAACGTCTTTCCAGATCTGGTAAGACAATTTGTGAAACGCGGGGCCCAGTTTATTGTCAACATCACAAACGAGGCGTGGTTCGGCAGGACGGCAGCACCCTATCAGTTCGTCTCTATGAGTGTGTTCCGGGCAGTGGAGAACAGGGTCTCAGTTGTCCGTGCCACGAACACCGGCGTTTCTTGTTTCATAAACCCCTATGGCAGGATTACGGGGAGAGTTGAAAAGAACGGCAAAGATATTTTCATTCCAGGATATCTCACACAGGAAATCCCTCTTTCTCAGGGAAAGACATTCTACACTCTCCATGGAGACATCTTCGTGTACATCTGCTTGATTCTGACTGCCGTTGTAATGTTGTCATCTGCATTGAACCCAAGAGAAAAAGCAATTAGAAGATAGAGAAAAACTTCAGCGATAAAGCGCGATTACCAGTATGTCTAAACAGCCATCGGAGCTGAGGGCGGAAGTGTGTTTGTGATGAGTGTTGGTAGTGCAAATATCCTAAAGGAACTCTCTCGAAGGGAGATTTTCAGTAGGGTGGCTTTCTTGGGAATGGCCGTGACGATTCTGATCATTGCTACCGTGTGCACCGTCAACGCGGTCAAATGGATCAATAAACCCTTTCCCGGTTTTCTCTACAATGAACGGATGGTAGTGGCTCCCGAAGGGAGATACCACTGGACTGGCGTGAAGGCGGGTCTCAAATACCCTGACAAGATACTCGAGGCAAATGAGATCAGACTTTCCTCCAGTCTGGATCTAGGGGAAATTATTAGCCGCACGCCTACTGGAGACTCTGTCACCTATGCAGTTGAAAGAGGCGGCGCGTTGATTGAGGTGACTGTTCCGACCATGAGGTTCACAGTGGCGGATCTATTAATGACCTTCGGGAGCACGTTTGTTGCCGGGATCACTTATATGCTAATAGGGATTATAGTCTTTACCATGAAACCCGATATTAAAGCGAGCTGGACTTTTTTCACAGGGTGCCTTGTCCTGAGCTTATGGTCGATTACCATCTTCGACGTTCACACGACTCACTATGGATTTATCAGGTTTCACCTCATGGCAGCAGCATTTTTCCCGGCTGCGTTTGTCCATTTCAGCCTCTATTTTCCCGAGCCACGCAATCTAGTAAATCGCTATCCTCGTTTTCAGCTTTTGCCCTATTTCGTATTTTTGTTGATAGCGGCACCACTCTTGTATTTATATCCTCGAAAAGGATTTCAGGTTTTCTATTTTCTGGCACAGATCTATATGATTTTTGCAGCACTAGCGGTCCTGTATCCAGTCACGATGGCCTACTTCAGGCCACCTTCTGTGCTTGCACGGCAAAGGGCGAAGGTGGTTCTCTTGGGTGCTGCACTTGCCTTTCCCATCCAGACCTCGGCATATTTTTCCCAACTTGTTTTTGGGTCTTTTTTGGGCATGAGAATCCAAACCAATTTTTTGGCCCTCCCCCTGATGATTTTTCCCGCCTCTATAGCTTACGCCATAGCAAAGCACAACCTCTTCGATGTAGATGTGTACATCAAACGGGCTGTCGGCTATGCTATTTTGACCGCGCTAATTGTGGGCGCCTACGCGTTGGTGAGCATCCCGCTAAATATCCTAATGGGCAGGTACCAGGTGGCGCAATCAAAGGCCTTTCCAATTCTTTTCACTCTAGGCGTCATTTTGGTATTCAATCCTTTGCGAGATCGCGTCCAGGCCTTCGTAGATAGAGTCTTTTTTAGGAGAGAGTATGACTATGGGAAGATCGTGGAGAAAATGGGCGCCGCCATGACGTCGTTGTTAGACCTTGGCGAAGTTCTTGATCGGTTGGTGGGAACATTCATTGAGGATATGTTCATAGATACGAGCTCAGTCATGCTCTTGAGCCCTGCTAAGGCAGAGTATCAGATTTACCTTGCGGACGGGGATTACAAGAGAGAAATCGAAGAGGTTATTTTCAATAGAGATGACCCCATAATGCAAATCCTTCAACAGGAGAAAAGGGAGCTTACCAAGTATGATGTACTCGAAGACCCGAAATACAAGGGAATCTCCGAGGAGGGTGGCAGAAATTTCGAAACACTCCACGCTAGCCTGATGGTTCCCCTAGTCTATCAAGACGAACTGATCGGTCTCTTTAGTCTCGGTGACAAAAAGTCCGGGAAATTCTACAACCGTGAAGACATTGAACTGCTCCACACCCTGGCTAATCAAAGTGCCGTGGCAATTGAAAACGCGAGACTCTTTCAGGAAAGTCTGGAAAAGCAGCGCATGGAGGAGGAACTTGCTATTGCCCGAGAGCTTCAGACGAGCATGCTGCCGGCTACCTTCCCGGAGATTGAGGGGATTGAGATTGCCGCCACCTCCATCCCGGCCAGGGAGGTGGGAGGAGATTTTTTCGACTTCATCGAGATGGGTGAGGAGAGATTGGGCTTGGTGATAGCTGATGTGACCGGAAAGAGTGTCTCCGGGGCCCTTGTTATGTCTGCCTCCCGGAGTGTCTTCCGCATGTTATCCGAGGAGCAGTTGACTGTGGGCGAGATTATGGTTCGGGCCAACCGGCGCACCAAGAAAGACATCAAGAGCGGCATGTTCGTGGCCCTGCTTTATGCCGTGGTGGATGCAGAGAGTCGGACCCTGAATCTCTGTAGCGCCGGCCAGACCCAACCCATTCACCTCTCGGCAGAAACGGAAGAGGCGAGACTGGTGGAGACGGAAGGGGATACCTTCCCGCTGGGCATTTTGGAAGATGCCGACTATCAGGAGACCCGATTGAAGCTGGCGTCCGGTGATAAAGTGGTCTTCTACACGGACGGTATTGTGGAGGCCATGAATGATCAGGAGGAGATCTTCGGTTTTGACCGGTTGCTGGATGTGGTGCAAGGGACAAGAGCGATGGATGCTGAAGCGCTGCTGAAAGAAGTCATAGACCAGGTTAACCAGTTTGCAGGTGGTGCGGCTCAGCATGACGATTTGACAGTTATTGTATTGAGCGTGGAAGGATAGAAACCACCAAGATACAAAGACACAAAGAAGAACAAATAGGGGTGACAAGAGTTCAGCCGAGCAGATTATTTGGATGATATCTTGTTCTTTTTCTATTTTAGACTTGGTGCCTTGGTGTCTTTGTGGTTAGAAAAAAGCCTGAACCACCAAGGCACAAAGACACAAAGAAGGCAATAGTTAGGAAAAGAGAACCACCAAGGCACAAAGACACTAAGGGAGATAATGCTGTAACCACATAGGAGTAGGGTTTTCAGCAATTAGAGCTTGGTGACTTGGTGTCTTCGTGGTGAGAATTTTTTTGACCACCAAGGCACAAAGACACAAAGAAGGCAATAGTTAGGAAAAGAGAACCACCAA
>Ga0209536_100011312_pt1 | contig 13086 bp, 11 predicted proteins | sample DeeMarSeWOR28_12_FD_187461 | JGI IMG/M metagenome (GOLD analysis project Ga0209536, IMG submission 187461) | Marine sediment microbial communities from White Oak River estuary, North Carolina - WOR-2-8_12 (SPAdes) (version 2) | ecosystem: Environmental > Aquatic > Marine > Intertidal zone >...
GAAATCCTGGCCACCGAGGCATGGAAACGTCTGATGGTGATCGCCAGGCCGAATGCCTACATCCTCGCGGGCGGGCTTAACCTGTGGCTGAATATTTACGGGCAGCCCGAACAGGGGAGCGCGGGTCACGGCCAGGCCAGCCTGGCGCAACCGAATGGCAGGCTGCGGCACCGATTCAACATGGCGCTCGGGGCCCGTCACGCCGCCGCACGGCCTGATGAGCATCTCGCGCCGCAGAGGGACTATACACCCAAGGTACAGCTGTTGAAAAAGATTGCCAAGGCGGGAGGCTGCGGCTGATATGCGCAGAACGGCATACACGCTGGCGGTAACGGTCTGGCGGGCGCTGCTGCTCCTGGGGCTAGGTTTGCTGCCAGTCGTCGCGGCGGGAGCAGAGCAACTCGCCGCCACGGAGGCAGCAGAGTTCATGGGCGCCGATATCTGTGAAGCCTGCCACGAAGACATCGCCGCGGGTCTCGGGATGAATCCGCACGGCCAGTCCGCCGACCCGCGCACACCGTCCGCGCGCGACGGCTGTGAGTCCTGCCACGGGCCCGGTTCCCTGCACGTCGAAGCGGACGGAGAAAGCAGCGCCGGCATGTTCAGTTTCCATCCGGTATCGGACGAAACGACGGAGCTGCAGAATGCGGCCTGTCTTGCCTGCCACCAAGGCAAGGCCTTGATGCACTGGCAAGCCAGCGCGCACGACAACGAGGACACCGCCTGCAGCAGTTGCCATACCGTACATCTCCCCGACCGCGTCCTGGAGCGTACCACTCAGGCCGAGGTGTGCTACGGCTGCCACCGGACCATACGCGCGCAGACCTACCATGCCTCCACCCACCCGATCCGCGCGGCCAAGGTGGTGTGCAGCGATTGTCACAACGCCCACGGCGGCGTGGGCCCGGCGGAACTCGTGCACCTGAGCGTGAACGAAAACTGTTATGCCTGTCATGCCGAAAAGCGCGGCCCGTTTCTGTGGGAGCACTATCCGGCCACCGAGGACTGCTCGCTCTGCCACCGCGTCCACGGCTCGATTCATCCCTATCTGTTGACCAGGCAGGGCCCGCAGCTGTGCCAGCAATGCCACCAGGACATCCGCGCCCAGGGCCGTCAGCACGTGCGCCGTTTCTTCGACTTCTCCGACCCGGACGCAGCGCGTGACCGCTTTATCGTGGGCCTGAACTGCATGAACTGCCACAGCCAGGTGCATGGTTCCAACCACCCGTCGGGAGCCTACCTGTTGCGCTGACGCGTCAGCGGAAACTTATCGGTGACAACGCTGCCATGACCGAAAATCTCACACGACTGATTGCCCTGATGCTTTGCTGCATCGGCGCCGTGTGCGCGACGCCGCCGGCTTTCCAACCGAGCACCGAAGCCCCCGTAGCCGCTGAGGCGGCGCACGCAGTCGTTTCGGGTGCTGCGTCCGCAGCACTGGCACCACAGCCCGTGGCTCCGATCGCAATGCCGCAAAGGTCGACTGTCGCCGCGGATCGTCGTTACGTGGTCAGCCTGGAATCATCCACCAAACCGCTCAGTATCCCGCGCCTGACTATGCTGAACGATGCGCAACACCACGTCGTCTACACTTCGCGCTTTCGCCACGACGGCCGTATCTGGAACCGCTTGCGGATCGGCTTTTTCGCCAGCCGTAGCGACGCGCAGGTGGTGTTGAATAAGCTCAAGCAGCAATATCCCCAGGCCTGGATTACCGCGGCGACCGAGCAGGAAGCAGCCGACGCCGTGGCCCGGAGTGAAACGCCGTTTCGACCTGCACAAACAGCCGACCCAGCACTGGCGCCGACAGCGACGAAAAGCAGACTGATTCTGGCAGCGCCTGCGGTCGCTTCAGGTGCCGCACCCGCGGCACTGGCGCAGCCCGTGGCTGCGATCGCGATGCCGGAAAACTCGATTGTCACCGCCGACCATCGTTATGTGGTCAGCCTGGAAGCATCCAGCAGACCGCTCAGCATCCCGCGCCTGCCTATGCTGAACGATGCGCGACACCTCGTCGTCTACACTTCGCGCTTTCACCACGACGGCCGTATCTGGAACCGCTTGCGCGTCGGCTTTTTCGCCAGCCGTAGCGACGCGCAGGTAGTTTTGAATACGCTCAAAAAGCAATATCCGCAGGCCTGGATTGCCACCGCCACCGAGCAGGAAGCAGCCGACGCCGTGGCCCGGACTGAAACGCCGCTTCCGACTGCACAAACAGCCACGGCAGCACTGGCGGCGACAGCGACAGACAGCAGAATTGAACTGGCGGGGTTGTTCACCGCAGCGGAACCTGCCGCGGAGCCGGAACCGGCGGTTGCCGCCGCGGCGGCTGACACCACCCTGTCCAGCGAGACCTACGAGCTGGGCATGGGCTACGTCAGCGACGACGCCTACCGCTTCGGGCGCTATAACGGGCTGCAGGACAAGGGACCCTACGCCGTCGGCGAGATCACCGCACGGGGCTACCGCGATGACGGCACCTACTGGCGGGCACGCGGCGCCAACCTCGGTCTGGACTCGCGCTACCTGCGCCTGGACGGCGGCTGGCAGGGTCGGCAGGAATATTTCATCGAATACGATGAACTGCCCAATAACGACAGCGATTCCGCGCGAACCCCGTTTCAGGACGTCGGCAACGCCAACCTCACCCTGCCCGCCGGCTTCGATATCGACCAGAATCTGGACGCAGCCCTGCATCCCTTCGAGATAGAGACCAACCGCACCCGCCTGGGACTGGGCGCCAGCTTCATCAGCCGCTCGCCCTGGACGCTGGATATCAGCTACCACCGTGACAGCAAGGAGGGGACTGGCCGCATCGGCGGCGCCAGTGGTGGCGGCGGAGACCCCGGCGCCGGTTTGCTCGTCAATACCACGGCCACCCTGCTGCCCGAACCGGTCAACTACGAAACCAACCTGGTCGACGTGGCGCTGCACTACGCAAAGGACAAGGCCCAGCTGGATCTCGCCTACCACATGTCGCTGTTCCAGAACGATGACCGGGCGCTGACCTGGCAGAACCCCTTCAGTCCGGCGAGCACCAGCAGCCAGGCGCTGGCCCCGGACAACGAGCTGCATCGCCTGACGCTGACCGGCGGTTACCTGCTGCCCTACAGGAGCCGCGTGACCGGGGTGCTGTCCGTCGGACGCATGACCCAGAACGAGAATTTCGAACCCTACGCGTTCGTGCCAGGTCCGGGCAATGCTGACCTGCCGCGCGATTCGCTGGATGGCGAAGTCTGGCTCACCACGGCACAACTGAAACTGTTGTCGCGACCGCTGCGCAAACTGCGCCTGGATGCCGCGCTGCGTTACGATGAACGCAACAGCGACACCCCGGTCGACACCTATGAGTTCGTGGGCCGCGGTCCCATCGGCACCCAGGCGATAGAAAACAACCCGCTCAGCTACAAGCGCTATCAGGCCGACCTGGGCGCGAATTACCGCATCCGCTCCAACATGAGCCTGCTTGGCGGTTACCAGTACCAGCGCATGAAGCGCGACTACCAGGACGCGGAACGGGACAGGACCGAGGAGAACACCCTGTCCGGCAAGTGGAAGCTGCAGCCGCACGCCACGGTGGACCTGGCTCTGTATGCCGAGGCAAGCCGGCGCGACGGCAGCAACTATCGTGTTCCCGAGGGTGAAAATCCGGCGCTGCGCAAGTACTACCTCGCAGACCGGGATCGTACCCGGGTGGGAACCTCGGTGGATTATCTGCCCGTAGACACGCTCAGCATCGCGGCCGGTGCCGCCTATACCGAGGACGACTACCGCAATTCAGACATCGGGCTGACCGAGGCGACCCAGCCGACCTACACGCTCGAGGTAAGTTACCGTCCGCGCCAGGACACGACCACCTATGCCTCCTTCACCCGCGAGGACATCCGCTCCCGGCAGGCCGGCAGCGAGGCAGGCACGAGTTTCCCCGACTGGAAGGCAGACTTTGACGACACCGTGAACACCTACGGGGTAGGCGCCAAGGTTACCGGTATCCGCACCAAATGGGATGTCGGTGCAGACCTGGTGTACACCGACTCGACCGGAGACATCGACATGAAAAACCTGGTTCCCGGCGGCGAGGTAACCCCCTACCCGGACCTGAAAACCGAACTCACCAGTGTGAAACTGTGGACACTGTACCACTACCGCAAGGACCTCGGCCTGAGGCTCACCTACTGGTACGAGAAATACAGCGCGGATAACTGGGCAGTGGACGGCCTGCAGCCGAACAGCGTGCCGGGCATGCTGCTGTTCGGCGAGGACACCCAGGATTACGACGTACACGCGGTCAGCGCTTCGGCACTGTTTCAGTTCTGATGCACGTGCTGAATACGCAATGAGTACAACCGCCCCTCACTCCGCCGATACAGCCTGATAACGGGTACCGGCCAGCTCCGGGCGTCACTTGACGTGGCACAGCTTGCACATCTTCTTCTGCGGACCGGCCGGTTCGCCCTTGCCCACGGTGTATTCGTGGCAACCGATACAGCGCGTGTGAAAGGCAGTTTTTGCCGCCGGTGATTCGCCGTCTTTGTTCTGGTGGCAGGCATGACAGGATTTCACCGCCTCACCCGGCTTCCAGGTGTGGTGACAACTGGTGCACTCCGTGAAACTCAGGTCGGCATGCATCTGGTGATTGAACGTCACCGCACCGAGCTTGGTGTCAAACCGAATGACCGCCTGCTCGGCGGGGATGGCAGGCTCTTCAGCGAGGACATTGCCGGCGCAGCCAAACATGAACGCAGCAACAAAGAACAGCTGACGCATGGTGCTCACCTCCCGTTTGGTTCAGCTACCTCTACGCTGCATTCATACCACGTAACGACGCGGCGGTAATTGACAGTCATCAATTGGGCAGCCCTGCGCGGTTTATTGCCTGCGGCCTTTCGTACCATCAGCACAACTCAAAACACCAGACGAGATCCCCGGCGACCAGCACCGGCGGCACGCTGCCGCTGAAGTGCTGAACTTTGCCGCGACGCTGCTCGACACTTGCCGCGACGACGGCATCCTCGGCACTGGCAACAACGAACAGCAGGCCTTTGGCCGTCTTGGCGTACTGGGCAAGCTCGGCGAGGCAGTTGGCGCCGACCGGTATCACCCGCCACGGAATGCGGTTTTTCCTGCAGACATCTGACACGGCGGCTTCGACCGCGTCCACCGCCGGCCCGGCCAGCAGTTCGAGCTGTGCAGACAGGCGCTCGCAGACATTGAATGCGTAGCGCGGAGCGCTGGGCTGCAGTGACTGCTCGGCAACCAGGGGGGCGACCCGACGTTGTGGCGCTGGCGGGCTCACGGTAGCAGCAGACCGGCTTGCGGTCTGCAACTCACCGCCCAGGCTGTGCCTGATCACTGCCTCCTTGTCCCGCTGCATCAGGAACTCACAACCGCGACCTGCGCAAGGCCGTCGCCACCGGCCGCTTCCGACAGGACCTGTCTTTCCGCCTCAATGTGGTCCATTTTCATCTGCGGCCGCTCTGTGAGCGCAGCGGCGACGTGCCCCTGCTCGCGCAGCTGTTCCTGAAACAATTGGCCACGCTGATGCACAAGCAGGTTGCCGATATCGACCCCGCGGCCCTGGCCCTGCTCGGCGCATACGACTTCCCCGGCAACGTGCCCGAACTCGCCAACCTGATCGAACGCGGCGTGGCGATGAGCTCAGGACACACCCTGAAAACGGCGCAGCTGCCCGAGGACCTGCAGCAGCTGCAGATTCGGGCTTTCCGCCACAGCAGTTCCGAGCTTCCGACGCTGGAGCAGCAGGAAGCCGAGTATATCCGCTGGGTCCTGGAACACAGCGACGGCAACCGCACCCGCGCGGCGGACATTCTCGGTATTGACCGCGTATCGCTGTGGCGCGAGATCAAGAAACCTGCAATCAATCAAAGGTTGAACTGACACCCCGGGCTGGTCACCATAGACGCGACGTCGACCTGTTTCAGCACCCGTTTCTGCATGCAAAAACTCAATTACGTATTTGACGGCACCAGCGCCAACTTCCAGCAACTGGTGATCGAAAATTCCACGAAGGGGCTGGTGCTGGCCAACTACTGGACCCCGAATGCAGGACCCTGTTTCAAACTGTGGCAGGCCCTTGAGTCATTGAGCCGGGAATTCCAGGGGCGTTTTCTGCTGGTCAATATCAATACCGAGACACAAAAGCGGCTGGCACGGGAAAACGGCATTACCAGCGTACCCACCGTCAAGATCTACCGCAATGGCAGCGTGGTGGAGTCCATCTACGGTGCGCATTCAGAACATTCGCTGCGCGCCACCATCAACCGGCACGCCCCTCCTGCCAGGCACGCCGATGTGGTTCGCGCTATCCAGACCTACCAGGCCGGAGACGCCGAAGCTGCGTTGAAAATCCTGGTCAACGCCGCGATCAAGAACCCCGACAATCCCGAGGTACATGGCACCGCTGTGAGGCTGCTGCTGCGCGAGGGCCGCTACGCTGACATCGAAGCGTATGTCACCCAGTTACCGGATGCGCTCAAGACCCTGGCAGACATCGACACCATGCGCACCCACGCCAGACTGCTGCAGCTGGCCGCCAGTGCACCGGCGACGGAGGCACTCGATGCCCTCCTGGAACGAGACCCCGATAACCGCGCAGCCGCCCTGCAGCGCATTGCGCTGGCGATCACCGGAGATGATTACCAGACGGCGTTCGATGCCTTGATGAAGCAGCTGAAAACCGCACCGCCGGGCGAGAGTGAATTCCTGCATAAGGTCATGCTTGCGCTGTTCAACCTGCTGGGCGAAGACAGCGACCTGACCAGACGGCTCAGAAAACTCTACCTCGACCGCTTTTGATACGCCGCAGCGGACTCGCTTCAGCGACTCTCGGCGCAAGCTCGCGGCGGCAGAAAAATACCGGAAGTCCCGGCTACGCAGGTTGTTCGCGGTCGGCGAAGCCAGCCATATGCGTGCTCTGGCGCGGCTCTGCACGCGACCGCAAGCGCAGCGAATTCGCCACCACGATCAGGGAACTGAGCGACATGCCGATGGCCGCCGCCCAGGGCGGGATGAGTCCGGCGGCGGCAGCCGGCACGGCACACAGGTTGTAGCCTGCCGCCCAGACAAGATTCTGCAGGATGATGCCACGCGTGCGTGACGCATAAGCGCGCGCTGCGGCGATGACGCCAATGTCCTCGCCGAGCAACAGAAAGTCGCTGCTGCCCTGGGCCAGATCGGTTGCGTTTACGAACGACACCGAGACGTTGGCCGCCGACAGGGTCGCCGCATCGTTGATGCCATCGCCAACCATGAGCACGCGGCGACCCGCCGCCTGCTGTGCCCTGACCCAGGCCATTTTGTCCACGGGCCGCAGGCCGCCCAGCGCGCTCTCCACGTCAAACTCGCGCGCCAGCCGGTCGACAATCGCGGGGTTATCGCCGCTGAGGATTGCGATCCGGGTGACACCGAGGGCGCGCAACCGGGTCAGCATGCCGGCAATCCCGGGGCGCGGCGGGTCGGCGAGCGCGAACAGGGCCTGCGGCCCGGCGTCGCTGGCGAGCACGACAACGGTGTAGCCGGAACGCTCCAGTCCGGCAATCCGCTCCTGGAGCTGTTCGCTCATGGCGTCCGGCGACACCGCGAACGCCGGCCTACCCAGACGCCAGCGTTCGCCCTCGATCTCGGCGCTCACCCCCTCGCCCGGGTGATTGCAGCGCGCCCTGATTTGCACGCCTGGGGGCACATCGTCATCGAAGGCCCGCGCAATGGGGTGTTCGGAGTGCAGCTCGAGCGCCGCGGCCAGCCGCCGTGCGCCTGTTTCGTCGGTCGCACCCACACAGTGCACAGCAAGCACCCGGTGCCGGCCCTGGGTCAGGGTGCCGGTCTTGTCCAATGCCACGACGTCGGCGCGTGCCAGCGCCTCGATGGCATCCATGCGCAGCGGCAGAACGCCCTTTTGCACGAAGCCGCTGGCGCTGACCGTAAGCGCAACCGGCGTGGCGAGCGCCAGGGCGCAGGGGCAAGTAACGATCAGCACGGCGACGGTGTTGGCCACCGCCGCGCCCGGATCCAGCCATGCCCAGAGCAGCGTCGTGAACAGCGCAATCACCAGCACCGCGGGCACGAACCAGGCAGCGGCCCGCTCCGCCAGCAGCGCGGTGCGCGGGCGGCTGCGCAACGCCTGGGCGAGCAGCCGCTGCATGTTGCTCACCGTGGACTCGTCACTGCGGTGCGTGACCTCGACCACGACACTCTGGTCGACGTTGCGGGCGCCGCCGATCACCGCTTCTCCCGGCCGGTGCCGGACCGGGGCGGACTCGCCGGTCAGCAGGGACTCGTCGAAACTGCTGCCGCCCTCCACCAGCACCCCGTCCACCGGCACCAGTTCGCCGGGCAGCACGCGCAAGCGGTCGCCCGGCCTGACGTCGAGCAAGGCGACCGACTGCGCCGCGCCGTCGGGCAGCACCTGACGCGCCATGCGCGGGACCACCCGCGCCAGCCGGTCGCTGACCCGCGCTGCCGCCAGACGGCCCCTGAGCTCGAAACGACGTGCCAGCAGTACGAAAAAGACCAGCATGGCGATGGAGTCGTAATAGACTTCGCCGCTCTGGCGCAGCGTGGCGGCCACGCTGCTCGCCAGCGCGGCGCCAAGACCGATGACGATGGGCACATCCATACCGAGCCGTCCGCGCCTGAGGTCATTCCAGGCGCCGATGAAGAATTCCTGCGCCGGGTAGACAAGGATCGCGAGCGCCGCCACCAGTGCGGTCCAGCGGCCTATCACGACCCACAGCGGCAGCGCGGCATCGGCGGCGCCCTGCCCCATGACATAGGACGCCAGCGAAAACTGCATCACCGGCATGCACAGCAGACCGGCAAAGATCAAACGCTCCGTGGAACGGCGTTGCTGCAGTTTGATGAGCTCGTCGCGGTGGCTCGCATCGTAGGGGTGCGCAACATAGCCGATGCGCAGCAGTGCCTCCAGAATCGCGCTGAGTCGGATCTGTTCCTCGTCCCAGCGCACCCAGGCCCGCTCGCTGTTGTAGTCCATGCTGACATCGAGCACACCGGGAAGCTGGCGCAGCTGCTGCTCGTTGAGCCACAGGCAGGCCGGGCAACGGATGTTCTCCAGAATAAGCGACGCTTCACGCTGTTTTCCGCTGCTGCGCACGAAACCGGCCTGTAAATCAGGATGATCGTAAACCGCCAGAGCCTGCAGCTGCTCGGGCACCAGATCAGCCGCGCGGCCGCACGGCGCATCGCGATGCCGGTAATAATCACCCAGCCCGGCAGCCAGGATCGCCTGGCTGACGGCCCGGCAGCCGTGGCAGCAGAACCGGCGTTCTCTGCCATCGACATTCAGCACAAAATGGCTTGCCGCGGGCACCGGCAGCCCGCAATGAAAACAGCTCTCCTGATTTGTCGTCATCGGGACTCGGGTTGCCGCTGTAGCAGCGGCGTGGCTGGACTGCGCAGGCGCGAGCGCCCCATACGGCTGACCTCGGGCTTAATCGCTTGCCGGGTATGCCGCCAGGTCGGCATAGTATTCCGCCAGCTCAATCACCTCTTCCTCGCTCAGCGCCGCGCTGATGTAGCGCATCACGCGGTACACGTCGTTAGCGCGATCACCGCTCTGATAAGCCAGCATGGTTTCGATGAAATATTCCACGTTCTGGCCCGCCAGGGCCGGCACGCCGATCCAGTTGCCCTCCCCGGCCGCGCCGTGGCACGCCGCGCAGGCCGGAATCAGGCGTTGTCCGTCACCACGCCGCACCAGTTCGTCCGCCACGGCACTTTTCACCTGGCTTGCCCGCGGCTCCGGACCCGGCTGGCTGGCATACCAGGCGGCCAGGTCGACCAGTTCCTGCTCGTTCAGATCGCGCACATAGCGATTCATGCGCCGGTGCTCGCGGCTGCCGTCCTGGTAGTCGCGCAGCTGCTTGTAGAGATAGGCCGTGCCGAGGCCGGCGATGTTCGGCTGATTGATGTTGTCGGCGACACCGTTGATACCGTGGCAGCGTACACAGTCCTCCCGTTCGGCCACCGCCTTGCCGGCCGCGGGGTCGGCGTTGTCGAGCATCTGCACGGTTTCCACCGTCCAGGCGACCTGGGAGGAGGGTTCGGCCACCGCCGTGGCGGCAAACCAGACGCCGAAAGCGAACAGGCCCATGAGCCGGGGCAGTCTGGCCTTCATGTCACACCCCCCAGGGCAGCGCATTGTGCGTGCCGATGAAGAAGAACTGCAGCAGCGGATAGCCGAACGACACGGCCATGGCGACTACCAGAATCCAGTTCCACAGTGCAAAGCCATTGAGCGCGCCAGGCACAGTCAGCACCGGGTGCACTGGCTCAGCCCATTCGGTCTCTGCGCCGGCGCGCACGCCGCGTGCCACATGGCCTTTGAGCAGCGCCACAATGAACAGCAGCGCCGAAAGCGCCAGGATGACGCCGCCGAGCGCCATGATGGTGATCGCTGGGCTCCACTGCGCGACGAACTCGGGATCATAGGGCATCCAGGCGGTGCGCCGCGGCATCCACAGCAGACCCACCAGGTGCCAGGGAAGCGTCAACACCAGGATACCGATGAACCACAACCACAGCTGCGTATTGGCAAGCCCTCTGCCCATCTCCCGTCCGGTAATCCGCGGCCACAGATAGTAGGCAATAGCGAAGTACATGATGATCGTAGTGCCTGCGAAAATGAGGTGAAAGTGGGCCGTCACCCACATGGTGTTGTGCACCATGCTGTTCATGCCATAGCTGGCGTTCACCATGCCGCCGAAGCCGCCGACCGTCAGCATCAGCAGCGCCAGGCCCGTGGCCAGCACCAGCGGTTCCTTCCAATCCAGCGCGGCAAGCCAGCCGAACAACCCCTTGCCGCCGCGCAGTCGCCCGGCGATTTCCAGTGACGCGATCACGGTGAAGCCGGTAATGAGCGTGGGCACGGCGACCATGAAGGTACCGAAGGCGTGCAGCAGCTTCCAGCCCGCCGCCTGGAAGGGGTCCGCGTACAGGTGGTGGAAGCCGATGGGCAGACTGAACACCAGCAGCATGACGAATGCAACCCGCGCCATCTCGTCACTGAACAACTTCCCGCCCGCGGCCTTGGGCACCATGCTGTACATGGCGATGTAGGCCGGGATAAGCCAGAAATACACGATCGGGTGCAGCGTCCAGGCGAACAGCGTGCGTGCCATCCCGACATCGACGCTGGCAACCAGCCCCAGCGATAAGGGAATGAGCTGGAACACCACTTCCAGCACGACGCCGACCACCGTCCAGGCCCATAGCATGGCATTGGTCACGGTACCGAACATCGGCAGCGGCACCGGCTGCCCGGGGTTGTCACGCTTCCACTGCACCATCATGACGATCATGATGGCAATCCACGGGAACGAGCCGACGATGAGCAGGGCGGCACCGACGTAGAACGTCCAGTGCGCGGTCAGCGGCGGATAAAAGGTATACAGCACCGAAGCCTGAAAGGTGACCAGCGCGTACACTACCAGCAGCACCCCGATCAGCATGGTGCAGAAACCGAGCCAGGCCAGCCCCGGGGCCCACACCCGGCGCTGGAGACTGCTCGCGGCGGTGTAATAGCCGAAACCGAGAATGAAGAAGATGGTCAGCACGTACGCCATGATCACACCGTGAGCGGTCACGGCGGTGTAATAGCCCTCATCCCAGGTCGGCACCAGCTCCGCACGCTCCAGCACCTGGTAAGCGCCGAGCGCGGCCGCCAGCACAAAGGTCAGGGCGGCGACCCAGAAGTGCGCCAGTGCCAGCGCTTTGGGCCTGGTGTTGTCGTTCATTCGCGCTCCTCCCGATGCGGTGTCGAAACCGTGCGCTGGTTGCGCATCTTTCCCCCTAGCCCGCATTGCTCACGGGGATCCCGGATGCTGGCGCCGGGCTTGTGTGGTTGGACGCCGTTCTGGAGCGAGATTGGTAGCCGTAGCTACCACTCGAGTGAAGAACAAGTGCACGCGCACGAGAACCAGCCAGGGCCGGGATAGGCGCACCTCGAAAACACCCTGTTTCTCGTTTCATCACAAAGCGCTTCATACGTTCAATCGCTTATGTCACTGGCCCGCCGCCCCGTGAGAAATTCGGGCTAAGACTCCGGCGTGATGATCATGCGCGTCCACATGTAGTGATGGCCGAGCCCGCAGTACTCGTTGCAGTACACCGGAACACGGATGCCACCGGCGGCGTCGCTGACGCCTACCGCGGCCACGGCCGCGTAGTTGATGACCGTATTGACCTCGGAGACATAGCCGGGAATGACCATGGTGTCGACATTGGTGCCGGGGATGTGCAGGCCGTGCAGCACATCCGGCGTAGCGAAACGGAACCTGACCGGGGTGCCGGCCGGGACCTTCACGTCCGGCGGGAAAAACCCGTAGCGGGTTGCAACGATGCGCACCGTGACCGATCCGTCGGCATTGTCGAACACACCGAGGTTATCCTCGGCAAACTCCTCGGTGAGGTGCAGCCGGGTGGAATCGATGACCTCGACGTTACTGGGCGGGTGCACGCTGATGGCGAACGCAGAATACAAGATCGACCCGAGCATCACCACGATAATCAGAGCGACGATCCAGACCCAGGTTTTCTCCAGTGTGTCCACGTGCATGGCTGCGACCTCAGTTGACCGGACCGTGCGCCAGGAAACGACCGAAGTACAGTGCCAGCCAGGCCGCAGCCATGATCGCGCCGTACACCACCATCACCGCCAGCGTGCCGGTGGGCCGACTGTGCAGGATCTTTCTCTGTTCCTCCTCGTTCAAAGCCATCGCCAGCTACCCTGTTTCAAGCGTTATTCGGACGGCACAGCGTTGCCGACGCCGGGCCGTCGACGCACCGCTTCTGCACGGTACGCCGGCCACCCGCCGCGGCCTCGCAGCCGGCTCAGCCGAACGTGTCGTAGACGATATTGTCGTACCAGCTCTCGGCATAGGAGGCCTCCTTGCGCCGGCTGGTATCCGGGCCGGAGACACCGCCCGAGCCCGCGACTTTGCCAATCTTGCCGTCGGCGGTCAGCTCGTAGACCATGGCCACCGAGATACCGTAGCGCGGACCCACCAGGCTGTAGCAGGTGTTCACCCAGGTCGGGGTCGGCACGTCCAC
>Ga0209536_100011314_pt1 | contig 13084 bp, 9 predicted proteins | sample DeeMarSeWOR28_12_FD_187461 | JGI IMG/M metagenome (GOLD analysis project Ga0209536, IMG submission 187461) | Marine sediment microbial communities from White Oak River estuary, North Carolina - WOR-2-8_12 (SPAdes) (version 2) | ecosystem: Environmental > Aquatic > Marine > Intertidal zone >...
GTGATAATGCTCGCAACCTGTGGGGACTGTTAGGTCTGTGTCCCAAACCTTTAGCCTTCCTGTATCTTCGCAGGGCTATCAACTGAATCGATTTTTCCCGGGCCAGGTCATACAAGCGGTTGCTATCGTAGCCACCGTCTCCTGTTAAATAACCCTCACTGTCCGGTTGAGCTATCAATTCATCGGCAACACTCCATTCACAAAGGTTCATTTCTCTAACGGTCCATGCCACAAAACCCTGCGATCCATCGGCAATTGAGTGCGGTTTATAACCCTTTCCCATACCGGATTCTGCGTATCCATAGGCCGCTTCTTTGTCCTTGCTGTTGCCGCTGACTGGCAATGGCTTGGCATCGATCCGGCGGCATATCCGCGGCGGGCATTGGTTAATAAGCTCCTTCTCAACCTTGTGCATCAGTTGTTGTATCGAGTTAGTCCGCAATCTTCTTGTCATCGTAGAAGGGTTTGGCAGGTTTCTTCTTCTGTAATAAATCGGCCAATTCGACTTTTGACAGGCCCAGTATACCGGCCGGTCGTGTAGCACCGACCACAAATACGTCAGCAGAATATCAGCGTCATTGTAGGTCGCTCTTCTGGGCCTTTTGCTCTTGCCAAGCCGTTGAACGATTTAATACACTTTTCTCCAGAGTTCGTTTTCCATAATATCATCTCCTTATTTAATGTTTACAATCCTTTTTTAGCTGTATTATGGAGGCAAACTCCATAGCGCGCAAGTACTTACATGGCTTGGCGCAAAATGTTGACTGTAGCCTGGGCCCTGCGAAGCCTTGGCGAAGCATGGGACAGGGCCCTGCGAAGCCTTGGCGAAGCATGGGGCAGGGATCCAGACGTCTTTTTTAAACAAATTATCATTCATCAATAATCCTTAAGCATTTATGTGGTCTGCCACACCTGTGCCGTCTGTACGAAACCACGTTTAAAGCGAAAAAATGAGCTCCTTCAGCTAATCCGAAAAAATTTTTAAAAAATTACAAAAAGCATCAACATTTTCCGCTTCAGGTTCGGCTTAAATAATGAAAGTCGTTAAGTTATTGACGCCAGATAATAGGCCTTGATGCTTGCACCTCCTGATTCAAGTTGGAAATATTTGTAAAAGATATTAAAAACTTCATTCCCGGCCTAAAAAACGTAGTTTTTGTAAAAAAATATTTGAAAATCAGGTACTTTGCGCAATTGACTTTTATTTGAAAAAGGTTACACTCATGGAAGCCTTGAAAACGCACCAGGCTTCTGGGGGTTGTACATAGTATTTAAAGAGATAGTTGTCGGGAAACAGACAATGAGGCCTATTTCGCCTTAAAAAGGAGGTAAATTAAATGGCTAATAAAACACTTCTCATAACTTTACTTTCATTCGGTTTCTTGCTTTCTATGGCATCAGGACAATGTTTTGCAGATGCTTCAGAGCAGCTCGAACAGGCTAAAAGTTGCTACGAAGCCGGAGACTACCCAAAAGCCGAGCAGCTCTATCAGGACATCCTGAAACAGCACCCCGGCAGCGACTTTGCCTTTCAGGCACAAAAACAACTTACTATTTTGTATATTGCCTGGGGCAATAAACCACAGGCTGAAGCTTCGTTTGAAAAGTTGGCTAACACGGCTGCAAATGACGATGTAGCGGCAGCCGTTAGGGATATGGCAAGCTACTATAGCTCGTTACAGAAATCGGAAGAGCCTGATAAGCGTTTTCAATACTATCAGGCTTTATCGATATGTCGCAGACAACTGGACGTTGTGGACCAACCCGGCAGCGAGTACGCAATGTGGTCACAGGTTCGCCTGGCGATGTCGAATATCGAGTTTGGCGACGCTGCTGTTCAGGCGGCGGTAGATAAGTTGCTTGCTGAATTTTCCGGCAACGCACAAATAGCACGCGGCGTCCACGAAGTGGCATTAAAGCTCCGTGTGCTAAAGAAATACAAAAAGGCTATCGAGCTTTACCAATACGTTGTGGACAACTGGCCTGCTGCCGATTATGCAGCCTGGTCACAAATGGATCTCGCCAAGTCTTATGTTGCCATTGGTGATGCAAACGCTGCTGAGGCTGCTGTTAATAAATTGCTGGTAAACTTTTCCAACAATCCATCTATAGCGCAAATAGTTTATGATATTGCAGGCTGCTATCGCCAGGCAAAGAAACATCCCAAAGCTATCAGCCTCTATAACCACATAATAGACAACTGGCCGCAGCAGAAATACGCGATGTGGTCGCTAAGAGACCTGGCAATGTCAAATTTCGACCTCGGCGATGACCCAAACGCGCAGGCGGCCGTTGATAAGTTAATCGCCGATTATAGCGACAATGTAGATATCCCGTCGAACGTTTACGAAATCGCCAAGTACTATCGCAAGCACGCAAAGTATAAAAAGGCTATTAATCTTTATCAACGCGTTGTGGACAACTGGCCCGGCGCTGACCACGCGTTGTGGTCACAATTGGACATGGCAATGTCGTATGCCACTATCGGCGAAGATCCCAACGCGGAAGCTGCCATTGACAAATTGGTTACCAGGTTTTCCGAAAATCAGCACATAGCGGGTGTTGTTTATGAAATGGCAAAATCTTATCGCCGCTCTAAGAAGGACGAAAAGGCCAACCAAATTTGTAACCTCATTATCGGCAAGTGGCCTAAGAGCGAGCACGCACTGTGGGCACAAAGGGACCTTGCAAAATTCAACATAGCTGTCGGAGACGACCTCAGCGCTCAGGCCGCCCTCGATAAATTGCTTGCCGACTTTTCAAAGCAGGGGCATATCGCACAGGCCGTCTATGATATTGCAAAACAGTATCACGACTTGCAAAAATATGAAGAAGCCGGCCTGTTTTATCAGTACGTTATAGAAAACTGGCCTGTCGATGAATACGCGATGTGGGCCCACGCCGGCCTGGCAAAATTACATATCGACCTCGGAGATGACGATGCCGTCCAGACAGCGCTCGACACCTTAATTGCCGACTTTAACGACAATCCGGCTTTGCCCGAAACTGTCTTTGAGATTGGTGAACAATATTATTACAAGGCTTTTGAAGACCCTAAAAAGTGTAGAAATGTCAAATCCGAAGAGAGTCTCTGTAAGGCCAAAGATATATTGGAAAGAATTGTAGAACAATGGCCTCAATCGAAATCCATCGGTCTCAGGCATGCTCAATATTTCACCGCTGTTTGTTATCGCCAGCTTGGTGAATACGAAAAGGCCATAACGGACTATCAAAAGGTGGTTGATAATTGGCCTGATTACCAATACGCATGGAGCGCACAATATTTAATTGGCAGTTGTTATGAAAAATTAAAATACTATGGCACTTTGCCGGAGTCTGAAGCTGACCACAATATCGAGCAGGCTTATAAGGCGGTAGTTGAAAAATATCCCGATAGTGCAATGGTTCCAACTGCATCTCTGAAATTGGGCAATCTGAATCTTAAAAGAGGACAGAACATTGAGGCTGTTCAATACTTCGTACTATTCTTAGCAACGGCTCGCTCAACTGATCCTCGTATAGAGAGTGTAGAAATCCAACTTGATAAATTGAAAGGAGAGGAACTATGAAGATAAAATCAATACTACTTTTGCTTTTTTGTTTCTTATTACCCGTCCTTGCAATGCCGGCGATAGCATGTCCGCCGCCCGACTGCGGCGATTGCTGTTATTGGGTCTCTACCGGCCCGGGTCCAAATGACGGCTATTGTGAACTAGATATAGGAGCAGAATGTGGGGACTGTGCCGGCTGTAGTCCATGCTATAGTTGTGTAAATTGCTCCTGTGTATGGGATTGCAGCACTGGCCAGACCTGTTGCAATGGCAGCTGTTGTAATAGTGGCAACTGCTGTAATAGCACAACATGTTGCTCCAATTACGACGATGTGTGTTGTACGGATTCAGGTTCCTATTGCTGCGATTCTGGTAAAACCTGTTGCCAGGGGAATTGTTGCAACCCCGGCCAATGCTGTGTAGACGGTGAGTGTAGTTCAACCTGTTGGACAACATCAACTACTCCTGCTTCTATACAAGCGGTCTGTGCGGATTGTGTAAATATCGCGTGGGATCATTGTCCCGGTGAGTACGAAGAAACGATTGAGCACGAACGCTGTTCGCCTGCCCCCACAGGAGTGCCCGGCCGCTGTGAATGCCATGAGACGACAGGTATCACAGGTTACACGTACGAATGTAAAGTGTATCCTAATTGGAACTGGTGTCTTTGCCCAATCCTCTGGGAGATGTGTGAAGTTGCTTGTGGCGTGTGTCCTATGGAGCCAACACCAATAGTTGAAGCTGCCTGTGCGGCGTGTATTATCGAATACCTCCACGAATGTATAACTCCCTGCAGTTACGTTGACAAGTGTGATAAAGATGATGACGACCAAACCCCAAAGTATGGACCTAAATTTAGTCACTTCGGCGGCGGTACTTGTACGGGATGATCTTGTATATAAAGGCTACATTCTTAAGTGGGACTAAATCGAAAGGAATTACAATGAATAAATTTAAGATTACACATTTGCTATTCGTATCATTTGCTTGCAGCCTTACGTATGCTCAGGTGAATAACGGACTTATAACCGAAGAGCATGTGGCTAAATTGGCTGCTGCTGCTTGGAAAGAGCGACCGCAAAGTATAGACGTTACACTATATCTGGAGCTTACAACACCCACAAAGCCTGTCGAACAGATCCGAAGCGAAGTCGAGAAATTTGTTGACGAAGATTATGAGCGCATGGGCCTCACCAAGGAATCGCTCAATACTTACGAAAAAGAAAGACGCAAGAAAACGATTGAGATTAATGTTAACTGGCGAGTCAAGAGGCAGCAATTCCCACGCTTGATAAAGAAAAGAATAAGGATTGTAGGTGATAACCAGCGTACAGATTCTATCACTGCTGAACCGGGGAAACAATTGGAGCCTAATATGCCTTTTGAGCATACCTATGTAAATTTTGGAAAGCGTGATAGCGAGGATTTTTACAGTTTTCATTATGCACATAAGATAAAAAGCGCCAATATTGAGGACAAATCGGGCTGGGCAAAAAGAGATCCTGCTCAATTTGCATATCTGCCCGCAGGTATTTCTTTGCAGCTGAAGGCCACCATAGGAGTAAAGGTAGGTGAGGGCATCAGTTCCGCCTTTATACCTGATCCCAACAGGATGCAAGAGCTTGCCGAGAAAGGAATTCTTTTAGGCGGACTCCGGCTCGCGGTGAAATCCGATCCGAATGACCCTGATGCGCGAGACCGTATCGAAATTAAGGATCCCAACTGGGCTTCAGGCGGTACCGTTCTTATATGTGACAGAGATGATTACTCACGTATCTACTACTTCGAATACTGTATTCCTGATTCAAATAATCCGCTATATACCCGAGAGTGCAGCAATTTCGATTCTCAAGGTTTTCCACGCAACATAAGTGAGACAAAATATGACAGTCGTGAGAACATCAAGGAAAATTCGGTTTACACGATTCTGGAAGTTCACTTAAATCCTTCTATACCGGATGAGCTTTTTAGATTTCAACCTCCCCCAGGCTATAAAGTTCAAGACTTACGGAGAAAAAAATAATCGGTAACTTAGCCGCAGAAAATAGTGCTATCTCAAGAATCCACAGCCCTTCTCCGCACTGCTTGCCCCTACCCTCCTTTTTTGGGGGGCCTACGGTAGAAATTGCTTGGTTTTAGCCAGCTTACCAAGTGGGGCATTGAAAAATGACCCGGCGGCTGAAGATGAGTGTTTCACAGAAGCTTGCTTCGAGGAAAGGCTCAGCCAAAGACGCCAAAGCTGGCTAAAAACATAATCTGCGTAAATCCGCGTAATCCGCGATTAAATATTTCTTCGCGTTCTTCATGGTTAAAAAATCTGTGCTAATCCGTAATAATCTGTGAAATCTGTGTTCTTTTTTTTGAAAAAAGTTTATTTTTCATTGAACATTCCCGGCAAGTTTGGTATAATAATAACGACAATTGAGAGTTGAGAATGTAAAATGTAAAATTGGGGGATTTGAAGTAAAGATTCAGCACCTAATTACCATTAACCAATTACCAATAACAAATTTGCCGGAAAACGCAAATTTTTACACATTTTGGGGTATAAATGACAAATAAAGCGCATTTTTGTGCATTTTTGTTGCTAAAAAGAACCGTTCTTAGCCGGCTACAAATAAAAGCCTGCCCGAAGGGCCTCCACAATTTTGCTTTTTGCATTTTAATCTTTGATTTCTCTCTCCAGTCCCTCACCCCTCACCCTTCATCCCTCACCCCTAATCCCTCAACACTCGTCCCTAAAGTCATTGTGCGCAAATACTTACGTCTCTACATCTGTAGAGATACCTTTACACATGTCATGAGCGCACTACAAATAAACCTTTTTTTGCAAAACGAACCCAATTTCACAAAAAGTCAAGTCAACGTAAGTGGTTTATTAACAAGGGAATACGTTCAAATGGACACTTGGTCAATTAGGAAAAACGAACCCAAAACGAACCCAAACGAACCCAAAACGAACCCAATTTTAGTCGAAAAAACGCCATTACGAACCCAATTCAAAGCCAATACAAAGCCAAAACGAATCCAATTCAAACCCAATTTATCCTGGCGTAGCCTCTGGCGAAGCAGGAACAAACCCAACCTGTAGTGAGCTTGTCGAACCTATTTCAGAGGCAAAATTTCAAAAAAACCGATTTTCCTCGACACATTTTGCCCTCGAAGCGCAAACTATTATGTAAAGGCTTAGCCATCGATGGCCTTGGAGGCCGGTTAAAGTTGTACTTGGATAAGAATACAGAGCGTCAAATAGCAAAAGGTTTGCAGGAAGGCGACCGCCGGGCCTGGCTGCGACTGTATGAGGCGTACGCCGAATACGTTTGGAAAAATATCGCTCGCCTTATGGGCGACGATTCCGCAGCGATCTCTGAGATAGTGCAAGAAACTATCACGGCCGCGGCCCGCTCAGCGAAGAATTTCGATCCAGAACGCGGCTCGCTCTGGGCATGGCTGTGTACAATCGCCAATCGTCAGGTCGCTCTGTACTATCGAAAACAAAAATCGAATTCGTTACTGGCCCAGGCCCGAAACTGGTGGACCGCCCTGAACGGTGAAAAACTCGATTGGATTGATGCCAAAGCAGACGCACCGCCGGATATTTTACAATCCCGCCAGTTGGCAACGCTGGTCAGATGTGCCCTGAGCGAACTACCGGCCGAATACCAGACTTTACTATTAGCCAAATACGTTGACAGCTGCCCGGCCGACAAAATCGCCGAGCAAATGGGCTGCTCACCGGTTGCCGTTCGGTCGAAGTTGGCTCGGGCAAGGAAGGCCTTCCAGAAGGCTTTCAGGAAAATAATACGTTCGGCGCCTGGTGCGCAGGAGGTTTTATTATGAACGAAAAAAATGACAAACAATCAGATAAAAGAATAGCGTCGTTTTTGTCCGCCGTAGACGGTAACGCCGCCCCACCCGATAAACAATCCCTAAATAAACTGCAGGAACAATCAACAGCAGTATTCATGGCTGAGTCGGCCCAAAGAAAGCAATCAAAAAAAACATCAATCTTTCTATGGCAGGTAGTTGCAAAAAGCAGAATCACAAAACTCGCCGCCGCTGCGGTAATAGTCATAGCCAGTTTCGCCGCGGGACATTTTTCAACAGAAAAGATTCCCGGCCGGGTACTACAAGGAAAAAGCCTGTTTGCTATGAAACTATTTGATGACATCGCACAAAGAAATGATTTTATAATAAAGCAGGATTTTGATTCGGACGGTGAGGCTGATTATATGATAAAGTTTATGTATGTTTATCCGGATGGCAGGGCAATGACAGGAGCCTCTGCAATGCTCAGGGATTCACTGCTGGGGGAAAGGTTCGCGGCCGAACGCTACTCCGAGATGTTTCGAAAGTGTCACATGCTGCAACAATGGGAAGAAGGCGCCTCGGATGAAATATTGGACATCTACAGTGCCAATAACATTGCCCTGATCAGCGACGCACTGTTTGAAGTCCGATGGATTGAAGGACATGTTATACGGGCGAAATTCTCCGGGATTGACAGTGAACTGCTTAAGAAAGAGATGCTTGATATTGAAACCGGAAACAGGCTACAGGTAGAGGGCTACTTTACAGACTGGCAGGTGGTTGAAGTTATTGAAGGCCAATGGCACGAAGATATCAAAGCAATAGACGACCTCTTCGTCCATGGCGATGCTTTTGCCCAATGGGCCCGGCAGCTTGCCGTCGGGACAGAGGCAATATTGGCCATAAGAAGGATAGGTTATGAGCTGTTTCTACTGGCCGCTGTTGACCATACAGGAGAACCCGACGCTCAGGCTCTACTTAACAGGGATGAGGCACAAATAAGGGAAGTTGCCGGGATTGTCCGTTTCAGCAGAGAATGGATCGAAGCTCAGGCAGGACCTATTTTCGGTATTGAACGTTTTCTTGAAAGCGATCTTCCTTTGCACCGTGCTATTCAAAAAGGAGATGCCAATGAGGTCAAAAAACTCATCGAGGAAGGCTCGGATGTCAACGCCAAAGACAGCTCCGACAGAATCCCACTTGGCTACGCTGCGCAAAAAGGCAATATGGAAATAGTACAATTGCTCATCTCTGCCGGAGCTGATGTGAACGGAAAAGGCCACGATGACCAGGTGCCCTTTGTATGGGCCAGTGAAACAGGCCATCTTGATATAGCCAAACTGCTCATTCTGGAAGGCACAGACGTAACCGCAACAGACAACGGCGGCAGCACTTGTTTAATCTGGGCCGCATGGAAAGGCCGAACAGAACTGATCCAAATGCTTCTCGACCGCGGGGCCGATATCAATGCAAAGGACAACAAAGGTGGCACCGCCTTACACGATGCCGTCCGTGGCGGTCACAAAGAAACGGTGGAACTACTCATCGCAGAAGGTGCGGATGTAAATGCCTTAAGCACAGACAGTGGAACTCCTTTGGAAATTGCCATTCATAAAGGTCGGGAGGAAATCGCCGAGTTGCTTAGAAACGCCAGGGCGATAGAGCCCGAATACGTTGAAGAATAATACCGGGATTTTATGGAGATAAAAACTATACCACTTTACGAGCCAACGCCGAAAAAATCACCGCCGATCGAGTTGCTAAGGCTGATTTAACCTGTTATCGCCATTGAGCGATAGAATGACACAAGAAGGTTTTTTACAACTTTCCTTGCCTTTATTAATTTCCCGGCAGGGATATTCCTATAACTAAACACTGGCATAGAATAAAAACTGCATAAAACCATTTTTATTTAGATTAAAATAAGTGGTTCCAGTGTATTACAGGTGACGGACGTTCGTTTAAGATAAAGTGTACGGAATTTTGATGATTGAAGACAAGCTGCTTGTATGGAAATTCAAGCACGGCAGTAATGATGCCCTCTGCCGTATCTATGAAAAGTATAAAGATAATCTGCTCAGGCTGGCTTCTGGTCTTTTAAACGACAGAACCGCTGCCGAGGATGTTGTGCACGATTGTTTCGTATCTTTGGCACAGTCCGCCGACAGTTTAAAACTTCAGGGGAATCTCAAAAGCTACTTATCGACCTCTGTTGTCAATCGTGTTCGCAACCGGCATCGCTCAAGAGGCCGACACAAAACAACAAACCTCAATAGAACTGAAGCAGTTATCTTGGACACAAGGAGGCCGGAACAGTGGATTATCGAAAACGAACAATTAAAACAACTGAACAATGCCCTGGCACAGCTTCCGTACGAGCAGCGAGAGGCAATATCTCTGCACCTGCAAGGTGGAATGAAATTCAGAGCGATTGCTAAGTCGCAGGATGTTTCAATTAGTACAATCCAGAGCCGGTACCGCTATGGACTGGATAAACTGCGGTCACTTTTAGATAACGAGGCCGAATTATGAAACCAGAAGAAAAGACAGAAAAGCTAATCAAAAACATAGATATCGACACCAATGCCAAAATGGACAAAGCAGTACGCAACGACGTTCTCGGAGCATTTGAAAACTCAAAAATCGAAAAATCGGCGACCTATCACCCGAATATCCGAAGAATAATCATGAAAAACTCAACTACAAAATTAGGTGCAGCGGTGCTATTGATCACCGGAGTAATCGTAGGGTTTTGTGTTCTAACTGGATCACCGGATTTGGCGAGTGTTGCTTTGGGAGATGTGAGAGAGGCATTCATGGCTCAAGCCTGGGTACATGTAAAGTATGACAACGGTCGTGAAGAATGGAGGAACATTCGCGAAGGTAAGCATTTCTATATTAGTGAGAGCGGTTGGTGTTTCTTTGTCGATTATGCATCAAACACCCGTCTTGAGCATTCGCGCAACAGCGACTACATCCTGGAGGTTACACCCACCACTTATCCTGACGGAAAGGTACCGCCATGGGAACCAGGAATCGCATGGGAAGCCGTGTTAGGATTCTTTGCGGAAGGAGAAAGCAAAGCTTTGGGGCAGTTCACTGACATAGAAAGGTCTATTGATACAGTGGATGATCAGGACAAAGTGCGCTTTGACATCTATTACCTTGATGCACTTGACAACAGAGTGCTTGCTACACAGATCTGGGCCGATCCAGAATCTCGGCTTCCTATCCGTATTCGTAGCAGACTTACTCTAGCGCTGAGAGAGAAGATGGGAATCGAGTATATTACAGGTGAATACGACTTTCCTGATATCGGCCCTGAGTCAATTTTCGACCTCGGCGTCCCGTCAGGCCTTAAGGTCGTCAGTCGAGTTGGGTCCGCCGGCACTACCTCAACCGAAGCTCTGCAAATCCTCCAAGCAGGTGAAAAAGCGGCTCAAGACTTCCCAAAACGATATCAGGCTATCGTCTGGAATGGTCGAGAACCTGGTGAAATCGACGTTTTGTATCGTAGTGTAAAGAAACTCTGTTTTTTCCATTATTTCAACTTGGATCCAATGAAATACCCGGATTGTCATATAGATGTCCCAGCTACTACAAAGGAGATATTGGCCTGGACAGCGGACCAGATACCTGTTGAGGTTGGAGTTTTTGATGGTGTCAATGTATTTCACAGATTCAACGTACATCCACGTGTAAATGTACATGAGCAAACATGGGGTCGTGTGTATCGTGCCTCGACTCACTATCTGCCTCATTGGTTCTATTTGGAGGACGATTTTTGGCCTTATGTCTATAGCAATAAGCAGCCTTTGGAACTCATTACTGATCATCCTGAAACGCCACCGGGCTGTGTTGCGCTCTCTGATGGAAATGCCTGCTACTTCGTTGATCCCCGTAAAGATTACATGTCTGTAAGAACAATACATATGAAAAACGAGAATGGAAGTCAGCAAATAACCCTGGAAATTTCACTCTCCGATTTTGTTCAGCTTCCCACTGGGCATTGGTACCCACAGAAGAAAAACTCTATCTCTTATTATAAGACTCACCCTTTAAAAGACCCGCCGTCACCCGAAACATTCGAGCACATCGACATCCAGATGCTTCAGGAAAAAAATCTCCCCACCAAGTTATTTAACGGAGAGAAACTGCTGAAGGGAGCCAAAGTGGAAACCTATTAGAGCACAGGTTTTGGGCTCGTGACTAAGGAATTATAATCATACAAGGCCGGGCTTATTTCGTCTGGCATTTTGTTATCAACACTTCATTTCGCTGACCAGTTGGACAAATTCACAGCCGCGCTGCTGGAAATTATCGAACATATCGTAGCTTGCGCAGGCAGGACTAAGCAGGACAACATCGCCGCTTTCCGCTACTTCGTTCGCCAATTGAACAGCAGCGGCAAGAGAATCGACAATCTCAATCCGGGTCTTCTGTACCGAGTCTTGTGCCTTGAGTCTTTTATCTTGGGTCTTGCGTATTGCACCTGCGATTTTTTCGGCGGTCTGACCTATTAAAACAGCTACTTTGGCTTTTTCGGCTATTGTTTTGCCGAACTCATCGAAAGCAATATTTTTATCATAACCGCCGGCAATAATAATCGTCGGCTGCTCAAAAGCCTCTAATGTCGCGATAGCGCTTTCGGGAGTGGTAGCTTTCGAATCGTTGTACCAGGAAACGCCATTTATCTTCGCAACCAATTCGAGCCTATGTGGCAGCGCCTTGAACTGCGGCAGCGAGTCTTTGAGTTGGTCATCTGCAATACCAAAATGCCGGGTAATGGCCATAGCAGCGGCAAGATTTGAAAGATTAACTCGGCCGGGTAAGCCGAAACTTTCGCGGATCTGCTCACTTATATCGTCGGCTGTAAATGTTATGCAAATCCGGCCGACATCCTTTTTGTACTTTTCAAACCATCCCGCACCGACTTTATCCTCGGCATTGAAGATAGATACGGCTGGGAACTTATCGTCTGGCTTTTGAAATTTTAAAATGCTCTCTTTTGCGGCACAATAATGTTCAAATGTGCCGTAGCGGTCAAGATGATTCGGTGTCAGGTTGGTCAAAAGCGCAACTGTCGGAGCTTTTTGGATTTGTGCCAATTGTTCTATCTGAAAACTTGAGAGCTCCAACACGACCAAATCATCAGGGGCGATTTGGTCTAAACTGGTTAATAACGGCTCGTTGCCGATATTGCCGCTGAGCCACACTCTTTTTTCGCCGCTCTTGAGCAGGTGGGCCGTCAGGGCCGCTGTTGTGCTCTTGCCATTGGCTCCGGTTATACCGATTATCTGCGCGGGGCATAGCTCAAAGAAGATGTTTATCTGGGATGTGATGAATTTGCCGTGCTGGCGATCGAATCTCACCGGCTAAGCAATGAATTGCTGATCAAAAGGCTTAAACAACAGCTCGCTGAGCATACGGTTAAGAGGGAATACCCGTTTGATCTGCAAATAAGTATCGGCACGGTCTTTTGTGATCCGGAGTCTCCACAACCTATTGACGATCTTCTATCCCAGGCAGATAGAACCATGTATCAGGAAAAACGTAAGAAACACTCCTAGCACTCACCCATCCGCGCAAAATACCCTTGACAACACGAAAACATCTGCTACAATTAAAGGGATCGGGTGATGAAGAAAAAACGTACTTCCACGAAAAAGTCAATAAGAAAAGACCATACATCGATTGCTGAAGACAAAAGGCTGGAACAAGCG
>Ga0209536_100011315_pt1 | contig 13083 bp, 8 predicted proteins | sample DeeMarSeWOR28_12_FD_187461 | JGI IMG/M metagenome (GOLD analysis project Ga0209536, IMG submission 187461) | Marine sediment microbial communities from White Oak River estuary, North Carolina - WOR-2-8_12 (SPAdes) (version 2) | ecosystem: Environmental > Aquatic > Marine > Intertidal zone >...
CCGTTTCATCCAGCAGTACTTCTTCATTACCGGCAACCTGGAGTTTCTGGCCACTGTAGAAAGTTATCGCAACACTCGCTGCCTCTCCAGTCATCAGCAAATCCCGATCACTGACGGTATCACCGATGTTCAGCACCTTGATAACACCATCGGCAGTGCGAACCTGCGCAGACCCAGTTAAATCAATAACATATCCAACAATTTTCGTAGCCATGACTCACCTTCCTATAATCAGTAATATAAAAATAGGAGAGAAATGGCGGTTTGTGATCGTACTTTAGTCGTATATCAACAATATTAAATATTGCTGATATAGAGTCAGAATCAGCCTGTTACGATACGGTAAACAACTACATACTGGCTTGCTTGAGATAGACAACCAGCGAAACCCTGTCCTTTATATCCAGCTTTTTGAATATGTGCGTTAGATGTGATTTAACCGTACGTTCTGTAATATTACATTCATCGGCGATCAGTTTGTTATTCTTGCCCTTGGCAACTGCCAGAGCAATTTCACGCTCTCTTTCGGTCAGCTTTTCAAGTTGAATGACATTTGGTATGGCCGCTCGTGCAAGACCGAACGCCTGGCTCAATAATGCAGGTGGAAACCAGCTTTGACCGTTTTTGAGCAGGCGTATCATCTGGTCATAGTGGGGAGATGCCATATATCCATTGAAATACCCGTGCACACCCATCTCTGTATAAGTGAGCATGTTTTCAATACCGGGATTGTCATCAGCAATACCTACTACAGCGCCAGTTCTGCAGGTGTTTACCAGCCAGGATGCCAGTTCTCGGGAAAATGACGCAGCATGCACCAGGTACACATCTCCAGGGCATGCCACTGCCGGAGATAGCATCGAGCGAAAGCTCACCTCACCATCAACTACCGTATTGATGTGATCTTCAAACGAACGCGATCGAGAATAAACAATCAGCACTATTAGTTTTCCCTTAAAGCTCTCTCCAAACCTCGATGTATAGGCTTCAACAGATACTCAAGAATGGTCTTCTTGTCTGTGATGATGTCAGTTTCGCTGGCCATACCCACCTTTATCAGCATCGGATTGGATTTAATACCAAGATAAGGTCTGTCAGGACGTACTCTTGCCACGTAATAGCTCACACCTTCATCGTCAGTAACTGTATCGGCACTAACAAAGCTAACTATACCTTTGAGACTGCCATGGATGGCAAAATCATAGGCCGTAAATTTTAGCCGAGCTTCCTGTCCTACATTAATATAGGCAATATCTGCCGGTTTTATACGCACTTCGATCAAAAGTGCGTCCTCACGCGGCACAATATCCATGATTTCACCGCCAGGGGTTATCACACCGCCGATGGTGTTGGCATAAAGACGCTGAACAATACCCTTCACCGGAGACCGTATCGTTGTGCGGCTGACTCTGTCCTCAAGCGCGGTTTGGGTTTCAGCAATTCGTGATAACTCGGCCATGACTTCATTGAGTTCCAGCTTTGCCTTGTTGCGGAATTCCAGCCGTGCCTGTTCCAGTTTATTCCGTGCCTCCTCAACCGTGGACTTAATTCGTGGTATGGATAAGTTGACGCCTTCAAGCTCGCCTTCAGCCTCTGCTTCGCGCTGCTGCACCTGTAAATAATCGACTTCAGAAATAATGCGCCGTTCGACCAATGGCTTTTTTATTTTTAGTTCCTGTTGAAGTAACTCGAGTTGCCTGCGTAATTGACGCTGTTTTGACAGCGCCTCTTCCAGCGCGCTTTGCTGCTGGTTGATCTGCTCTTCGTAGATACTCAAGGTTTCGCTAAGTTGACTGCGGTTAGACTCGAACAGGCTTCGCTCAGACTCGAGCAACTCCGGAAACACAGCAGAGACTTTTTCATTAGGCTCAAAATCACCACCATTTGCTTCAGGCTTCAGCCGTGCGCTTTTCGCTAATAATTCGTAATACTTCAGCCGGTTCTCTTCAAATGAACTTGAAAATGCGATATCCGATATTTTTACCACAGGCTGATTGCTCTCAACCTGATCACCCTCACTGACTAGTATCTCCGAGACAATACCACCCTCCAGGCTCTGTATGACCTGAACCTGTCGTGCAGGAATAACCTTGCCTGAACCGCGTACGACCACATCGATTTCAGCCCAACCCATCCAAATCAAAGCCACCAGGACAAAAACAGTAATGATGGCAACCGTCATTACCAGGTATTTAGGCGAACGCTGAACAACGGCAGCAGACAGGCTCTGCATGTAGGCGATGTCAGAATCACTGTATCTGGGTGTCGTATCCCGAGGTTCAGATGTCATTGGTTTTTCCCTTCAAGGCCTGCAATACTTTATCCTTTGGACCATCCATAACGATGCGTCCGTCGTCAATAACGACAAGCCGCTCCACCAGATCTAACATAGGAGCTTTATGAGTGACCAGTATCAATGTCTTCTCACGAGTATAGTCAAACAGTTTCTTTCTGATGATCGCTTCTGTCGTGTTATCCATACTGTTGGTTGGTTCATCAAGAATGAGGATAGGCTCATCTAGCAGCAATGCTCGACCGAGCGCAATAGACTGGCGCTGCCCACCTGACAACCAGGCACCCTGCTCGCCCACAGAAGTATCAAAGCCCATGGGCAATTTGTTTACAAACTGGTCGACACCGCATATTTTTGATACTTCAATGAGCCGATCGTCATCGATATGTGGGTCCTTGAATACGAGGTTATCGCGTATGCTGCCGCTCATTAGATCGATGTCCTGTGACAAATAGCCAATATGATGGCGCAGGTCCGCCGGATCAATCTGGTTTATATCGATATCATCTATCAGTATCGTGCCTTCAGCAGGCCCATATAGCCCTACTATCAGTTTGGTGATACTGGTTTTACCTGAACCTACTTTACCGATGATGCCCACATGTTCCCCCGGACGAATACTCAGCGAGACATCTGAGAGCGTGATTTTTTCGGCGTGCGGATACGAGAAGGTGACGGACTTGAGCTGGATGCTTCCTTCAAATTCAGGACGGCGTACAAACTGTTTGTTTTCAGGGCGTTCGACGGGTTGATTCATCAGTCCGTCAAGAGAACGATATGCTGTCTGCGTCTGCTGAAAATTTGTTATCAGTGACGCTATCTGTCCCATCGGGGCCACTGCGCGTGCTGACAGCATAACAACGGCAATCAAACCACCGAGCGATAAATGCAAATCGGTTATCTGGTAGACACCATAATATATGAGTCCAACTGTGTTGATCTGCACAACCAGATGGGTCACCACATAAACCGAGCCCGACATCAAGCGCGCGCGCATAGACTTTGCTGCAATCTCACCTGTAGATTCTTCCCAGACCCATTGTGAGTGATGAGATGCACCGAGGGTTTTTATCGTCTGTATGTTATTCAGGCTTTCTATAAGATGTGAGTGTTTATTGGCGGATGCTTCAAACGTTGACTCGATGCTTTCACGCAATGGTCTGATAATCATAAAACTGAAAAACAGCAGCAACGCGATAGTCATCATAGGGATTGCAACGAGCGGACCCCCGATGTAGGCCACTACAACCAGAAAAATAATTGCAAATGGCACATCAACCAGTGTTGCTATGGTCGATGCGGTAAAAAAGTTTCGGATACTTTCGAAATCACGCAAATTACTGGCAAAGGAACCAACACTCTTGGGCCACTGATCCATGCGTAGATTCATGGTTTGCTCGTACAAAATCGACGACATAATAACGTCGCTCTTTTTGCCGGCAACTTCGAGTAAATAAGTGCGAATGTAGCGAATCAGTGCATCAAATGTGAATACGATCAGCACACCAACAGCCAGTACCCAAAGTGTATCCAATGCATCATTGGGCACAACACGATCATAAACATTCATGGTAAACAGTGGCGTCGCAATGACAAATAAATTCACTAAAACCGATGCCAGTATTACACTTATAAATATTTCTCGAGATTTGGCCAATGTTCCCCAGAACCAGTGACCCTTGTCGGATTTGAGTATCTTTATTGGCTTGCTTTGTTTCTTAAACTCGCGTTTCAGCAGGAACGCAAAACCGATATATTCATCGGCAAGCCGGTCGAGTTCTATCCATTCTTCCCCATCACCAACTTCCGGAATAATCACCCGTGCACGGTTGCTTTCTTTATCAATACTCTCCAGAACGCATGCGTTACGATCTTTCAGTATCAGGATACACGGCAACAAGAGCTCGGATAACTGATCCAGGTCGCGCTTGATCAAGCGTGTAGCGAAACCGGCTCGTTTTGCCACACGAGAGAATAAACCTTTCGAGCTATGGATTGAGAACAGCTCAGGTCCTGGCTTACCCGGCTCAATAGGCAGGCCGGAAATAAGTGCATCTACCGAAAGTGGGCGGTTAAACAGTTTTGAAAAAACCACCAGACATTCGAGCAGCGGGTCATAATAGCGATGGTTATCACTCATACGAACTCCTCTGGTTCAGCGAGCAGGTTACCCTGCATAGCGTCTATTCCCAGTCGCTGCAGATGATCGTGGATTTCCTGTGAGTCAACAGCTACCGCTATCAGCTGTATGTCCATTGTTTTTGTCATGGTTTGTAATGCCTGGTAACCCGCGGGTATATCGTCCCGGGTCATGTCATAGAGCGTCTGCGCATTGACTTTCAGGTAATCAGGACGAACATTTTTCAACTCATGCAATGGACGTCCAAGATTCAGGTTATCTATCCCAAATACATGTCCGGCCTCTCTGACAGACACGCCCACTTCAGCGCACATAACGGGATATTGCTCGAGTATAGTATGACTGGCTTCGACGCATAGGCCAGCGCCGGATTGTTGAAAATACTTGAGCAATTGGTTGAACTCAACCAGGGCATCAGCATGACTGAAAACCGATGCCGTCAGGTTGAGCGCCACAGGGATCTTCCTGTTCTTTTCGGTAATTTCCTTTACCAGCTTGAAAACCACACGATCGACTGCCTCGCCCATATTTAACGCATTGGCCATCGGGATAAACATACCTGCTGGTACCGTCTGGTTCTCATCATTTTTCAGGCGCACAAACACTTCCTGATGTACCGCTTCCCCACGTGTATCCATGGCTTTTTGCTGCACCAGGAAAAACTTGTTTTCTTTAATACAGTGCTCGAGCCATTTTCGCCACTGCATCTTTCCCTGCGGTAATGCAAGTTCTGTTGACGATGCTTGTTTTATTGAATAAGGACCGGCAGCTTCCGCCTGTGTCAGGGCAAAATCCGAATCCGCCAGGGTTCTACTCGACTCACGTCCAACCTGTATACTGGAGATACCAGCGATTATTGAAACCTGCTCCTGAATATCGGCAATGCCTGAATTTGACCTGAACTCTTCGAAGATATTCTCGATATATACTGATGAAGCTTGTCCATCTGTCGGTATCAACAATGCAAACTCATCGGAAGCAAGTCGGGCACAGTGACAATCATCAATATCTCCCGCGATCTCGCTAAGTATATTTGCCAGCGTGATGACAGCTTTATCAGATTTCTCGTAGCCGTACTGTTCGTGCACCATCTCCAAATTGAGTATTTTAATTACAGCCAGGTCACAATGACATGTCGCTTCCTCAGAATGAGCACTTTCTAACCCCGACATAAAATACTGTCTGTTACCAAGTCCGGTTAACGGGTCTTCGTATAACAGTTTCTGATACGATAAGAGCATATCCTCCTGGTCATCGAATACCGCATGGACCTTGTCTATCATGCGGTTCATAGCGTTAACGACCGTCCGCAGTTCTATAGTGCGCGGGATCGAAGACTGCTTTACGAATTTATTATTGTGTATGGCATCTGCCTGTTGCCTTACTTTGATCAGAGGCTTGAGCAGCTGGTGCAGCAGCATCCATAGCACCAGCATACCTGTAGTAAACAATCCAACAAACCAGATTAGCGTTGTTTCGAAATTATTAAAAAGACCATAATAGACATAACCTGGATGCAGCGTTAACCTCAGAGTACCCAGTGGCACCCAGCCCTGCATGACAGGCGTCGTTGCTGTGGCTGGCTCTATCTGAACGAGTGATATGAACCAGTCCGGCACACCCTCTATTTCCAGTTTCTGGTCTTTTTTATGAATGAGTTCACCACCAGGAGACACCAGTTCGATACTGGCATAATAACCACTGTCGAAAACGGCATTGAATAATGTTTCGTAAGCCGGCAAATCAGTACCATATGATGAATTGCTGATCGCTATACCCAGCGTCGTAGCGATATCCTGAGCGGTTGTCTGCAGTTGTCCCCTGACGATCGTGCCATATTGCTCAAGACTTGCCGCAGTTATAGTCACAACGATAAGCAGGAATACCATCGATACGAGAAATGCAACCTGTTTAAACAATGTCATGGCTTTGGCCTGTTGATTTTATCGAGTAGTTTTTGCCATTTATTGTTTTTAATTTTGTCTGTTGGAAGTGACTGCCCAAGCCCAGCAGATGCATTATTAAGAAAAAGCGAATTCGCGTTAAAACTGTAAACCGGCAATAAATCGCCTCGTTTGTCTGCTGGTAGAATGCGGGGATTATAGTTGTCCAGAATAACCGGCGTGCTCTTTGGCGTTTCAAAATAACTCAACACCATATGAGCACGATTCTCTTTGACTGCTCTCACATAGGTCAGATAAAGATGCTTGTCCGCCACACCCAGGGAGCGAAGAACAAAATATTTTGCCACAACATAATCCTCACAATCGCCCCCGTTCATACCGATAAATTCTTCTGGAGTAGCCCAGTAATCCTCCTGGCCCCATAACTGCTTATCGTCCTTATATGCAAACTGATTGAAAAAGCGATTAACTTCTACCAGCTGTTGGCTAACTTCTCTGTCAGCCAACTGGTCGAGCAAGTCATTCAGGGCCTTGCCACGTCGGCTTGCCTCAATGCTATATTGTTGAGTTAAACGTTGTAACATCTCTTCATCGGCGAATGGTTGTGCAATTTGCCGCCCTGGAACAAATAGAACCAGTATGAACACCATGCAGACGGCCAGCATTTTTGGATTGCGCGCATTTCCCGGTTCTGCGAGGCTGTCGTTACGAGAAAATACTGGCATTACTTTTAACAACTATCGCTTCAGCAACCCGGATCTTCATGTAAGTCGGTATCCGCCAGCATAATTCTGGTGTTAGATCTTTTCTTTTCAGTCAGGCACGTTATTTATCGGAATTACTGGACCCGAATTTGACGCGTAGCTCACCTCGCCGGTTTATTGCTTTCCCCTCAGGAGTTGCGTTATCTGCAATAGGGTTCTTCTCTCCCATGCCGAATGCCTTGATTTTATTTGTGTCCAGCCCTTGAGCTATGAGCAGTTCTCGCATTGCTGATGCCCGACGCTCCGACAACGCCAGATTATAGCTATCAGATCCGACATCATCCGTATATGCAAATATTTCGACTTCTGCGTAGTCCATTTCCTTAATCCTGTTGATAATATTATGAATCTTTGCCTGGGAACCCGCAGTCAGTGTTGCTTTACCTGATATAAAGTTGACGTATTGTGTTTTGGTCAGTTTCATATCGGCTCTAGGCGCAACAACGATTTTGACCTGCGCCGTAGCTACTGCGCCCTGACCATCCGTGATCGTGTATGTGAAACTGTCATTACCGGTAAAGCCGTCTGCAGCGCGGTAGACCAGGTTTTTCCTGTCATCGAAGGCCACCGCACCATTTGCAGGTTGAGCAAAATCGACCAGCCTTAATAGATCGTTATCGGCATCAGTATCATTTTTCAATAACAGGCTTTGAGGTATAAGAAGCACACTATTCATTTCCAGCTCCATCTGGTCATCACCTACGACAGGCGCCTGGTTTTCCTGGTCATAACCAAAATTCATAGCAGCCTGATTCTGGCAGCCGAATTCATTGACAGGGTTAGCAATGAGCGTGTTATCGCAATGGTCCGATTCATCCAGTTCCTTATCCTTGTCGCGATCCGGATCTAGCGGCAAGGTATCTTCACCCTGAGCATGGATTTTGGATATCAGCAGATCATCTTCACCGACGGAAACATCCAGATTCAAAGCCGGGAACAAGATGCCGATGCCTTCAAGAATTCGATACCTCGCTGCCATGGCATCATAGAATGCATTAGCATGTTGATTCTGAGCGGTATTAAGCTCGTTTTCTGCATTCAAAAGGTCAATCAGATCGCGCTGCCCAATAAAAAACTCTTCACCATAAGACTCCACCGTTTCTCGCGATTTTTCGATATGAGCAGCGAGAAACTTCATCTGCTGTACCAGCGATTGATCGGCTGCCCAGGCAAGGCGCAGCGTGTTTATGACCTGTCGCTGGACCTTTCTGGCAAATTCCTGATTTTGATGAACGGCGCTGATTTTTTTGCTCTCAGTAGCGCGATCGGCTCCACCACGATAAAGATTGTAGCTAAGATTCAGCACCAGGCGCGTTTCGTCGAGGTTACCGTCCAGACCACTTATATCATTACCCAGTTCCTTCGCGAGCTGCAGATCAAGTTTGGGGTAATTATTGCTTCTAGCGCGACTCGAGTCGGCCATGGCCGCCTCTACATTAAAGCTGGCGACCTTTATCGCGGGATGTTTCTGCAGGGCTATATCGATCAATTCGTCAAGAGACTGACCCGGGTGCTCGGGCAATTCTGGTTTTTGCATCCTGGATACAACGACATAGCGGCCCAGTATTTCATGCAAACGCGACTCTGCATCCTGTAAATTATTTTGCTGTGCTATCAGGCTGGCATGAGCGCGGGCAACACGACCTTCGGTTTGCTGTAGTTCAGAGCGGCGCCCAACGCCCGATTCACTCCTTTCGCGGATCTGAGACAGGATACGCTCGTGGTTACTGACATTCTTATCTGCCAGCTCAACAAGTTTTTGCTGCCTGAGTACATCCACATAAGCCTGCACCGCATCGAGTGCGATGTTGTCAGCTGTATCAAATATTTCAAAAAGTGCCGATCTCAACCTCGCTTCAGTCTGCTCCTGCTGATAGGTTGTATCGAAACCGTTGAACAGATTTTGGGTAACAGATAATTCCGCACGACTGCTGTTGTATTCGCGTAAAATATTTTGAGTAAAGGGTGACTCTGTTTCATATTTACCGGTTGATGCCTGCAGATCCACGCTGGGGCGCCAGCCACTGTCGGCAATATCGCGGTCACGATCAGCCTGCCTGAAGACATGCACCTGCTCTAGTATCTCTGGGTGCGCCTGAATCGAATCAGCAACGAGATCATTTAGTTCTATTGCGTTTAATCGAGATGGTAATACGACAATAGCAAACACGAGGCATAGACCCCTGCTAGTAGCGGCTTGCTGTAGTGTGGTGAAATCCATATGTTCAGAACGCCTTGTTCTTCGACTTATAGGCTTATCGTTGTTATTGTGCAGTTCAGAGACAACAAGAGTATAGAAGACTATAAAGATTTTTTATAAAAACAATCAGTTCCATGATATTTTCAACTTAATCTGCGTTTTCAGTCCTTACTTTAAAAATATGATAGAAGCATACTTATGTGAGCTTATGACGGCTCGATTTGCGACTGTAAAGGCTGCAGGATTCGATTCAACATATTAATCTGTATGACATGGGTCCGGTCCCGGCTACGCGTATTCAAGATTTATGAGTATCCAGTACAGTGATCCCATGGGCACAAAAAATAGGTATGGTGCATGATGGGTTCGGGCTTGGCTCAATACAGGGATTGAATTTAAGACTGAATGAAAGCAGGTCCGCGATTTGATACCCGAATTTCTCACCAGCGAGCGAGAAGATCGCGTAGAGATATGGATTCACAAAGGACTTTGCGAAGTGGGATAACTGTGTGCATTTCCAACCGAGTAACTATTTTGTGGATTCAAAGATCAACTGAGAGCTGGTCCATCTGGTGAGAAATGCGGGCTAGCACAACACGGACTTCGAATTAGATTTTTCTTGCTGTGCGCGCAACACTTTGCTTTCTAAGCTGGTATAGCCTGGAAGAGTTGGACATTCTCTTACCGTGAATGCGTGCCGCGTGGTCTGCATCTCCGCGGTAAGACCCTGCATAATTTACACGCTAGAACCGGCTTTAGGGCATGTCAGCTGGTTTTAATATGACTATAGTTGTCAGTTTCGGGTTATTTCAGCTGACCATCCGACCAGCCCTAATAGACATAGCTTATTGATTTAATTGAAATTAAAAGGCTGTCCCGGTTTGTTTTTTGATGTGTTCCGGTGCCACTTCGGACAACCATCTACTCACGGTTTTTTCTTTGTTGTAAGGCTTGGCACCGCCATACTCCTGTATTGAGTTATGCTCACACATATCCTTGATTGTCATATCCGGATAAATATCCCACAAGGTTTTTGCGACTGCCTGGCTGAGCAGTTTTGCCTTCTGATTTGAACGCAGCCTCTTTTTTTCTTCTGGCAGGTCTATTGCACTGTCCAGATATCCCACCTGTTCATCAATGATGGCATTGAACCCTGCATATTTGATAAATGACTGCGTGGGTATGACCACTGCATCACTTGATTCCAGATCAGGACTAACACTGAAAGGCGTTATTTCTTTGAGATACGACAAAGCTTCAACGACCTGCTCCCTGCTCTGTTTTAACTGTTTGCAGAGATCCTCGATTTCAACGCCCCTTCCCGCTTCGCCAATATATATGTCCCTTAAGCAATAAAATACTCTCTCAATTGCATACAAAGTTTCATTAAGCAGCTTATCTTCTATTAGAAGAAATACACGAAATTTAATGTGATAGGTGTCTGTCCCTGTATCCCAGTGAATAAGGTTTTTTCTTTTCAGGTTTTCGATGAGTTCAATTTCATCAGCATGTTCGACGGAAAACCGCTTGGCACTCACCCATTGGTTCTGTTCATGGCAACTGTTAAACAGATCAACTAGTAATTTCTTCTCATTGTCACCAATATCCATAATTTTCCCTGCCTGATTTATTAATCTGTATTAATGCTTTCATTCACCAAGTTCTGTGATGCCCTGGCAGCGTATTCAGTCATGCCACATCATGATGACATAACTGGCTGGACCTGGTCGCTGTTTTCGCCAATATTAAAAGATACCCCTTCGCACGCCGGTTTTCAATTTTCTGACAGCACTTTCCTTGCTGTTATACTTCGCCGAGGTACCAGATAATGACTAAATCACAACAACCACACGAGCAATTGGATGAAAATGTGGTGTTTCACGTCCACGACGTCACCAAGGTTTACCAAATGGGCGAAATACAGGTACATGCCCTGCGCGGGGTCGATCTGGACCTGTACAAAGGAGAGTTTACGGTATTGCTGGGCGCGTCCGGCAGCGGTAAATCCACGCTGTTGAATATTCTTGGCGGGCTTGACACACCCAGCAATGGTCATGTGCTTTATCGCGATCGCGATCTGACCCGTGCCAGCGACAGCGAACTGACCAAGTACAGGCGCTACCATGTCGGATTCGTGTTCCAGTTCTACAACCTGATTCCCAGTCTGACCGCGCTCGAAAACGTCGCCGTGGTCACCGAAATCGCCAAAACACCCATGCAACCGCAGCAGGCGTTGCAGCTTGTCGGACTGGATCAACGCCTGGACCACTTTCCGGCACAGCTTTCCGGCGGTGAACAGCAGCGTGTTGCCATTGCTCGCGCCATTGCCAAGAATCCCGATGTGCTGTTATGCGATGAACCGACCGGAGCTCTCGATTCAAAAACGGGCATCGTTGTGCTCGAAGCCCTGCAACGGGTCAACCAGGAGCTGGGGACCACCACAGCGGTGATCACCCACAACGCAGGTATTGCACAAATGGCGGACCGGGTGATACATCTTGCCGATGGCCGCATCAGTGCAGTGCACAGCAACGAAACCAGGCTCGCTCCTGACCAATTGAGCTGGTGAATCTTGCCCGATGAAAGCCATCGACAAAAAACTCTGGCGTGAATTGTGGAGTATGCGCATGCAGGCGCTGGCCATCGCCATGGTCATTGTCAGTGGTGTCGGCATCTTCATCATGTCGCTGAGCACACTCGATTCACTGTATGAAACCCGCGAAAGTTACTACCGTGACCATCACTTCGCACATGTATTTGCCACTCTCAAACGGGCACCACTGGCACTGAAGCAACGCATCGAGGACATTCCCGGTGTCGATAAGGTGGAAACGCGCGTGGTGGCTTATGTCAGTCTTGGCGTGGCCGGCTTTACCGATCCGGTCAGCGGCCATATCGCCTCCTTGCCCGACGACAGCCGTGGACTGCTGAACCAGATTTATCTGCGCCACGGGCGCCTGTTTGAACCGGGCCGTGACAACGAAATAGTGCTCAGTGAAGAATTTGCCAGCGCCCATGGCCTGCAACCGGGCGACAACATCAGCGCCACGATCAACGGACGGCGAAAGAAACTCAGCATTGCCGGCATAGCGCTTTCACCTGAATACATCTACCAGATTGCCCCGGGCGCGATGTTCCCTGATTACGCACGCTATGGCGTGTTATGGATGGCACGCAAGCCGCTGGCCAGCGCCTATGATATGGATGGCGCCTTTAACAATGTCACACTGACCCTGCGCGAGGGCGCGAACGAGCAGGATGTTATCGATCGCCTCGATGAAATACTCAAACCCTATGGCGGTATCGGTGCCATTGCACGCAAGGACCAGCTCTCCAACCGTTTTTTATCCGAAGAACTCAAGCAGCAGGAAACCATTGCGACTATATTTCCGGTAATCTTTTTTGGTGTCGCTGCGTTTCTGCTCAACGTCGTTATCAGCCGGCTGATCAGCCTGGAGCGCGAACAGATTGCCGCACTCAAGGCATTTGGCTACAGCAATTTTGCCGTCGGCCTGCACTACACCAAGCTGGTGCTGATGATTGTCGGCTTCGGCATTATTGTCGGCATCGGTACCGGCATCTGGATGGGCAAAGGCATGAGTAATATCTATATGAATTTATACAGCCTGCCATTCATGATCTATGTGCTCAAGCCCCGGGTGGTCATCGCTGCCGCTGTTATCAGTATGGCTGTTGCTGTGCTTGGCACCCTCTACGCGGTACGCACCGCTGCCCGGCTGCCGCCCGCCCAGGCAAGCAGCGCGGCAGCACGCCGGACGGGG
>Ga0209536_100011316_pt1 | contig 13083 bp, 7 predicted proteins | sample DeeMarSeWOR28_12_FD_187461 | JGI IMG/M metagenome (GOLD analysis project Ga0209536, IMG submission 187461) | Marine sediment microbial communities from White Oak River estuary, North Carolina - WOR-2-8_12 (SPAdes) (version 2) | ecosystem: Environmental > Aquatic > Marine > Intertidal zone >...
TTGGCTTTATATCTAGCTGAACAGGTAAAATCAAGGGGTCGTGCCATAACAATGGAGCCGATGCCTGCCGATGAACGTCGCATTATACATCTAACTCTGTCTGATAACCCGGATGTAACTACTCAGAGTATGGGAGAGGGCGAAAATAGGAAGGTGGTTATCTTGTTGAAGCAGGGTTAGCCATGTTCCGCGAAGTAAACAACAAGATTAATTTTGTTCAATTAGAAAGCGATATCCTTCGCTTCTGGAAAGAACAAGGAACCTTCAAAAAAAGCATCGAAAGAAGAGAAAAAGGACCGCATTACGCCTTTTACGAAGGCCCCCCTACAGCCAATGGCAGTCCAGGTGTTCATCATGTACTTTCGCGTCTTTATAAAGATGTTGTTTGTCGATACAAGACAATGAAGGGTTATCATGTGCCAAGAAAAGCAGGATGGGATACCCACGGCCTACCTGTTGAACTGGAGGTAGAAAACTCACTAGAGCTTACAAACAAAGCTCAGATTGAAGAATATGGGGTGGCTCGATTCAATGAGCATTGCCGACAGAGTGCTTTTAAATATATTAAGGAATGGGAAGCCATGACTGATCGGCTTGGGTACTGGCTGGATATGGCTGATCCCTATATAACCTTAGACAATAACTATATTGAATCATGCTGGTGGATAATAAAACAGCTCTGGGATAAGGGATTGATTTATCAGGGATATAAGGTAACACCACATTGCCCCAGGTGCGGCACCTCCCTTAGCTCTCATGAAGTAGCTCAGGGTTACCGGGATGATGCTGAAGATCCATCGATTTACGTCAAGTTTAAGCTCGTGGTAAGTTCAATTAAAAAAGCAACACGGCTCCATTCTATTCTACTGCCTCCTAATATATTAAATAAACCGACATTTTTGCTGGCTTGGACTACGACACCTTGGACACTACCCGGTAATACGGCTTTGGCAGTTGCTCATGATGCTGAGTATAGTGTAATGGAAAGTGATAAGGATTATCTCATTTTAGCCACGATGCTTGTGGATAAGGTTGGATTGGAGGGGTACACTACATTAGGAGTTATTTTGGGCAAGGATCTTCTGCATCTTAAATATGAACCTTTGTTTAACCCCCATGATTTTGATGTACCACGTCTGGATTTACCAACACTGCAGGTGGAAGAGGCACCGGAACACTTAACATATACTGTGATCGGCGCTGATTTCGTCTCCTTGGATGAAGGAACCGGTATAGTTCATATCGCTCCGGCTTTTGGAGAGATCGACTTTGATATTGGGATGAATAAGGGACTCGATTTCGTTCAACCTGTGGATTTGGAGGGCCGGGTTATAGGCACTTATCCCTTTACAGGCAAGTTTGTCAAAGATGCTGACGCTCTTATCCTTGGTGAACTAAAATCGCATGGTTTGCTCCACCGCAGTGAGAAGATTGTTCATACATATCCTTTCTGCTGGAGATGTGAAACGCCCCTTTTATATTATGCCAAGCTAGCTTGGTACATCAAAACAACAACGGTAAAAGAGGACCTTATATCCGGTAATACCGAGATAAACTGGTTCCCTGATTATATAAAGCGCGGCCGTTTCGGAGACTGGCTGGAGAATAATGTTGATTGGGCTTTTTCTAGGGAGAGGTATTGGGGGACTCCGCTCAATATTTGGCGCTGTAATTCGTGTAGCGATTATGAATGTATCGGCAGTGTAGACGAATTAAGGATGCGTTCAAGTTCCAGTGACTTAGCGGTACTATTGGACTTGCATCGCCCATATGTAGATGAAATTACCTTTGCCTGTCCTAAATGTGGTGGCAGGATGGAGCGCGTTCCTGAGGTAATTGATGCCTGGTTTGATTCCGGAGCCATGCAGGTAGCTCAATGGCATTATCCATTCGAGAATGAAGATAAGTTCAAACAGAATTCTCCTGCCGATTTTATTTGCGAGGCTATTGATCAGACCAGGGGCTGGTTTTATAGCTTACATGCCATATCAACTCTGCTTTTCAATCGCCCGTGTTTCAAGAATGTGATCTGCTTGGGACACGTCGTTGATGCTCAAGGTGAGAAAATGAGCAAGTCGAGAGGTAATGTAGTTGATCCCAAGACTCTGTTCGATAATTACGGTGCTGATGCCCTAAGGTGGTATATGCTGGTTTCTACTCCGGGGGAAGACAGCCACCGTTTTTCTAATAAGGTGCTTGAAGAGACAATACGAAAATTCCTACTAACGTTATGGAATACGTATTCCTTTTTTACTCTTTACGCTAACATTGATCGATTTGACGCCCAACCTTTATCGGCTGCCAAGGATCAATCGGAAGCTTGTACGAAACTGGATACATGGATTATATCCGAACTTAATCGTCTGATTAGTGTAGTTACCAAATTGATGGATGATTATAACCCTACTTCTGCGGCTCGTAGAATTGAGGAATTCGTAGATAACCTTTCTAACTGGTACGTAAGAAGAAACCGCCGCCGATTCTGGAAAAGCGAGAACGATGCCAATAAATTGGCTGCATATACCACGATGTATAGATGCCTGGTGACTTTATCTCATCTATTAGCTCCCTTTGTACCGTTTATTGCTGAAGAGCTATATCAAAACTTATATCGCTTTGTTGATCACCAAGGCAGAGAAAGTGTTCATCTAACTGATTTTCCCGTAGCGGATGAGACAAAAATCAGTGATAAATTGAACAGAGAAGTCGAACTAGCGATGAGAATATCCAGCCTTGGCAGAGCAGCGAGGGCAAAGTCTGCTATAAAGGTGCGTCAACCATTGGGTAAAGCAGTTGTGATTGTGGAAACCAAAGGAGAGAAGGAAGCCCTGGAAAGTTTGGTTGGGGAAGTAATGGAAGAGATTAATGTTAAGCAAATCGCAGTTCGAAGTGAAGTAAGAGCACGAGAGGAGTTTAAATCAGAATTACCGAATTACAGTGTAGCTAGTGATGCTAAGTACTATGTTGCAGTAAATACTGAATTAACTACTGAGTTAGTTACTGAAGGTGTAAGCAGAGAGATTGTACGTCATCTTCAGAATATGCGTCGCAATGCCAAATTTAATATAACAGACCATATAATTACCTATTATCAGACAAAGGAACCACTAATCAAGCAAGTAATAGATGATTTCGATGATTATATTAAGCGAGAGACATTGTCTAGGAAAATTACAGATAGCTTGCCGCCTGATGGGGCTTATAGTGAAAAATACAGGATATCGAATAGAGATGTCCTTTTAGCAGTAACCAAAGATGAACCCTAAACAGGTATAAAGAACAAATTTCAAAATCCAAATCAAGTAGGTCTTGGTTCCGAAATTAGGGATTTGCACTTAGAAAGATTGTCCTAGGAATCCGGGTATTCTATAAGTCGGGCCGAAGTTGTTTCGGTATTTTCACCTCTCACAAAAACTATCTCTACCTCTTCATCAATCTCGCTAGCTCGGATGGCTCGTACCAGGTCAGCAATATCATCTACTTCCTGGCCTCCAAAGTCGATAATGATATCATCTTCCATCAACCCCGCAGTGTCTGCCGGGCTGTCAGCAACTATTTCTACAATAAGTGCTCCACTGTCCACAGAAAGGTTTATTGTCGTAGCTAGCAAAGAATTCACTGTTTGCGCCCAAACACCCAGCCACGGATAAGTCACGTGACCGTAACGAATTAGATCCTGAATAATAGGCTTAGCCTCATCACTGCTTATGGCAAAGCCTATGCCTTCTACTTCAGACGCTACTATCTTGATGCTGGTAATACCTATCACATCGCCAGACATGTTTACGAGTGGGCCGCCGCTGTTGCCGGGATTGATAGGTGCCGTAGTTTGAATTAAACCGTAAAGTGTATTTCCATCGACGTTAATGGATGCATTCAAGCGACTGACTATACCCTGCGTTACTCCACCTCCCCCTCCCAGAGCATTCCCGATAGCTAACACCCAATCGCCAACAGATAGCAAACCCGAGTCTCCCCAATCTGCATAAGACAATTCTGTGGCGTCTATCTTTATCACAGCAAGGTCAGATAACGGGTCAGCACCTACTATATTTGCGGACAGAATTCTACCATCATCCAACTCTACGTATATACTCTCCGCATTTTCGACAACGTGGTTGTTTGTGACAATATACCCTTTATCATCGGTAATGATCCCGGATCCAACAGCATATTCTGTACTCTGACGGAAAAAAGAGGATACACTTATCTCTGTGGTCAGTGAAACAACGGAGGGCATTACTTCTGCTACTACCGTGGAAAAATCAGGGAAGGGAGTTGCCGGCTCTCCTTCTGGTGGAAATGTCCAATTAGGATCAATGTACTCAGTTGAATTATGGAATTGAGATGGGCTTGATGTCGGGAAAGGAAATAGAGCCCAAATAACAATACCCAATGCTACCGCTCCAATTACTGCGAAAGCCAGGATGTATTTTTTAGACATTTTTAACCAAAGTTATTATAACATTGCTAACTTCACTATAAAAAAACCATATCGGAATTCATGGTAGAGTGTTTCGAATCATTTGAACGGAACAGGCTTGACAACTAAGAATCTTAATTTCTATAATGAAAAGAAACCCAGTTTTGCTTCACCTTTTAAGATCGACCTACAAGATTTGGCTTTCTCTATAACCTTATAATAAGCAGTGAGTAAATATATTTTCGTAACTGGTGGCGTAGTTAGTTCTGTTGGTAAGGGGATTTCAGTAGCTTCTATCGGGAAAATATTGAAAAGTCGTGGTATATCTGTCTCAGTGCAGAAGCTAGATCCTTACTTGAATGTTGACCCGGGGACGATGTCTCCCTATCAACATGGGGAAGTTTTTGTCACTAAGGACGGCGCCGAGACTGACCTGGATTTAGGTCATTATGAGAGGTTTATTGGGGTGGAATTGACCCAAGCTTCTAACGTGACTTCTGGTCAGGTTTATTCTGAAGTCATTGCTCAGGAGAGAAGAGGTGATTTCTTGGGGGGTACAATCCAAGTGGTACCCCATGTAACCAATGAAATAAAGAGCAAGATAAAGGAAGTAGCTGAAATATCCAAAGCAGACTTGGTTATTGTTGAAGTTGGTGGCACTGTGGGTGATATTGAAGGACAACCGTTCCTCGAAGCTATAAGGCAGATGAGAAAAGACGAAGGCAGGGATAATGTACTATATGTTCATGTTACATTCCTGCCACACATAGCTGCTACCGATGAGCTAAAGACAAAACCCACTCAACATAGTGTTAACGAACTAAGGAGAATAGGTATTCAGCCGGATGTAATAGTCTGTCGCAGTGATAAAGAAATATCTGAAGCGATACAGGATAAAATATCGCTTTTTTGTGATGTAGATAAGGAGGCAGTTATTGCCCTGGTTACCAGCGGAACTATATACGAGGTGCCACTTCTACTTGAAGATGCGGGGTTAGGGGAATTCATAATTAACCGGCTGGGATTAAAAGTCAGGAAAAGTAACCTGGAAGATTGGCGAGATATGGTAGCAAGGTTAAAAGCTCCCAAGGAACTTGTGGTTATTGGATTGGTGGGTAAATATGTGGAACTCAGAGATGCGTATTACTCGGTGCGTGAGGCATTATGCCATGCAGCATTAGCTCACGATCGTGAAGTGAAGATAGAATGGTTAGATTCTGAAGAACTGAATGGTATGGCCGATGATAAGCTTGGACAAGTTCAGGGAATAATTGTTCCTGGTGGCTTTGGCTACCGGGGGATTGAAGGAATGGTAAAAAGTGCCAAATTTGCCCGCGAAAGAGAAGTCCCTTATTTAGGACTATGCCTGGGGATGCAAATCATGGTCATCGAATTTGGCCGTCATGTTTTTCGTACTGACAAAGTCAATTCTACCGAGTTTGATGTTAGTAGTACTTATCCTGTCATTGACCTGCTCCCCGACCAACAAGACGTTGTGCAAAAGGGAGGGACTATGAGGCTCGGAACTTATCCCTGCCATCTGGTAGCAGGAACAAAGGCAGCTCGTGCTTATGGTACTGAAGAAGTATATGAAAGACATCGCCACCGCTATGAATTTAACAATAACTTCCGTCAGCCACTGGAGGAAGCCGGTCTTATAGCATCTGGGTTATCTCCGGATGGGGGGCTAGTAGAAATTGCTGAATTACGGGAACACCCATGGATGCTTGCCTGCCAATTTCATCCGGAATTCAAATCTCGGCCCGATTCTCCACACCCATTATTCATGGGATTTATTGAGGCAGCCAAGGAGACACTTATTGAAGGTGCTCAGACAAGCCTACCTTTAAACTAAGAACATGAAGATATTTTTAGATACTGCCAATATAGAGCATATTAGACACGGGGTAAAACTAGGGGTAGTTACAGGGGTAACAACTAATCCGAGCCTTGTATCGAGAGAAGGCAGGGTTGATTATAAGGAATTAGTTCAGGAAATTTGCTCTGTTGTTCCTGGTCCAGTATCTACTGAAGTATTGAGCCAAGACGCTCAAGGAATAGTAACCGAGGCCAGGGAAATTGCCAAATGGGCAAAGAATATCGTTGTTAAAATACCGGCTAGCCCTGAAGGTGTCGAAGCAACCTCGGTGCTAGCCAGTGAAAACATAAAGGTAAATTTTACTTTGTGTTTCACTTTAAACCAGGCTGTGCTTGGGACAGAGGCGGGTGCGGCTTTTGTGAGTCCTTTTGTGGGCAGACTGGATGATATCGGTGAGGACGGCATGAAGGTAGTAGCTGATATTGTGGATTACCTGGATTATTATCAACTACCTACTCAGGTTATCGCCGCTAGTATCAGACATCCTCAACATTGTCTGGTAGCAGCTAAGATTGGTGCACATATTGCTACAGTGCCGTACAATGTTTTACTACAAATGATTGGACACCCTTTAACAACTATCGGTATTGAACGCTTTAAAGATGACTGGAAAAAAGTGATGGGAAGGGAAGAGTTGCTATAAGGATTCCTATATAACATAAATTAAAAAACTATTAAAAAGAGGTTAATATGATAACTATGGCGCAACTAGAAAGTAAAAATCGGGATGAACTGGAGGCCATGGCTAAGGAATATGGCATCAGCGGATGCTCTGCTTTGAAAAAATCCGAACTCATCCAACGTATTTTGGAGACGGAAGCCCAACAGCAGGGAAATACGTTTATAACAGGTGTCTTGGAGACCATTAGCGAAGGATATGGTTTCCTTAGACAGGATACGTTCCGGCGTGGTGCTAACGATATCTATGTATCCAATTCTCAAATCCGCCGTTTCAATTTAAGAGATGGTGATGTTATTTATGGTCAGGCTAGGCCTCCTAAAGAAAGCGAAAAGTATTACAGCCTACTTCGAGTAGAGAGTATAAATGGGCTCGACGCTGAATTGGCAAGGACACGCCGCAATTTTGGCTCGCTGACGCCCACGTTCGCTGATAAGCTCATCGATCTGGAAACAACGCCAGATGAGTTATCCACTCGTCTGATCAATCTTGTGGCACCTATAGGCAGGGGGCAAAGGGGGCTCATTGTATCGCCACCTAAGGCAGGAAAGACTGTGCTTCTTCAAAAGATTGCCAATGCCATGACTACTAACTACAACGATATTCACCTCATGGTTTGTCTTATTGGAGAGAGACCTGAAGAAGTAACTGATATGAAGCGGTCAGTCAAAGCTGAGGTTATTGCTGCCACTTTTGATGAACCGGTGGAAAGCCAGACTCGAGTAGCAGAATTAGCATTAGAGAGAGCAAAAAGATTAGTTGAAACAGGCAAAGATGTTGTTATACTGCTTGATGGCATTACCAGACTTACAAGAGCTTATAACTTAGCACTTCCCCCCAGTGGGCGTACTTTATCTGGTGGTATTGATTCAACAGCCTTGCATCCTCCCAAGCGCTTTTTCGGTACTGCTCGCAATATTGAAGAGGGTGGGAGTCTAACTATTATTGCTACTTGCCTTGTTGATACGGGCAGCCGTATGGATGACCTTATATATGAGGAATTTAAGGGAACAGGTAACATGGAACTTCATTTAGACAGAAAATTATCTGAGCGAAGGATTTTCCCGGCTATAGACATTACACCCAGCAGCACCAGAAGAGAAGAGCTTTTGTTGGATGATAATACCTTGAAACAAGTATGGCTTCTCAGGCGTGTTATTACTATGATAGATAGTGATTCATCTAATCACGGCGAGGCTACACAGAGAATATTGGAGCGGCTGGCTAAGACGAAAAATAACGCTGAATTCCTGGCTACTCTATCTAAAGATATGTAGGGGTGAATTATTGCCACACTTGTTACTCCAAACGAAGTGAAAAAACGAAGCAATCCCACCTGGTTGGAGAAGTTCAAATTGGGTGCAAAAAAAGCCCTTGGCATGAATATATTCATTTGCCCCAATTGTAAATGGAACTGGAGGAGTGCTTGTCATCGTCCTGAAAGACCCAATGCTACCTGGTGCCCTGATTACACGAAGAAAGGGAGATAATTATATTATCGATTGATATAGGGAATGGGATCTAATCCAACTGCAGTAATCTTTTCGAAATCCTCCACCCATCTGGATTAATTGGATAATAAGGCATCCTCTGTGCTGGTTATTCTATGAAGCAAAAATCATCGATGTTCATGCAACCATGCAATACACCAAATAATAACCAATCATAAGCTAATTACAGAGTATCTCTTAATCTTATTTGAGTTGGTCTCTTGAATAATTGAGAACTCTGCGGGCTGTGACCAGCATATTAATCTGCCCCGTTCCTTCAAAGATGTCATTTATTTTACCATCGCGCATCCACTTCTCCAGTAGGTGCTTCCGTGAATAGCCCAGTGGTCCCATAATCTCGACTGCTTTTTGGGTGATTTTGGTAACGGCAAGACCAGCTTTTGTCTTAGCCATTGACGACTCCAGGCTGTTAGGTTGAGCCTGGCTCATCATCCACAGAGCGCGTAATGTAAGCAACTTGGCTGCTTTATAATTCGCTTCCATTTCCATTATATCCCGTTCCAGGGCTGTAAGCTTCTGCCTGGGTGTACCATAGCGTATTTTTATGCCTTTTTTCCCTAGTGTTTCCTTGACAAAATCCAGAGCCGCGCGTCCGACACCGATGGCTTGGGCAGCTATAATAGGACGTGTGGCATCGAAAGTTGCCATTGCACCTCTGAAGCCCTTGGTTTCTGTTTTCTTAACCTCCGGATTACCTAGTATATTGTTAAAAGGAATACGACAATTATCGAAAATAATAGTGGCAGTGTCACTGGCTCTAATCCCCAGCTTTTTCTCTAACTTCTCAACTCGCATCCCCGGGGTTCCCGCCGGTACTACAAAGGATTTCATACCAGCTCGCCCTGCTGACTTATCCACCGTTGCCCAAACTACAACAAAGCCATCAGAATCTTCAAGGGCACGTTTTCCCATAGTAACGAAAATCTTCTCGCCGTTGAGAACCCATTCATCACCATCACGTGCAGCAGTAGCACTGATAGAAGCAGTATCAGAGCCAGCATGTGGCTCGGTCATTGCCATAGCACCCCATTTGGGTCCCCCTTCATTAAAGCCGCCTAAGAAACGTCCTACTTGATCTTGGGTGCCGGAAGAAAATACGGCAGCACCACCGAGTGCCGGACCGGGGATACATAGATAGAGGCCTGCATCTCCCCAGCATAACTCTTCAATTCTAAGCGCTGCTGCTGGATCCAGACCCACACTGAATGCAATATCACTTCTTCTATCCCATATCTTGTCAATAAGTTCCTTTGGGCTTTCATGCTCGTGTTCGTCGTAATAGCGGCTGACAGGCCGAAATAACTCTTTTGCAGCTTGGTGAGCTGCCTCTATCCCTTCCTGTTGTTCTGGAGTCGGTTCAAAATCTATCATCACGCAATACCTCCTTTTATACTATGGCCATGCCATCAAAAGTAGTAAATCCACGTCCGTTCCTCAGCCAAAGCTCAACTGGATGCTCACGAACATAACCATGCCCGCCCAGAATTTGTACAGCACGATCAGTTACCATTATAGCCATATCATCAGCGTAAGACTTTGCCAGATATGCCTCTTTAGTTGCCTCTTCCTTTCGGTCTAACTTCCAAGCTGCCTCCCAGGCCATTAACCTGGTTGCGTCGATTTCAATTGCCATTTCCGCAAGCATGAAAGCGATTGCTTGACGGGAGGCAATTGGCTCACCGAAAGCAACACGTTCTTTGGCATAGTCCCTCGAGTATTCAAAAGCAGCTTTAGCAACTCCTACCGCCATTGCCGAAAGCGCTACCCGTGAGTAATTTATAATACGGTTGAAATCACATCCATCAGAACCACCCAGCCGTTTCTCCTTGGGGATACGGCAATTTTTGAGGCTGAGTTCGTATGTAGCTAGAGCATTTACCCCCATGTTATTTTCCCGTTCACCAATATCGAGCCCCTTGGTATCTTTTTCAATGATAAAACCCTGACTGTTGCCATTTTCCGCTGCATAGACGAGAATAAACTGGGCATCAGCAGCCAGGGGTACATAACATTTCTCGCCATTAAGAACATACTCATTGCCCTCGGGTTGGGCAGTGGTTGACAGAGAATAAGGGTCAAAATCGAAGTATGGCTCGATGAGGGCGGCCGTAGCTGTTTTAAATTTATCGTCACAGAAAAGCGGTAGATATTTCTTTCTCTGTGTATCAGTACCCATCTCCAATATTGGATAAGAAAACAGAGCCGGGCAAAGTATATGCATTGCCAGGGAAAGGTCTCCCCAAGCCAGTTCCTCAGCTATCAACGATCCGGTGATAGCTGAGTGCTCACCATCAAAACCGCCATATTCTTCAGGTATATTGTTGGAAATGAGGCCCATTTTCCAGGCAGTATCTATAATATTGTGTGGAATTTCACCACTCTCGTCGCACTCTCGATAGATTTTCCGCATTTCATCATTAGCAAACTGTTTTACCATACTCACAATCATTTGTTGTTCTTCTGTTGGACTAAATGAAATCATATTACACTCCTTTGTATAGATATGCTGCCTTCAACACATTCTCCACTTAAACCCTTCAACTTTGTTGGTGGCATAATTTGTATCCGAGATTGCAGTGAACGTTGTATTATAGATTGTGCAATAAAGAATTGTAAAGAATTTTTTGAGGTGTGAAATACAGAACAGAAACTAGGCGGGAATATTAGTATTTATAAAAATTTAAGTTGGTCATTAGCTGCGAAGAAATAAATCTAAAATATATTTAATCCCCAAAACTCTTTTGGATTACTCAGAATCTTATTAATAAATGCTCGGTCATAGACTGATTGACATTAAAGCTGTCAGCTTCTAAAATCAAGAAGGTGAAAGGTAAGTGACTGGCGACGACCTGAGACAAATATTTCTAAATTATTTTCGAGACAAGGGACATAAGATTGTCTCGAGCTCTTCATTAGTACCGCATAAAGACCCCACTTTACTATTGACTAGTGCTGGCATGGTACAGATGAAGCCCTATTACTTAGGATTGGAGAATCCCCCCAGTCGGCGATTGGCTTCATGCCAGAAATGTTTTCGTACCACTGACATAGATTTGGTGGGTGACAGTAAGCACCTCACATTCTTCGAAATGCTGGGGAACTTCAGTGTAGGAGATTATTTCAAAAGAGAGACTATTTCGCTGGCATGGGAGTTTGTTACCGGGCATTTGAAGTTACCAAAAGAACGGCTCTGGATAACGATTTACCTCGACGATGACGAAGCATTCGACTACTGGCGGGAAATTGGCATCCCCGTTGAAAAGATACTTCGGTTCGGTGAAGAGGACAATTTCTGGGGACCGGTTGGGAATTCCGGTCCCTGTGGACCGTGCAGCGAAATTCATTACGACCTTGGTGAAGAATATGGCTGTGGTAAAGCTGAATGTAAGCCTAATTGCGATTGTGGTCGCTTCTCAGAGATATGGAACTTAGTATTTACCCAATATAATCAAGACCAAAACGGACAACGAACTCCTTTACCCGAACCGAACATTGATACCGGGATGGGGCTTGAGAGGACTTTAACAGCTATCCAAGGCAAGTCCTCCCCTTATGAAACTGATTTGTTTTTCCCTTTGATAGACTACATTTGTCGATTGTGTAGTAAGGAATATGGGCGGGATGAGAATGTTGATCGAGCCATCAGAATCGTTACCGAGCATTCACGGGGCATTGTTTTTCTCATTGCCGATGGCGTAATGCCTTCTAACGAGGGCAGAGGATATATTTTGAGGCGAGTACTCAGGCGCGCTTCGCTCTTCGGCAGGAAACTGGGACTTGATGATCCTTTTCTTAATCAAATGACTGAGGTTGTTATTAGCACTATGAGCCATATATACCCCGAGCTTGTAGCTAATCAACACCTGATTACTGAAATAATTAAAAATGAGGAGAATAAATTCATTACTAGCTTAGATACAGGACTTACTCTGGTAGAAAAGCTAGTTGGCGAAGCTTCGTCTCAAGTACGAAAGAAGTTAACAGGCGAAGAAGTATTCAAGCTTTACGATACCTATGGATTTCCCCCTGAGCTTACCAACGAAATTGCCAGAGAAAAGGGTGTGTCTATAGACTTGGAAGGTTTCAAGGCTGAGATGGAGAAGCAGCGGGAAAGGGCAAGGAAGGGGGTGGTTATTAGGCCTAGTTCGGCATCAGTGGTGGCAACAACATACGGACCAAAAATCGTTATTAGCACCAAATTCATAGGGTACGAAGAAGCCTCTTGTAAAGCTAGGGTTATTGAGTTGATTGTCAAAGAACAGCCTGTAGAAACAACTTCTCGGGGAGATGAAGTTGCTATTGTACTTGACAAAACTGCCTTCTATGGTGAGATGGGAGGACAGGTAGGTGATACCGGCAAGATTAACAGCCAAAAAGGAAAAGTAACTATTACCAATACTATTAGAGCTCCGTCCGATGTGATTGTCCACCAGGGAAAAGTTATTGAAGGGCAAATATCAGTTAATGACACTGTAGAAGCCGAAGTGGATCAAGAACGACGTCTGGATATTGCTCGTAACCATACTGCCACACATCTACTCCAGGCTGCTTTAAGACAGATAGTGGACAAGCGTATTGAACAAAAAGGCTC
>Ga0209536_100011317_pt1 | contig 13082 bp, 13 predicted proteins | sample DeeMarSeWOR28_12_FD_187461 | JGI IMG/M metagenome (GOLD analysis project Ga0209536, IMG submission 187461) | Marine sediment microbial communities from White Oak River estuary, North Carolina - WOR-2-8_12 (SPAdes) (version 2) | ecosystem: Environmental > Aquatic > Marine > Intertidal zone >...
TCCTGACTCCTGACTCCTGACTCCTGGATTCTGGATTCTGGATTCTGGATTCTGGATTCTGGATTCCGAATTCTGAATTCTGCCACTCAGCTAATGCAGTCGAGCATTGCGCGCATACATGTCTGTGATGGACTCCATGAGCAACAGAATCTTTTCGCTTGCGTCCGCCACGATCAATGGATAAACCGTGCCATCCTGCATGCCTATTGCACTGTCCAGCCACATCCATTGACGTGCGACTGCCTCGAGCTTGTTGCTGATAGCAGGCGTGTTTTCAACAGCGGAGATCAAGGTATCCAGGCCTCCCTTGAACTCATTTGCGGCGCGCAGCATCTGCTCCCGGGCCGCGCGCGTTTCCACGTTCGCCGCATATAACATGTAGTATTTCGCAAGGCGCTGCGACAGCATGCGCTGCCGGCCGGAGATATTCACCAGGCGCCCAAACTCACTGCCAGAAGCATCTTCCAGCAGCTGTACCACGTCCTCACATGCCTGCAGCAAAACTTCCCCCCCCCGGTTTAACTCTGCTGCATCCACCAGCGACGGCGTGGCCAGCGCCTTCTCCCTGAAGGGTTGCCACAGCGTCTCGACTCGGCTGAGTGCCATGCTGACTTCCTGTGTAGAAGTGAAGCGCTGCAGCTTCAGCAGCTGCCTCTCAAACAATGCCACTGACGCCTGTAATTGTTCCCGTGACAGCTCGGTGTTTGTACCCAGCTCAATCTGCAGGTAACTCTTCGTTATGCGCTGCGTGAGCATGCGCTGGCGCCCCGCGACGTTGATGGCAGCGGCGTAGTCGAGTTCGCCTGCAATTACCGGGGTGACCGGCCAGGCACTGGAAAATACGGCAACAAGCCACGCCACCGACACAGCGCGAAAGTAAGTCATACGATAACTCCTACAGCGTCACAGACTGTCACCGCTCAATACACATCCGGGACGAAGCCACTGACTCAGGCGGTTCCCGAATCGACGCGGGGTGCGTCAGGCACGCAAAAACCGCTAACCCATACATTTCGACTTGAGTAGATTCCCTTCACATCCGAGACCGATAATTCGTCAGAACGTTCGATCGCTTGGCAACGAGCCACTGGCCGCCTGGTGATAGCGTAATACAGGCTAGTCCAGGGCCGGCCCGAGGGTGAACTCCACCGGTTCGAATCCGTGATCTTCCAGCACGGCGGCGATGTCGTCCCAGTCATAGCCCGGGTTTTCTTCCTCGACGCGGGCGATAAGTCCGGTGACGTGCCGAAAGGCCTCGTGTTCTTCGAAGTCATCGGGCACCCGGATCAGTCGGATCAAGGTGGCGTCGCTGGCCGGCAAAATCATCAGTCCTGCACTCATAACATCCCTCCAAGTTCAGTCTGGCGCGTGCTGTTCAGGGATGCCTGCGCAATTCAACGCGGCGGTTTCGCACGAGCCCTTCCCATGTGCTGTTGTCTGCCACCGGCTGCTCGGCACCGTAGCCATGCGCGGTGAGGTTGTCGCGGTTGACGCCCTGCGTGATCAGGTATTTCCTGACCGTCTCGGCCCGCTGCTGGGACAGCCACAGATTGTAGGCCGGGTCGCCCTGCGCGTCGGCGTGACCTGCGACCTCGAGCTTCAGATCCGGGTACTGTTCCAGGATGCCGGCAACCCGATCGAGGATCGCGTGCGATTCATCGGTAAGCTCATGCGAATCATAGCGGAAACCGACACCCTCGAGCGTCATGGTGGCATTGAGCACACAGCCGGTCGGCCCCACGGCTACACCTTTCTCAGTCTCGGGGCACAGATCAAGGCTGTCTGACACACCGTCCTGGTCGACGTCCAGGCTGGCGGGCATGGTTCCAGTGGTCATCATTGCGACACTCTCCTGCGCGGTCTGCGTTGCGAGACCGCCAGCCAAACCTCCGGCGGCCTGACGAAGCTGTTCCGACTCTTCCCGGGCGACCGTCACGGCAGCCTCGGCCTCGGCCAGTTCCGCCTCACGCGCGGACAGCGCACGGTCCAGTGCGTCGCGTGCCGCAAACGCCTGGGCCAGCGACTGACGGGCGCTCGCCGTTTCGCTGTTGGCTCCCTCCAGCTCAGCGTCAAGCTCGACCAGTTGTGCATGACATGCCTGGTACTGCGACTGCGCGGAGACCAGATCCTCGCGGGACGCAGTCGCCTCGGTCCGCACACGCAACAGTTCCTCGCGGGACGCAGCCGCCCGGCTCTGCGCACTCAACAGTTCCTCGCGGAACGCAGCCGCCTCGGTCTGCGCCTGGGACAACGCTGCAGTGGCGTCCTGCAACTCGTTTCTCAACTCGGCGAGGTGCCGCTCCCGATCCGCAAGCTCGCTGCGCAGTTGCGCGCCCTCCTCCGTCCGGCTCAGTGCCAGGGTCTGACTGCTTGCCATCTGTTCCCGGTTCTGGGCCAGCGTGGCTTTCGCCGCCTCCAGCTCGGCCTTCATCTGCATCGCCAGGGTCTGCGCCCTGTCGCGCTCCACCGCAGCCCCGGCGAGTTGCTCGCGCAGCAGACGCTGCTCGGCCAGACCCTGCTGGTAATCGGAGTACGCACGCTCGAGCGCGGCCTGTGCGTGCTCCAGCAAGGCCTGGGTATTCTGCAGCTCCTGATAAACGCTATACAGCTCCGCGCGGTTCGCCTCGAACTCGGCCTGGAACTGGTACCACTCGGCGGTGACTGCGGCCGCCGCAGGTTGCGGGGCTGTGACGCCGGGCTGCGCCTGGCCTGGCGCCATGGGTGGCAAGGGCTCCCAGGAACCGGCGCTCCATGCCGGGTTCGGGGGCGCCGGGGCATACCAGTCCGGCACCGCCCGGGTTTCGGGAACGGCGCCCATTGCCGGCGTCGCCTCATCGGACCAGGTTGGGCCGCCGGCCAAAGCGAACAGGACGGCAGTGATACTCCTCACAGCAGACAGACGTACTTTCATGACGCGCTTCTTCCTCCCTGACCAGGATTCTGTATCGCGGGACCGCCGCGCGTGCCGCTCCATCGACGTGCACGCCCTGCCCCATTCCCCCCAACGGGTGCCACGAAGTATAAGCGTATAAGTGGGCGAAGAGGTACCGGTGACAATTGACCCCGGCCCTGCTCCTGGCGACAGGTGGCTGCGCCAACCAGGCGTTTGATCGGAGCCGCCGACCGCAAACCGGTTCAAGCCAACGCGGGTGAACTCGTACTGAAAGGGTCGTGCGTATTCTTCGAGGCCTGCGCGATCAACAGGGCCAGGATCCCTTCGGCCGCACCCAGGTACGGCGCAAGGCGGATCTGCACGGATGGGTATTCTTCACGGACAAGGTCTATCTCGGCGGGTATGTCGGCAACGACATGGCGCCCGGCCGAGAGGAAATAGGGCAGCACCACCACCTCGTCGGCGCCCGCGGCAATCGCCCGGCGCAAGCCGCTCGGAATCGAGGGTTCCGCCAACTCCAGAAAGGCGCACTCGACGCAGGCAAAGCTGTGCTCGGCTTCGCGCAACTGCCGCGCCAGTGCGCGGACCTCTTCGTTGGACGCGGCGCGACGGCTGCCATGCGCGACCAATAACAGACTCTTCATCTCCAGATTCTCCTGAAATGCGCTCTTCTGTGCGGCGCCGCGACCCGATGACGGCGCGGGGATACGACTTCAGGCCGTGGCCCCGGCCACCAGCGCCCGGGATTTGCGCTGTGCCAGCTCGGCATCGCGCGCCGCTCCCGTTTCCGGCAGTACCCAGCCCTGCACGTGCTGTGCAACCAGACCGGCAAGCATGTCGATGTGCGCGGCCCCGTCATTCAGGCAGGGGATATAACCGTACGTTGCCCCGCCGGCCTGCAGAAATGTGTCGCGGTTTTCTATCGCGATCTCTTCCAGGGTTTCCAGGCAATCGGCGCTGAAGCCGGGGCAGATCACGTGCACGTTTTTCACGCCCTCTTTGGCCAGGGCCACGAGGGTGTGGTCGGTGTAGGGCTTGAGCCACTCCCTGGGACCCAGCCGGGACTGAAAGGTCAGTCGCCAGCGTTGCGCTGGAAGCGCGAGGGCATCCGCCAACAGGCGGGCCGTCTTGTGACACTCACAGAAATAGGGATCGCCGGCCAGCAAGTATTCTTTGGGAAGCCCGTGAAACGACATCACCAGGGTCTCCGGTTCACCGTGCGATGACCAGTACTCGCGCACACTGGCCGCCAGCGTTTCGATGTAGGCAGGGTTATCGTGGTAATGATTGACAAACCGCAGCTCCGGTAACCAGCGCCAGTTGCGCAGCTCGGCCGCCACCGCGTCGAAGGTCGAGGCCATTGTCGAGGCGGAGTATTGCGGATACAGCGGCAACACCAGTATGCGACGGGCGCCGGCCTTACGCAGTTCTTCCAGACCGGCGGCGATGGAGGGTTTGCCGTAACGCATTGCGAGCGCCACCTTGACCGGTGCGGCGAAGCGTTGCGCCAGCGCGGCCTGCAGCGCCTCGGCCTGCTTTCTGGAAATGACCAGCAGGGGCGAGCCCTGCTCCGTCCAGACCTTTGCGTAGGCGGCCGCCGAGCGACGCGGGCGGGTATTGAGGATGACCAGGTTGAGCACCAGCCACCACACCGGACGCGGCACTTCCACCACACGGGGGTCCCACAGAAACTCCTTGAGATAGCGGCGCACGTCCGCCGGTTCGGCAGAATTCGGGGTGCCCAGGTTGGTCAGGAGAATGCCGAGGCTCTCCGGTTCGTCGTGCCTGAAGTCGGCGGCATGCTGTTTCATGGCTGTCTGGTACTCTTTCAACTTGATACGAACGGATGCTCACAATCGAGCCGGGTGCCAGTATTCTCGTGTATGGCCACCGAATCCACGCAAGGACACGCAAACAGGTTTACTGGGTGTCGGTTGTTTCCGTGGATTCCGTGGATTCCGTGGCCATACGATCTCCTCATCATCAGCTTGAAAAAGCACGACCGTTGCGCCGATTTGACTCACGGGGCCGCACTCGCCAGCCCCCGGATCTGGCCCTCCGACACTGGATCACGAGCCTCAATGATACTCCATGCTCGGCGCCCGCCGGCGCATCAGCCGGCGGCCTGGCGCAGGCGCGCCTCCACCCGTGCGCTGTTCACCGTTTCCGGATCGATGATGCGCGGATAGAGGCGATACTGATCCTCGACCAGCATGGCCCGCGCGCATGCCGCACGTTCCAGCCTGGCGCGTGTCGCGTCGTCGAGATCCTGCAGGGTCAGTAAACGCGGCGCCAGCCACCCGACCCACTCCGCCACCAACGACTCGGCGTCGCAATCACCCCAGACCTCGCGCACGGTGAGTTGCGGAAACAACGACTTGGCCCAGGCGTCACCAGAAACAAGGCTGGCGGTGACGGCCTCTACTGCGCTGCCATTGCCGTCCCCGCCCCGCAGGATCCACTGGCACGGGCCCGCCGCGTCCCGCACCTGCTTCTCGAGCCGCTCGGCATGTTGCTGGCGATGCCGGGTATCGGCGTCCGGCGGCGTCTGTTGCGCGAGGGCGCCGGCCTCGAATCCTCGTTCGAGAGGCGTTGTCACCCGCCATTGCGACGGCGGAGTCTCACACAGATAGCGGCCGTCCACAGCACTGGAGAGCAGGGCCAGCGGCCGTCGGTCGTGATCCAGCAGCCAGCACTCATAGCGGTCTTCCAGAGGAAACGGCAGCCGCTGCAGACAGCCGGGAAGCACCCCGGACAGCTGCTCCCAGGCCGTCAGCAAAAAGCTGAGATCGAGTTCCGGGTTAACCGGGGTTCGCGCGAGGCCGTCGGCTTGCGACCAGTATCCGAACCGGTAGTACCGACGAACCCTTGTCGCCAGACCGAGGGTTCCCCACGACCGCGCCGGACGTTCGGTGCGAATCTGTATCTGCCAGGCTACGCCGTCCACGCTCAAGGCCCGCGCGTGACCGATGTCGACCACTTCCGCCACGCCGAGGAAGGGGTTGAGGCGTCGCACTGCAAAGCAGTGCGGCTGTTCAGGTGCTGCCAACCACCTGCTCCAGTTTGACACGCAGACGCGCGATCAGATCAGACGCCGTATCCTGAAGCTCCGGATCCATAACCTCGAACAGGTACTCCATCTCGTCCAGCGCGTCCTCTATCTCCCTGCGCTCCTGCAGCGAGTCCAGGCGAGCTGCAACGAGCTGCATGTAAGCGACGGGATTCACACCCTGCATTAGATCTTTACTCCCCACACCGCATAAACGGGATCGGAGAAGGCCAAGCGATCCGCGTACTTGTCACCCCGTGGGCGCGGCAGACCGCGCAGCGACCAGGTCTCGAGATCCCTATAGCCACCCGACTTCAGGAAATACTCCAGCACCAGGCCCGGGCGCTCGAATTCATGAATATCTTCCCACACCCTCACGACTTTGGGCGGGAACCAGCGGTTGGAGAAGGTGACGACGAAGCGCCCCCCCGGACGCAGCACACGGTTCACGTCGGCGAACACCTGCACGGGTTCGGTGAGATACTCCACCGAGACCGTACAGACCACGGCATCAAATGCCGCATCGTCAAAGGGCAGTGCCGGCGACAGGTTGAGGTCATGCACCTGCCTTTCGCCCAGCAGCGAATTAGCATCCAGTTCCTCACGGTTCATGCCCAGCCCCACCACCTCGTCGAGCGCCAGCGCGCCCGGCAGATGCGACTTCCAGCTTGCCATCAGGTCCAGCACCCGGCCACCCGCCGGCACAAGGCGCGCATAGAGCTGTTCTATCCGCTCGCTTGCGGTGCGATCGATGTGATCAACAAAACGCGGGTTCCGATAGAACTCGGTATCCGGGCCCGGTGCCGAGCGGATAAAGGGAATGTCCGACCAGAAGTCGGTTGGCTGCCCCCGCCAGCGGGCCTGCATGCCCGGACCACCCGCCGTCACCAGCTCACCGACCTCATTGCAGCGGCCGCCATGCTCGTCGCCCGCCGACCAGATATCCAGGATACGGCTTGCCAGGGTGAGCTCCTGGCCCGCCAGCGGATGATTGAGGTCGATAGTCAGTTCATCACCGACCTCACCAAGTCGGAAGGGTGTCATATCCTGGGCGAAGAGGCCGCGTACGCCGGCAATGAAGCCCTTGGGGTAAAACCGGCCGCCGCGTGGCACCACGTAGCTGCGCTTGCGAAAGCGGCGATTGAAGGCGCTGGTCCGCACACGCAGGCAGTCGTCTGCGCGATACGACGGTGTCAGGGTACCGGGCGCGAAGTGCGCCGCATGCGTGTAGCCAACCGGTTTTCCCTCCAGCTGCGCCTCGAGTTCGGGAGGCAGGAGGTCGCGCCAGAGGTTAAACTTCTGCTCGACAAGACAGTCCGTGTGCCGGGCGTGCTGACTCTGCCACTGCAGGGCAAACTCCATGGCAGTTATCGAATGCGAATCGGTGCGTTCCTTGCGCCGGCTCGAGCGAGGCGCGAGATCGATTGTCCCAATATCGCCGTCGAATACGCAGGTATCTGCATGGCTCATGATACTGACTCCGTTCACCTCGAGCGCTACCCCGATAGGGCGCGGCGGCCGAACCTATATACCACGAATGCGGCAAATCGCCGCGGCTGGACAGTTTTGTACATGTCCTGTACAATTATTTACCAATTCAACGAGAAGTCAAGCGGTTTCTGTACAAGTTTCGGAGAGGACAAACGGCACATGCACTCCATCGCGCCCAGGATCGAGCCCCGCCCATGAGCGAGGCGTCTCTTCGCGGCACATTTCCACGGGTAAGCATCGGTGTCAGCGCCTGCCTGCTGGGACAGAAGGTCCGCTACGACGGTGGCCACAAGCGCGATGCTTTCCTGATCGGGCCACTGGCGAAATTTGTTGACTACCTGCCCGTTTGTCCAGAGGCTGCAATCGGCCTGGGAATCCCACGTCCGCCGATTCAGCTCGTCGGTGATCCCGGGCACCCGAGGGCGGTGGGTGTCAGAGACCCCGCGCTGGACGTCACCGGAAGGCTCGAGGATTTTGCCCGCCAGACAGTCCCGCGGCTACAGCAGATCAGTGGCTACATTCTTAAGAAGGACTCACCGAGCTGCGGGATGGAGCGGGTTAAGCTGTACGGCGAGCCAGGCCACATGCCCGAGCGCAAGGCCACCGGCGTGTTCGCCCGGGTCATCCAGGAGGCACTCCCGCTCCTGCCCCTGGAGGAAGAGGGGCGGCTCAATGACCCGGTATTGCGCGAAAACTTCATTAACCGGGTGTATGCGTACCGCCGCTGGCAACAGCTGGAAACGGACGGATTGACGCGGGCCGGACTCATCGCGTTTCACACCCGACACAAGTACCTGGTGATGGCTCACTCCCAGGCGGCCTATCAGCGGCTCGGCCGGCTGCTGTCCGACCTGTCCCGCGAGCCCATGGACCGCATCGCTCACGCCTATATTCACGAACTGATGACCGCCCTGACACGCCGGGTCAACCGCAAACGCCACAGCAACGTGCTGCAGCACATCATGGGCTACCTCAAGCGCAGCCTCGATCAGGGCGACACGGCGGAACTGCTCCGCACCATAGAGGCCTACCGGCGCGAGGAGGTGCCCTTGATCGTACCCATCACCCTGCTGCGCCATTATTTTCGTCGCCATCCGGACCCCTACATGCAAGGCCAGTACTACCTGTGCCCTCATCCGGATGCCCTGAGCCTGCGGAATGCCCTGTGATCCCGACCCATGAGCAATCCACCCGACCGGCGAAGCGCGTGTCGTGCAGTGTCTCACTGGCGTGTACTCACCGCGCTGGCACTGCTGTTTCCGGGGACAGTCATGCCGGCTGAGCCCGCGCTGCTGATTCTCGATGAGCGCAGTGCGCAGAACACCGTTGCGAGCACCGGCACCTCGTGGCGTCTGATCACCGACACCGTCATGGGCGGCGTCTCGCAGGCCCGCATGACGCATGACAGGCTGGCTGGACGCAGCTGCCTGCGCCTGCAGGGTGATGTCAGTCTCGACAACCAGGGTGGCTTCGTGCAGATCGCGCTCGATCTCGCCCTGGAGGGAACCCTGGACGCCTCGGGTTACCAGGGCGTCCTGATCGACGTCTACGGCAACGCGGAAACGTATAACGTTCACCTGCGCACCGCAGGGATGTGGCTGCCCTGGCAGTCTTACCGCGCAAGCTTCACCGCCCCGGCCGAATGGCGCACGGTCCGAATCCCTTTCGCGCAGTTCCAACCCTACCGTATGCGCAAGGATCTGGACACCCGTCGTCTCAAGCGTCTGGGGTTGGTGGCCATCGGGCGTGCCTTCAGCGCCGACCTGTGCCTGGCCAGGCTCGCGCTCTATCGAGCCGCCGCACTTGATTGAGCAGACATCTGTGACAACGGTAACACGCGAGCGTCTGCCCGCCGCGTTGGCGCAGAACCGGCCCTTTCATTGAGACCTTTGACCGGCAGGGTATCCGTGGTCAGCTGATCGCGGAGATCCGGCGCGAAAGTGCGCATGCCGCATGCCCTGCAGTAGGTCATCAAGACGACGATCGCGCTGTGGGCGCCGCCGACTGGGCGGGTGGTGCGTCCCCGGGCGGCTCCGGGCGCGCTGCCGGGCGCATCCATTCGGACAGCAGGGCGTAGGCTACCGCCAGAATCACCGGCCCGAGGAACACACCGATGAAGCCGAAGGCCAGCAGCCCGCCCAGCACGCCCATGAACACCAGCAGCAGCGGCAATGCACCACCGCGGCTGATCAGGTAGGGCTTGATGAGGTTGTCGATGCTGCTGATAACCACCAGCCCGTAGACCGCAAGGAAGATCGCCCAGGCGGTCTGTCCCTGCACATACAGCCACAGCGACGCCGGCAACCACACCAGCGGCGGCCCCATCGGGATGATAGACAGGAAGAAAGTCAGCAGGCCCAACAACATGGCGGCGGGAACTCCGGCGACCCAGAATCCGATCAGCGCGAGCACCGATTGGGCCAGGGCCGTGCCGAGGATGCCATTCATCACCCGCGACACCGTGCCGGCGGTGACCTCAATGAGTGCCTTTGCGCGGTGCCCTGCCAGGTGTTCCATGACTGTCTGCACGCGCATCGTGATGGCCGGCCCGTCGCGGTAAAAGAAGAAACAGATCAGCACGCTGAAGCTGATCAGCACCACCCCCTCGCCGAGTGCGCCGCCTGCCTTGATGGCCCAGTTCTTGAGCGGCAGCTGCAGCAGGTAGGCTTTGAGCTGCAGCAGCACCGCACCCTCGTCACCCTCCATCAGCAGCAGCCACTTCGCCTCCAGATAGCCACCGGCGAAAGGAATTGTCTCCAACCAGGCCGGGGGTGGCGGCAAGGGCCGGTTCATGGCTTCGCGCAGCAGCCGCAGCAGCTCCACGGCATTGTCCACCAGACTCACGCCCATGACCGCAAAGGGGATCACGAGGGTCAGCAGAAGCAGCACCGTCATGGCCAGCGCCGCGGCTTGGGGTCGTTCGTGCAGATGCCTGAGCAGCCACTCGTAGACCGGCCACGAGGCGTAGGCCAGGACCGCAGCCAGGATCAGCGAGATGATGAAGGGGCGTAGCACCACCACCGTGCCGATGATAAGCAGCGTCAACAGCGCCACACCTGCCATCATTTCTACGCGTCGTGTCGAGTACAGGGTAGTGCCTCCGAGGGGCCGGGAAAGAGCAAAGTATAGGCAGGGTGTGCCTGAAGGTCGATTGCCGTCATGTTGGCAAGCCCCAAATATCAGCCGCCGCGCTGGCGGTATGGGTTGCGGTCAAACACCGCATCCAGCACTCATTCCCGACTTTAGTCGATGGCGGCGCGGAAGCGTTCCAACCGCACCTCGGTTTGACCCACCACGGTGTTCGGGCTTTCGCTGCCGCGGACCGTTGTGTCACCAGCGTCGCGTGGTGATGTTGGTGGTGTGCACCAGCCACCCGGCATGCGGCAGGACACACACCCGGGCGATAATCAGAACCGTTCTTTTAAGGCCAATACGGCAGTGAAGATGATTCTGGTTTCAGCGCTAGGAGATTTGCACGCCCGCGGCCGCAAGCTGCCTGCGGAACTGATCTTCCCACTGGTTGTGGTTGCGGATTGCCTTCTTGACGAACGGGCTGTTCCTGATCACTGACATCAGCAACGCGTTCGCCAATCGTCCCAGCCTGTTCATCGGACGGTCAAAGTGCAGAAGCAGAACAATGCGTTCCTCGTCAGTATTGTTCTGAACCTCATGGCGATAGGTGTCGTCGAATATGAGCAGTTTGCCTTCCTTCCAGTGACAAATCTTATCGTCGACTCGGAGGAAACACTTGTCCCGTTCATTGGGAACGCGCATGGCGAGGTGGCCACGCAACAGTCCCTTGATGTGTCCGCGGTGCTCGGGGATATGTGCGCCGGCGTCGAGGATCGAGAATAGCGCCGATCGCACGCCCGGTATTTCCCGCACGATTCGCGCTGTCTCCGGGCACATCCGCTCGCCTGCTTCAGAGACATGGCCCCAGCCTGATAGAACAAACACTTTCCAGTTGATATCCGCGCTGACCCGATATTGTTCGCGCTGGACTTCATGAAGTTGGGGAAGTGATTCACGAAACTCCATGACCCGATCAAGTTCGCGCTCGATAACGGGGAAGTTGCTTTCCAGCATCGCTGCCCAGGGAAAATCACTTGAATCCATCACCGCCTGGGCCGTAATCGGGGACTGGCGGATGAGAAAATTGCCGATGCTGTTCAGGGATTCCTTGGCGGCTTTTCTCCCTGACTTGTAGAGCCGCTGGTGAAATTTCAGATCTTTCTTAGCCATTTTGGAATCCATTAAGCGTCCTGCACACGACGGAAAGGTGCGCGGATTATACGGGTGGCGGGTTCAATTACCAAGCCATTCTGAAAACATGCGCCCGGGCGCCATCAGCCTGTTGTCCAACGATCAGTAGCAAATACTCTACACCGGGCAGTCAGTCTCTTACGGAGCAGGGCGCCACCGGAATCTTGTCATTGCCTGTCACCCTCGACGGCGCTTGTTTTCAATCCTGGGAAATTTCCAGAATGCAAATCGCGCGCACCTCACGCCTCTGACCGCCAGCACAGTGAATATGGCGCTGGATGGACGTGAGGCGGACAGCTTCAGCGGCGGTGGACGACGGGTGCTTGCTGAAGGCCTGGGTCTCGGTACGGGTCCGCCACCGTTGCCGGCTCCGCAGGGGAAGATGTCTCGGGAACAAGGCACGTCATTCTTCTGGTGCCTGGTGAGGGCTCCGGTCGGCTGCCGGTATCGCGCGACCTCGAGTCACATCTCTGTCAGGAAGAAAAAGGGAAGTCCTCGGCACCAGGTGTTCCTAAAATCCTAACCGACTGCTAAAGTTTGAGGCGAAAACTATTGAGGTGGTGAGCTGCAACCAGCTCAATGGCGTTGGGAGGAGAGCTTAGATGACGATGATCAGGGAAATTTTGGATTCCAAGGGTCGTGATGTAGTGTCGATTGCTCCAGATACCTCGGTACACGAAGCCGTCACGCTCATGGCCGAGCGGGGAGTCGGAGCACTGCTGGTGATGGAGGGTGACACACTCGTCGGCCTGCTTGGGGAAAGGGATTGTGCGTGGAAGATGCTGTTGGAAGACCGGCCCCCGCGAGAGACCGAAGTCAGACAAATAATGACCAAGAATATTCTCTGCGTCGTACCGGAGCAGACGGTGGAGGAAGCAATGGCCTTGATGACCGACAAGAGAATTCGCCATCTACCGGTAGTCAACGGAGATCGGGTGGAAGGCATCATTTCCATCGGTGACCTCGTCAAGACGATTATCGCCGACCAGCAGTTCGTGATTGAACAGCTGGAACACTACATCAACAGCTGACTCAAAGCTGGACGCGCGCTCGCGCCGCACATGGCTGAGATTGTTTCCGCAACAACAGCAAGGCGGCTGGCACGAGCGTCTCCCTCGGATCACGGGGTCACCCATTAGGCGTCTCCGGTCAAGTACACGAACCCCTAAGTCCGACAGACTCCTATTACCCTTTCATCCTGATAATGACGGATATTGTATCCGTCATTATCAGATTGAAAGAGCACTAGAAGTCGATCGTAATCTGCCCGCCAACCTGATTGACCTTGTTCAGCGCCCGTTCTTCGGAGTCGTCCGCCAGGCCACGCCTGAATGTTCCGCGCAAGTACTCGAGGGTAAGACTCGCGTTCCTCATCACGCGCCAGGC
>Ga0209536_100011318_pt1 | contig 13082 bp, 12 predicted proteins | sample DeeMarSeWOR28_12_FD_187461 | JGI IMG/M metagenome (GOLD analysis project Ga0209536, IMG submission 187461) | Marine sediment microbial communities from White Oak River estuary, North Carolina - WOR-2-8_12 (SPAdes) (version 2) | ecosystem: Environmental > Aquatic > Marine > Intertidal zone >...
AAAAAAGGCCTGTTAAGTCGATACCGCCCCGGGGAACCCGTGCCTTAGAGCGAGCTTGCCGAACATCTGGGCCAGCCCGACCCCCAGCGAAAAAACAGAGCCCACATCAAGATTCTTGTCTGCGGTCTCGTCAAAAAAAACATTGAGACTGGATTCCAGCCCGTCTTCCGGCAGCCAGTAACAGATCATGATCGGAACAGCGGGCAGCGGATGCAGCACGACGGATATATCCGATTTGAATTGCTTTTCCACCTGCTTTCCGCTGAATATGTGGACCAAATCGTCAAAAAGATCCGTATAGGTGTCGGCCACCCGCTTCATGGCTTGTTCGCAGCGCTTCTGAAATAGCGCATAGCGCTCCTGGCCGTCTTTCAGCTCCCGGAACGAGACCCAGTTTCCCGAAACCGGCAGCCCCTTGCCGTACAGAAGATAGCTGAGAAAGGGAACCGCTACCCAGGGATTAATATGAATGTCGGCGGATAGATTTCCCCTGGTGTCGACGCTGAAATCCTTACCCAGCACTTTGAGCGTCAGTTTGCCGCCTGAAAATTTTGCGCCCACTTTTTCGGCGACTTCGCCAAGATCTGCACCAGCGACCTTGCTTTTAAGCGCTTCAAGGTAATCTGCCCCTTCCTGAAATACATTATCCTGGTCCCCTTCAGAAAAGCGCTCAATAATTTCGCGCTCCAGCTTCGGGCAGTCTGCCAATTTTCGTCTACCCTGAAAAACCGCTCCGGCAAATGCCAGACATGTTTTTTCACCACACTCCCGGCAATTGGACTTATCGAGCAGCTGAAAGATTTCCATGGCGTGTTTCGGTTGCGGCATGCGGCCTCCCTTTTACCGTCGTTTCAATTCAAATAAACCATACCATTATAAATTTTTACCATTCACAGGCGAAAGGTCAAGGTGTGCCTTCTTTTAAAACTTAAAAATTATAAGAGTTTGCGTGAGACCCAAGCTTTCGTTTACTCTTGTCCGCCTCGTATTGTGGCGGATTAGAAGTGGTTTCAAAACCTCAGATCAGGTTCAAGGGCAAGGCGTCAGGCCGATCGGGAAAGCGCAGCATACATGGGTATGTGAGCATTTACCAGAGGACTGCAACGCAGCCCTTGGGCCTTAGATGGGGTTTTGATACCACTTCTAGGCACTTTGAGCCTTGATGCACACATTAATTTGTTAAAATAAAGACGTGTAATCCCGCGCTAAAGCGGGGAACCTGATCTGAGGCTTTGAAACCGCTTCTATGCAAATTCAGTTTCAGTTTGGGGTTGATTGCCGGCTTGATAAAAATTATAAAACCCTAATTGACAGTTACATTTCATTCGGAGGTTTCTTATGTCATATCGATTTCATCATGTCCATATCGTCTGCAAAGATCTTGAAAAAATGGTTCGCTTTTTCACGGAAGTTCTGGCGGCAAATCTGATTGCCCTGAAAAAATTCGGAACAGCCGACGGGGCTTCCCTTGACCTCAACGGCACCACCGTCAACCTGAGGGTAGCCAGAGTAGATGAACAAATGGTTGGTGATGCTTCGCAATCGACATACGGCTATGATCATATCGGCCTGGAGGTTGAAGATATCGAAAGCGCATTCCAAGACCTGACGGCGCGGGGGTTTTCTTTTTTCATGCCGCCCACAGACATACCCAATCTGAAAATCGCCTTCTTTAAAGGTCCTGAAGATATTACGATCGAACTATGTCAGCCGGTCTAATTAGAAGTGGTTTCAAAACCCCATCTAAGGCCCAATGGCGGCGTTGCAGACCTCCGATAAATGCTCACATACCCATGTATGCTGCGCTTTCTCGATCGGCCTGCGCCTTACCCTTGAACCTGATCTGAGGTTTTGAAAACACTTCTAAGGTGGTTCGAGACCCTTTCAGTGCCGGGGTTATCTGATTTTCCATTTAATTTTATCCGGGCGTTCCGGTCTTGGAGAGGTTAGATGGGTGGTTTTGGGGTTGATTATTAGCCACGGGTCTGTTGCCTGGTATTGACCGTCTGTTTTTCTCATCCTGCACGGGTTTGCTGGATAGAGACACAATAATGAGACCTAAATACCCCATACACAAAAGACCAATGCCGATGTAGGTCAAAATAGCCATATAATCGACTCCTATTTGTCGTCTATTTTTATGCCAGCGTGATACACATTTTAGGTTTAAGACGGCTCCGCCATAACGGCCATCCCACAGAAGGAGACAGCCGGGGGTAAAAACCATGGGCATCCGGGTTTGTTTTCATTGTAGGACCCTTATTATAATCGGGTTATTTTAGATGGAACTTGAGCCGGATTTCGCTGTTTTTAAGGAGCAATGTTGAATATTTGAGTTTTGTGGTTATCGATACACGCTTTCGACAATAAGTGCTTATTGGCAGGGGCGTTTGACATCCTGTTATTTTAATTGTGAAATTTATTACATAATTTCGGGCAACCGGTTACAGTCCTTTGTTTGGGCTTGCCGCCATATATAACATAAGTGTTTGTAATTACTGTTTAATAATTTTTATACGAACAAGCTGGTTTAGCATGATATTTGCAAAGTCTTATTTTAGGGGATTCATAGGGCTTTAGATTTCGTTTGCCATGCAAACGATCCCCTGAGGAATTACATCACAAAACCGCCTGGATTCAACAATCCAACCCGCCAATTATTTCTCAATTATCCATCTTGATGAGTGGTTTCGGTCGATTGCCTTTTTTATTCGGCAGCTGCGGTTGTCGGGGCTGGTCCCGCGCAAGTCAGGAAAAGCTTGGTCGGAGGCAGAATTGTGATGTCCAAAAATATCGGTTTCGTTTCAACACGTTTTGCGGGAATTGACGGTGTTTCTCTGGAAGCCGGCAAGTGGGCGGATGTATTAGAATCTGGAGGGCACAATTGTTTTTGGTTTGCAGGCGAGCTGGATAAAGATCCGGAAAAAAGCTATTTGGCTCCTGAATCCCATTTTAAGCACCCTTATAATCAGTGGATAAACCGGCAGGTTTTTGGAAAAACAGACAGAACGTCTTCTGTTATGGCCTCCATTGAAAACCTGAAAAATATCTTAAAAGTCCGCCTTCAGGAGTTCATCACCCAATTTCATATTGACCTTTTAATTGTGGAAAACGCGCTTGCGATTCCTTTGAACATACCGCTCGGTCTGGCATTATCGGAACTGATTGCAGAGACTCAGATTCCCACCATTGCCCATCATCATGATTTTTTCTGGGAAAGAAATCGTTTACGGATAAATGCTGTCGGCGATTATCTGCACAATTTCTTTCCACCCAGATTATCCAACATCCAACATGTCGTTATTAATTCCATGGCGCGTTTTGACCTGATCCGCCGTCGAGGCATTACGGCAACCATCATCCCCAACGTACTCGATTTCGACAACCCGCAACCTGCCGACCACCGGGGTTACATAAATTTTCTTGAATCCTTCGGACTGAATCAAGACCATAAAACCATACTGCAACCCACCCGCATTGTTCGCAGAAAAGGGATCGAGCATGCAATTGACCTGGTCGAAAATCTAAAAAATCCGCACTGTAAATTACTCATATCCCACGAGGCGGGTGATGAGGGTTTGGAATATGCCGAATGGATCAAATATTATGCCCTTATACGCGGCGTAGATCTGCGGTTGGCCCAAAAATCCATATCGAGTCCATGGCTTCATCCAGGGCACCATGTGAATGGACATTCCCTCTGGAATGTCTACGCTCATGCCGATTTTGTAACCTTCCCCAGTCTTTACGAAGGTTTTGGCAATGCATTTTTAGAGGCCATTTATTTTAAAAAACCGCTGCTCGTGAACCGCTACGCCACCTTTGTGAGCGATATAGAGCCCAAAGGATTCGATTTAGTGAAGATGGACGGGGAGATAACGGCTAAAACCGTGCAGGAGGTCAGAAAAATTTTGGATTCACCGGAGAAAACAGCAGAAATGGTGAATCTAAATTATGAAATCGCCAAACGGCATTATTCTTATGAAGTTCTACGGTGCCTATTGAATCCGATTATGGATCGAATGCTGGGCAAAGTGGATTTTGAGGAAAACGCTTTAATTTCTATGAATCGGCAGGCGATATACGATTTAAAATTAAAGCCGGGTGTATGTCAGTTTTCTTATCTAAAAAATTAGGTATGAACTTTTGGGGTAATAAACGACGTAATACGATCACAACTCAAATACGTTTATGGTTATCAGGTTTTACAGATTCGTCCTATTCATCGCCTGGGTTGCAACATTAATATGGGTTGCCCTGGAACTGGATAAGATAAAATTATTTAAGTTCTAGCCTCAATCGGCAGTTTGTAAAGGTCGTTATTCCTTTATAAACAGCTTGCGAGGAAAATTAGCAAACGTTTCGTGGCCATCATCGGTGACGCGCAAAGATTCGCTGCACTCAAAGCCCCAATCGTCCATCCACATCCCCAGGATCATATGAAACGTCATATTCGGCGCTAGAACCGTTTTATCTCCCGGCCGCAAACTGGCGGTATGTTCCCCCCAATCCGGCGGATAATTTAAACCCACGGAATAACCAATGCGCGATTCTTTTTCCAGGCCGGCCCGGGCAATCACCCGGCGCCAGGCCAATTCGATTTCTTCACATGTCACGCCGGGTTTAATCGCCTCAAGTGCCGTATTGCAACCCTCGACAACGACCTTGGAGGTGTCAACCAGGTTGCCGGGTGGGTTTTTACCGAGATACATCGTTCTTGCCAAAGGGCTGTGGTAGCGGTTATGGCAGGCTGCCAGTTCCATATTTACCGCTATTTCATTTTGATACGGCTTGTCCGTCCAGGTAAGGTGTGGGGTGGATGTCTTTTCGCCACAAGGCATCATTGGGACGAATGAGGTATAATCACCCCCGTAGCTGTCTGTTCCTCGGATTTGCGTACGATAAATTTCAGCAACCGCATCACATTCTCTAACACCGGGCGCAACGGTATCAATGGCCGTTTGCATAACGCGCTCGGCGATTTTTCCGGCCTTTTGCATAAATTCGATTTCTCTGGCTGATTTTATTATTCGCACCCAGCTCACCAATAAATTGGCATCATCAAATTTGGCGTTTGGCAGGCTCTTTTGCAGCTCGACAAAACTTTTGGCGCTAAAATAATAGGCGTCCATTTCCGTTCCGATGGTTTTTGTGTCCCAGCCTCGTTTTTTTATTTCAGCCGCGACAACCTGCATCGGATGCTTGATGGGCGTTTGAACATAATCATCCGCATAACCGATGATGCGTTCATGGGATAAATAAGTGGTGTGCTTGGCGCCATTGGCATCCATACCACGGCCAACCCAGATGGGTTCGTCATCATCGATCGATACGATCACAACCTGCGGAACATAAAAAGACCAGCCGTCATATCCGGTTAAGTAATTCATATTTGCCGGATCGGATACAACGAGGACATCAATGCCCTTTTCGGTCATACTCATTTTGGTTTTGCGCACCCGCTCCTGATATTCTTCAATGTCAAACAGTGCCATGACGTCTCCTTGATCGTTTTCTTATTTAGGTTGGGCTGTGATTTACGATGCTGATTGGTAGGTCAGCTTGCTCTTGGGGTTGGGTCACACTAATGATTCGACATTATAGATTATAGATCACAAAATCAAGCCATTTAAAACCTTAGCCGTCTCATTTTGGAGTTAAAATCGATCTTTAAAGGGCGACGCCCTATTGCCTTGACGTTGTAGAATGTAGAAAGGACTCACGCCATTTATCTGGGTCTTCAAGAACAAAAGCACAAACTGCTGCAAAAAATGAGGTGATCATACTTGCGAAAATTGGAATTGTATAACTTTGAACCAGATCAAAAATGAAGCCGGCAATAGGAGGGCCTATAAGGTTTCCTACGGCGACGCTGGTATAAATCATACCAATAATGCCACTTATTTTGGGACCACTGAAATAATCCGCCGTCACTGCCGGCAATATAGCAACGTAACCGCCATAGCAGGCGCCATATATGAGCGCAAATATCGCCAGTTGCCAGACATTTGCCGCAACCAGCCACCAGGCAAAAATGGCTGCAGTGCCAACGTACATAGCCGCAAGCGATTGACGTCGGCCGAACTTATCCGCGATGCTGCCGAGTAATAAGCGCCCCACGATGCTGCCAACACCAATCAGGCTGAATAACATAACCCCGGTTGCATTCGGCAGCCCGAGATCATTTGAAAAAGGTATCAGGTGGACAAAAGGAATAAACAGCCCCAGACCAAAGCTGAAGGATCCTGCATAGAGAAGCCAGAATGGCTTTGTGCGCAAAGCGTCTTTTAAGCTTATTTCTCGAATACCTGTTGCTTCAGGTTTAAAAGCTTCTTGGGGCCTATTGAGGGCATCAGCCTCGATCTTGTCTCCGTCCGGAGCCAAACCGCGCCTTGCCGGTGATTCAACGATAAGAATCGCCGCGCTTACGCCGCAGATAAAAACCAGTATGCTCATAACCAGATAGGCAGTGCGCCAGCTACTCCAGTGAATCAGGGCTGCAGAAAAAATTGGCATTCCTAAAGTGCCGAGACCGATCCCCATAACGGCTAAACCGGAAGCCAGACCGCGCCGTTTCACAAACCAGCGCTGCACCACACCCATGGAGGGCGCATAAGCGAATCCAATACCGATCCCGATGCCAAGGCTGTAGACCGCATATATTTGCCACATCGTTTTCGCTCGGCTGGATAGCAAAAGACTTATGCTGATGACAATCACGCCAAAAATAATGACTCGGCGTGAACCAAAACGGTCAGCAATCTGCCCGCTAAGCGGGCTGAGGCTGAAATAGAGAAACCCGGCAATTGCAAAAACAAATGAAACGGAACTGCGGGATGTGCCAAATTCGATCTGCAGTGATTCAAAAAAGGTCGAAAAGGAATAAGCACTGCCAAATGCAAGCAACAGTATTACGAAAACACAGGCAACGATGATCCATCCGTAAAAAATAGTCTTCTTTTTTGAAAGCGGATTTTGGTTTTTATCCATCTCTAACTTGTTTGTGGGGATTACTGGGGTTAAGCCACGCTAAATATTTGACATTATATTACATAGATCTTAAGATCAAGCCATTTGGGGCCAGGAAGGCCTATATTGGGATCAAGATCACCCTTAATGAAAAAAAGCTATGGTTTAATTGACTTCAAAAGCACAATGTGCAGGCGTTTTCGGAGGTCGCAGAATGAGACATTTACCCTTTCCGGAATTCTTTGAGAAATATAGCTGCATCCTCGGTGAGGGTGCCGTTATTGAACGTCTGCGCCGCAACAGCGATTTCGAGCTCGATCCTCATATCGTTAATTCGGCGTTCATCTATGATAAGGACAGGAGCACTGCAATTTCCGGAATCTTTCGACAATATCTTGATATCGGCCTCAAATATAATCTGCCCCTGCTCCTTTCCACCCCAACCTGGCGAGCAAGCCGGGAACGTATTGCAAAAGCGGGATATGAAAAAGCGAATGTGAACGGCGACAATTTCCGCTTTCTTGATGGAATGCGAAAAAGCTATGGCGAATATGCCAATAAAGTCGTCATATGTGGTTTGTTGAGCTGCCGCGGAGACGCGTATAATCAGTCAGAAGCCCTTTCATCAAACGATGCACAAGAGTTTCACTCGTGGCAGGCGAATAAACTCGCTGAAGCGGGAGCGGACTTCCTGCTTGCCGCCACTTTACCTGCACTCAGTGAAGCAACCGGCTTGGCAAAAGCCCTTGCCGCCACCGGAAAACCATACATTATGAGTTTTTTGTTCCGCCCTGAAGGCACAATGCTGGATGGCACGCCTTTGAAAAATGCCATTTCCATAATCGATAGCGAAGTCAATCCAAGGCCCATCGCCTACATGGCCAATTGCACGCATGCCTCTATTTTTAAAACCGCCATCATGCACGATACCCATTCGTCTGCCACTGTCAGAAAACGAGTAGCAGGGCTATTGGCCAATACGGCCGCACTTAACCCTGAGGAACTCGACGATAGCGAAGAACTGGTTGAAGAAGACCCGCAAATTTTTGGTCAAGCGGTAGCCAACCTTCATGGTGAACTGGGCATGAAGATTCTGGGGGGATGCTGCGGAACGGATGACCGGCATATCGATAATCTGGCAAAGCGACTTGTTTCCGAAAATTTAAGACCAGGATAAAATGCACATGGTTTTGCCTGGAGCAGGTTTCGGAACAATAAAAGCTTGGGCCCTGTCTTTCACGAAATGCCTGTTTTACCCCTTATATGGCGCTGTTCGGCTTACTAGATTAATGATCAAATACTCACTGCGGCCCAGCCGCATTTTCACTTTGCTCAAAGAATTCTACGACCGCCCGGCATGTCCGCTCTCTTTCTGTTCGAACAATACGCAACAAAATCGGCTCAAATAGCTTGAAAAAACCGTAAGGTACCGCTTCGGCGCTATGGATAACTTCTGTTGAATTCTGAAGCGCCTTGAGCGTATATTTAAATACAGCCTGAAAAACAGGTAATCCAAATTGAGTTTTTTGTTCAAACGTTATTTCAGAAGGGGGCCGGTATTCAACAATCTTTCCGATAGATTTACCCCACCATCTTAATTGATCAATATAGGTTGTACCCAGGCCGATGGGACCTTCCGATGTTATTTTGTTCCGGATGAAAAATTTGCTCTTATCCGGTGCCCATCGCCTATATCCTGATATATCGCTTATAAGTTCAAATACATGTTCAATGGGTTTATCTACAAGGAATATAATTTCTACTTTTACCATTTCGCAATTCCACAAATGTCAAATACACTGTGCACAAAACAGGGACTGGCGTCCCAATTTTTACTCTAGTGCGCGGCCTCATTTACGCTTTCCAATTCATGTAGCTCATCAAAAGCAGCCATCTGGGAAGCCATTTGCCGAATATCAGCGGTTCACAAAGGCGGGGGTCGATGCTTTTAACAGCCTGTTTGGCTTTTTCCGTGAACAGAACGGTCCCGTCTCCGGTGACTTCTTCAACACCATCATGACGGGCGAACTGCCGTTGGAAATCCACAACCTCCTCCAAGTCCACATTTTCGGGCAAATCGAGCTCAACACTTTCATCGCTGATGACCACCGGATAGCCGCCGGGCAATCCCCCTGGGGCCGGCACGGAAAAACGCAGCGGCTCGGCTCCGGGCAATAAGGCTAATATGGCAGGCAGGGCCGCGGCGGCCGTAATAATGTTGAAATCGATCCCGGGCGTTGTCGGGTATCCGCTGTAGGCCAGCTCATCGGCACGCCGGCCCTCCTCCCCTAAATAGACTCGCACAGATTCGCCCGGATTATCCGGGGGCCGGGCTTCCATGACGTTGTAAACTTGATTGTGATGGCCGATCAGCCGGATCAAGGGGAACGAATTAGGCGATTTGCCCTCGAGTATGCGTTTCTTTCGCTCGGCTGCGCGCACCCGGAGGTGTGAAATGCTCACATTGCCCAATCCGATTGTGGGTGCCAGCCCGAAGCGGTCAAGCAGGGCATTGCTTACATCGGGAAAGGACAGGTTGGCCACCGGCCCGGTGAAGTCTACCTCGCGAATCGCCTTCATGACGGTCGTCAGTATGGGCAGCTGGGCGGGCAGTTGCACGGCCAATCCGGCCTGCGACAGAGCCGTTGCGACCTTATCCGTTCTTCCGTGCATGGCCCAGGGACTGGTCAAACTGGCCGACTGGACGACCACATCCGGTTTTTCATTGCGAAGCAGTTTCTCCACTTTTTTTTGCTGCAAACCATCTAACTCGATAAATTTAACTTCGCAGTCGTAACAGGAATCCAGCATCCCTGCTATGTCGGGGCCGCCTTCCGGGGATATGTCAGCCAAAATCAATTCATCCGCCTTACCTGATCTGGCAAGCCCGTCGGCGATCTTCAGGCCGGCATTTCCAACGCCGATGATAAGAATCCGCCCCCCCATTAAAGCCTCCTGATAGATGTCATTAAAAGTGGATATTTCTTAGGGCCGGGACACGGCAACTATTTGACATTATGCCACATACCTCATAAAATCAAGCCATTTGGGACCTTCGTGATCCCATTTTGGGGTTAAAATAGACTTTCATTGAAAAAGAAAAAATGCTCTGGTGCCATGTGCAAAAAGACATTATCTTAACGGTAACATCTAACACTGAAGAAATTTAAGTCACAAGAAAGATTAGACCCCTATCTTTATAAACTTCTAGTAAAGGTAATTACCGGGTTTCAAATGGGGGGATAGTTTTTTGGAAGCGAGGGGTGTGGTTGTGATGAAAGAAAAAGATACAACAACGTGTTTATGCAGAAAAATGGGATGCTGGCGTGGAGATGATGAGGGAACACCACCCTATTGTCAGGCGAACAACTATGTTGCAGAAATTAAGAAAGCCAATGAGGTGTATGCCACACCGGAGGTGGTTGACATTTACACAGCCGCATGTGTTGTCGGTAAAAAAAATGACGGCTACCGGGCGCGTATCGAAGAGGCGCTTGATTTCACTAGGGAAATGAAGTTTTCCAGGGTGGGATTTGCTGCCTGTGTTGCCTTTGGCAGGGAGTTGGAAGTGATCAGGCGGCTGTTTGAGAAAGCCGGGATCGAGGTCTTTAGTGCCGGTTGTCAGATTGGCCGAAGCTCCGCCACGGATCGGGGATTGCCGCATTTAGAGGCATATCCGGACAACTCAACATGCAATCCCATTGCCCAGGCTGAAATTCTAAACGACGCGGAAACCCAATTGAACTTCATTATCGGGTTATGCATGGGACATGACATTTTGTTCACCCGCCACTCCAAAGCGCCGGTTTCAACACTCATCGTCAAAGACCGGCTCCTGGGCAACAATCCAGCCGCAGCCGTCTACGGCTGGCATGCGCGGCGCTCTCTGTTCAAACTGCGTCGGAGTGATGATGAGGTTGTATGACCGATCGGCTGCCGTACAAAATTTTAAATTAAATTCGCACATCACCGCTGGCGAATGCAGTCGGCTTAATGCGGGCGTCCCTATTTTTCCCATAAAATAAAGGCGGCTAAAATTGCTTTTAGCCGCCTTTTATTATCCTGCAAATTTTTAGTTTTTTCAGGTTGAACACGGCGCCCGCGAAAAACAGTCCGAACTTGAGTGCCACCACCCACAGGGCGCGCCGTTGGTCAGAATAAATCAATGCCAGCATCAGCGCTGCAACAACGACGCCGAAAAAGACGAACTTCGGGGCATAAGCCCTAAGAAAGATGTCCTAGGCCGAAGGCGGCCATGCGCTGCGATGGTTGCACAGCACCGGGATGCCGAAAATTATTCCCAAAGCAATGATCCATACGGCCAGCATTGGCCCAAGCGTGAAAATTGTGGACTGCACGTATAGGGCGAACAGGCTCGGGACCACGGCGAAACCATGACCGACGATAATTCCCGGTGAGCAAAGCAGCGCAATAAACGTCGCGCGGAGAATACAACGTAGTGCACGGACTGGGATCATACCAAAGGCATACCAGGCGACGAAAGCCGCTACCAGACTGGCGGTGAAGATGAGTTCCACACTCATAGCATACTCTCTTCACAGCGCATGCAAAAAAAGAATAAGGATCCTCTTTGGTCAATTAGCGAGCAAAATCAAACCTTCGAGGCATGGATTTTAATGATATCATAAGCGTCTGAAAGGTCAATTAATCACTTAATTTCAGCAAAACCTTTGCTGATCATCTCACCTTACCATTCTAATTTCACCCGTTAATTAATACTTAAGATTTTATTGCATGGTACCGATATAAAAAGAAAAATACAGGAGAATAAAATGAAAAAATTCTTGCCAATTATCGCATTGTTTTTGATTATCACAGGGTGTTCAACTGTAACTGAGTCACCAACAGACCAACTCAATGTTATAGAAATTTGGACCGGATATGCTACCGGAAGAGGTGGAGATTGTTCAGATGCCGAAGTCCAGGTTAAAATACTTGAAGATTACAGTATTATCGGGACTGCACAGGCCACTGATTTCAACATGATATTTCACCTAAAAGGTCAGCTATCAGGCGATGGGGAGTTGCGTGCATCCGGGTTTGGAGGCGGAGGGGTTGCAGTCTCATACAAAGGAAATGTTTACGGCAGCTCAGCATCCGGCACATGGGTCAGCAGCCGATCCGGTTGCGATGGAACCTGGGAGATGGCAAAAAAATAATATTCAGACAGGGACGTTGGGCCGTCCTAATATATTGGAATTTATGAAAAAAAGGCCCATTTTTACGTGTTTTCGAGGCCTATTATGTTCTTTTTGGGGTCAAAATCGGCATTATAGGATCTTTCTGGTTTCCTAAGCTCGTATCCTCCAGCCGTTATGGGCGTCCCACTGTTTCTTAGCCGTCGGTAAGTCGGTGTAGCATCAGATGAGCGGAGGAGAATCCTGCCAAACGAAACATCCAGCGGCGGGTGGTAAGCACAGTCTGATACCCGAACCGCTCATACAACGCCTTGGCCCGGGGGTTTGTATCAACCACTTCCAGTATCACTTCGGTTTTGCCTAATTCTTTTGCACGCTGGTTTACTGCCTCAAGAAGCGCAATACCAATACCCTGACTCCGCAAGTCGTCCTGCACCCCGAGCCCATCCAAAAGCAACTGGTGGGGACGCGGATTGGTCTGCACCGATGTCCACAATCCGAATCGAACACGGCCGACTATTGCACCGTAGCGTTTTAAGAATCCATCAAGGTTGGGAGCAAAGAAGCCAGTACCGTCGTGCTTGAGCCCTGCAATCCCCACAACTTCTTTGCCATCACGGGCCACGATGATTAGATCCGCTGTGATGTGATCGGCGATCATTCCAACTGCGGCACGGCGACCCAACACCGAAGCAAGTTTCCTATTGAAGATATCGAATTACAACTCTGCGGCTTTCGCAGAACTATTGGAAGGCAGACCTACCGATATGCTCACGCTTTCTGTATCCATACACAACCCCTTCAGATACCAGTATATTACGAGACCTGAAAAATGCCGAAAGTTCAGATATGCGAATGTATCACACCTATGGAAAAGGATGACCTTTTTATCTGAATAGTAACAGTAACGTCACTATTTTGTATTCAAAAATTTGATTCTTGTTTGAATAGCTT
>Ga0209536_100011319_pt1 | contig 13082 bp, 11 predicted proteins | sample DeeMarSeWOR28_12_FD_187461 | JGI IMG/M metagenome (GOLD analysis project Ga0209536, IMG submission 187461) | Marine sediment microbial communities from White Oak River estuary, North Carolina - WOR-2-8_12 (SPAdes) (version 2) | ecosystem: Environmental > Aquatic > Marine > Intertidal zone >...
AAAATCCTGGCGCCCGAATCAAATGAGCGTCTTGGCCAAAATCTGGATGTATGTCAAAAACTTTTTGGGTGTGATGACCGAGGAGCCTCGGGAAGCGAATACTGAAGGGGGCATCTTCCCGGCTATTTTTGGCACGGTCATGATGGTGTTGATTATGAGTGTGGTCGTCGTGCCGTTTGGGGTTTTGGCCGCTGTCTATTTAAAAGAATATGCCAAGCAAGGCCTGTTGACCAGAATGATCCGGATTGCCGTCAATAATCTCGCGGGAGTACCATCTATTGTTTTTGGAGTCTTTGGTCTGGGATTTTTTGTGTATGCGGTGGGGGGAAGCATCGACCAATTATTTTTTTCAGCCTCGTTGCCTAATCCGACTTTTGGGACGGGGGGGCTGTTATGGGCCTCTCTCACCTTGGCCCTTATGACCGTGCCTGTGGTGATTGTGGCGACGGAAGAAGGGTTATCAGCCGTTCCCAGAGAATACCGGGAAGGGTCGTTGGGGCTGGGCGCAACAAAATTGGAATCATTGATCAGGGTGGTGTTGCCTTGCGCCATGCCGGGAATTTTAACCGGGCTGATTTTAGCGGTGTCACGGGCTACCGGGGAAGTGGCCCCGCTCATGTTGACGGGGGTGGTCAAACTTGCCCCCGCGTTGCCGGTTGATAGCCTGTTCCCCTATGTGCATCTTGATCGGAAATTCATGCATTTGGGCTTTCATATCTATGATGTGGGATTTCAATCCCCTAATGTGGAGGCGGCAAAACCCATGGTCTATGTGACGACCTTGATTCTGGTTCTTGTCGTTCTTCTCTTGAACATGACGGCGATTGCGCTTCGAACCCGGATGCGGAAGCGATACGCTGGCTCTTCGGTGTAAACGAGGTATAATCGTTTGTAATGAGGTCCAACAATGGAAATTGCCCGGAATTCTTTAGAAAAAGCCGTGCCTCCGGCCAAGGCGGCGGGTGCAAAGTCTTTAAAATTAATAGTTGAAACGAGGCAGACGAATCCTGTGAAGAAGACTGTTTCAGAATCGCAAAGGGCGATGCATCCATGTGCGGATATGCCCACGAAAATTCTTATCCAAGACATGAATTTTTACTACGGAACGGTTCAGGCTCTCAAAGGGGTCAATATGACCGTTCCTGCAAATAAGGTGACGGCATTTATCGGGCCTTCAGGCTGCGGGAAATCAACTCTTTTGCGCTGCTTGAATCGTTTGAATGATCTTGTGGATGGGACCAGGGTTGAAGGAACGATTCTTTTGGATGGAGAAAATATTTATCGCCCTGAAGTGGATGCGACCGATCTTCGAACGCGGGTCGGCATGGTGTTCCAAAAAATCAATCCTTTCCCGAAAACCGTCTGGCAGAATGTGGCGTATGGCCCTCAATTGCAGAAAATTCGCAAACGGACCATTCTGGATACCATCGTTGAAGAAAGCCTTAAAGGAGCGGGGTTGTGGGAAGAAGTGAAGGATCGGTTGCATGCCAGTGCCCTGGGATTGTCCGGAGGGCAACAGCAACGTCTGTGCATTGCGAGGGCACTGGCCGTCAATCCCGAAGTCCTGTTGCTGGATGAACCGTGTTCGGCATTGGATCCGATCTCCACCGGGCGTATTGAAGAACTCCTGCATACGTTGAAAGAGCGTCTCACGGTCGTGATTGTGACACATAACATGCAGCAGGCCGCTCGCGTTTCCGATTTGACGGGCTTTTTCTTATTGGGCGAATTGATCGAGTTCGATGACACCAAGAAAATTTTCACCAATCCCGGCGATTCCCGGACAGAAGATTATGTGACCGGCCGATTCGGGTGATCCCCTGCGTCACAGAAAAAGGATAACTATGAAGCGACATTTTGATGATGAGTTGGAGGATCTCAAGCAGAGGATTTTGCGGATGGGTGCTCTTGTTGAAGGACAAATTCGTCAAGCGCTCACCGCTCTCGTAGATCGTGATGATCTCGTGGCCAACCAGGTCATTAAGAATGATCGCCAGGTGAATACGATGGATGTGGAAATTGACGAACTCTGTCTGGAATTGATGGCTCTTCACCAACCGGCGGCCAGGGATCTTCGATTTATCACGACGGCAATGAAAATTTCCACGGAATTGGAGCGGATGAGCGATTTGGCCGAAAATATCTGTGAGCGGGCCATTGAACTTCATGCCGAACCCCAACTGAAGCCGTATATCGATATTCCGCTCATGGCCGAGCGTGCCATCAAGATGGTGGGAGAAGCCCTGGATGCGTTTGTGAGAGGGGATTCGGTTCTCGCCAGACAGGTTCTTAACGAGGATGACTATGTCGATGACTTGAATGAGCAAATATTTCGTGAACTCCTCTCATTTATGATTGAGAATCCTCAAACGATTTCACGTGCCATCCGGCTGTCATTTATCTCTAAATATATTGAGCGGATTGCCGATCATGCGACCAATGTGGCTGAATTGGTCGTCTATATGGTGGAGGGGAAAATCATCCGCCATACCATTCAAAAATGAATCAGGTTTCGTGTACACGCTGATTTCTTTCCGTTCTCTTTGATTCTTGTTCTCCCTCCCGCCTCTGAGCATTCTGTAACTCCAAATTTACCTGTCTGTGATACGGGTGTCATGTCTCCGGCGTACCGTATTCGCATGGATAAAAGTTATCATACACCTGCGCATGCGGAAGGAGAATGCCATGCAAAAATGGATTGACACTCGTGGGGGTTCCCGTCGTTGTTCGAAAGAACTGTCAACCAAGGGGTTTCCCGGGAATTCCGGTTCACTGTGGTCTCTGGTATTGGCAGGAGGACATGGAGAGCGGCTTCGTGCATTCACCGAACAATGGTTCGGTGCCTATCGACCAAAACAATATTGTGCGTTTATGGGTAAGCAATCGATGATTCAACATACGTGGAAACGGGCGAGAGCGCTCTGTCCTGCCCAACAGGTCGTGACGGTGATGGATCAATCTCATTGGGGCTATGTGCGGACCCAATTGATTCAGGAATCCCTTGGCCGGGTGGTCTGGCAGCCTGAGAATCGCGGAACCGGCCCCGGAGTTTTTCTGCCGTTATCCTATATTCGATCGCATGATCCCAATGCCATCGTGGTCCTGTGGCCTGCGGATCATTTTGTTTTTCCGGCTGATCCTTTGCTTCAATTGATTCGGGAAGCCACGGAATTGGTCCACAATGAACCACAACGAATGGTGTTGTTGACCGTTCCTCCTCAGTCACGAGAAAAAGATTACGGGTGGGTCATTCCAGGGGCGCTGTTGCCTCATCATGGAGGCTGTCAAGTCAGGGAGGTGCGAAGATTTGTGGAGAAACCACAGGATGCTCAGTTGGCGGAAATCAGCCTGGAAGGAGGTCAGTGGAATACCTTGGTGGTCATCGCCAACGTTCAAACTTTGTGGGAAGCAGGTCGGCAGTGTATCCCTGAGGTTGTCCTGCCTCTTGAAAAGCATGCGGGGGGGATTGGAACCTCGAGTGAGCGGCAGATTCTCATGAATCTCTATCGAACGATGCCCACAAGAAATTTTTCCAGCGATCTGTTATCTCTGATTCCTCAGCAATTAACCATGATGGAACTGACAGGAGTCTATTGGAGCGATTGGGGCAGGCCTGAGCGCATTCAGGAGACCATGGCGTTCATGGGTCGAAATGTTCCCTCTCGAGTGGGTAGTGGGCAGGATTCATTTTCTTGTGTGGAACTTCAGCAGGAGAAATTGTTTCATGAGAGATTAAAGCCTGTTTCGGCATAAGGGGAGCAGGCGGTTTTCTCGAATCGGATATCACGGTGAATTTTGATGTTGATGGAGGAATGCAAGGCAGATTCGATCAATGGGTATCCTGTTGCTATGGAATCCTGGGGAAATGATGACCTGCCACGAGAGGGTCCACGGTGCGTTGAACGTCCACCCGGCATAAAATTTCTCACGATGAGGCCATGGATCAGTTACCAGAAATGTCACTCGAGGGTCTGAGAAAAAAGGTATCCAGGAAAAAGAAAGGGAACCTATGGCCAAAGTTTTGTGGGGTGAAGTGACTGCAAAAGCGGTCAATCCTTTACGGCAGGTTAGTTCGGGTAGGATTCAAAGGCAGTGCAATAGTTGTGGCCTTGAATGGGATTCCGCTCATGATGAAGAGACATGCCCGTTGAGGGAGTTGGAAGCCGTGTTTCTTCCTGAAGATTGGTTTTATGGTTCCCAATAAGGTGAGTAGCTCATCGCGGCAGGATGTAATGAAAGAATGGGTTCCCTTACAAGGTTTTTTAAGGTGAAGGAGCCTTTGTGTTTTTTCCTTTCCAGTTTGCGATAAACCAATCTTGAGCCTGAAAGGGCGCTTCGTCTGCTACAGGTTTGAGGCGGGTATACGTTCCATCGGCTTGGAGTTGCCGGGCTTGCACGTTGTCTTTTAGGTAGGGACGTAAGACGGTTTCAAGAATGAAGGCTCGCAGCTTGGAATTCTCAATTGGAAAGAGGATTTCGACACGCCGGTCCATATTACGGGGCATGAGATCCGCGCTTCCCAAAAATAATTCATCGTTTCCGCCATTGCGAAAATACAAACAGCGGGAATGTTCAAGAAATCGCCCCACCAGGGAGGTGACGGTAATCGTCTGACTGAGGCCGGGTACCCCCGGGCGAAGTCCGCACATGCCGCGTACCAATAAATCAATCTTTACTCCTGCCTGGGAGGCTCGATACAAGGCCTGAATGCAGGCTTTGTCAACGAGTGAATTCATCTTGAACGCCAGATACCCATCTCCATGTTGTTGCTGTCGGGAAATTTCGCGATCGATTCGTTTGATGATGTGCTCTCGAATGCCGACAGGGGCTACGAGTAATTTTTCGTAAGAGTCTTTTTTGGAATATCCCGTCAGGGCATTGAAGAGATCGGTCACATCCTCTCCCAGCACCGGGTCACAGGTGAAGAAACTAAAGTCCGTATAGAACTTGCTGGTGGTGGGGTTGTAATTGCCTGTGCCGAGATGAAGATACCGACGAATGCCATCGGATTCCCGGCGGACGACCATGCAGACTTTTGCATGCGTTTTGAGTCCTAAGACGCCATAGACCACATGCACCCCTTCATCTTCTAATTTTCTTGCCCATTCAATATTGTTTTCTTCGTCAAATCGGGCTTTGAGTTCCAGGAGCACCGCCACCTGCTTCTCGTTTTGGCGGGCTTCCATGAGGGCATCGACCACAGGCGAGTTGATGCCCACTCGATAGAGGGTTTGTTTGATGGCTAACACATGCGGGTCCAGAGCGGCTTGTCGAATAAAGTCGACCACGGGTGAAAAGCTATCGTATGGATGATGGAGGAAAATGTCTTCGCGTTTGATGAGTGAGAACAGTGATTCCTTTGAGGTGGGGTCGTGCAGAATGTTGGGGTAATGTGGTGAAAATTTCAAATCCGGGCGATCAATCGACGTGAGTTCAAGTAAACTTGAAAGGCCAAGGCGGAAATCATAGGTGTAGACTTGATAGGGAGCTAATTTGAGATTTCTGATAAGAATATCTTTGATGGAATCCGGCATATGCCGGTCCAGCTCCAAGCGTACCACCGAACCAAATTGTCGCAGATCAATTTGTTCTTCAATGGCAGACAGCAGGTCGCCGGCTTCATCTTCTTCGATTTCAAAATCCGCGTCCCTGGTGATTCGAAAATAATAGGAGGCTTGAATGGTGAGACCCGGAAATAACAAATCCAGATTGGCGGCAATGATGTCCTCCAGCCAGACAAAATTTGTGCTTTCCTGTCCCGATCCCAACCCCAATTGTTGATCGTCGGAAACCTGCGATTCGTCCGGAATCCTGACAAGCCGTGGGAAAAGGGATGGAACTTTAATGCGGGCAAAGCATTCTCCACGCTCAGGGTCTTTGGCCACGACGGCCAGATTGACCGTGAGGTTGGATATATGGGGAAAGGGATGACTGGGGTCGAAGGCCAAGGGCGTCAGAGCGGGAAAAATTTCTTTTCTGAAATATCGCCGGAGGAGAGCCCGTTGCTTGGGTTTGATGTCTTGATAGGGGAGAATGCGGATGCCCGCATCCACCAGCTTGGTAAACAGGTCATCCTGCCAGCACCGACTGACACGGGCAAAGCTCTTGAGAAGGGCCTCCCGGATTTGCCCCAATTGATCCGAAGGGCTCATCCCATCCAGTGCGGCTTCCAATACCCCGCTGGACAATTGTTCGCGCAGTCCGGAAATCCGAATCATGAAGAATTCGTCAAGATTATTAAAGAAAATAGAAAGAAATTTCACCCGTTCCAATAAGGGATGGCCCGGGTCTTCCGCCTCTTCCAGAACCCGTTTATTGAACTCCAGCCAGCTCAGTTCCCGGTTCAGATACAGCTTGGGGTCATCAAGATTCTTGATGACTTCAGGTGTATTGAGCGTTGCCGGTTTTGTCTGATTAGTCATGACCAGGTCTCCTCTTATGCCTATGACGTATGAAAGGACATTCTACCTGATTGCGGTTATCGAGGCCCACCATCATCATTGGAATAAAACAGATATAGGAAAACGTCAGCGGATTCAAGGAGGCTTCGGTAGAAGTTTTTATAGTTTTTTCCCTTGTTTTTCAAGCTTTTCCCATTGTTCAGGGATTTGTTGATACACCTGAGATTGCTGGTTTCGTAACCGTTCAACCATCAGTCCGGTGACATAGGCTATCCCGGTTCCCCGGGAGTGTTGTTTGAGGGCGAGGAGCCGTTGCTCAGCAACCACCGCATCTTGATGTTGCCCCAGCAGATCCTGCATGTGTTTCGCTTGCTGAAGGAACCGTTTGGCTCGCTTCCCGAGCAAGGGCTCAGCGAGTTCAATCGCATATCGGGATCTTTTTAAGAGTATTCGAGTGCGATGCAGCTCAGATTTTGGGAAAAGGCGGTTTGACGTATTCACAAAATCCTGAACTTTGTGAAAGGCTTTTCTCGCTAATTCCGTAATCGTGAGCGGAGACGGCTGAAATGGTAAATGGGTCAGTGAATCCTCAAAATGATTCAGGAGATTAAGATAACGGTCGCTACGTAATTCCTCAAGAAGCTTGGCACGGGCTATAGACCTCTGATCTTCAAATTTGTGGAGAATCGATTGAAATGAACGCTGTTCTTGTGAGGAGAGATCATGGAAATTTTGACGAAATGATTCTAAAAGGACATCCCAATCCCTGACCTCGCCCAACGAAGAACCAACCCAGCCCAGCTCCTGGCGGACATGTTCTGTCCATTCCGGCGCTAGAAAAGAACGCACGGCTCGAAGAATGGCTCTCATGCGGCGCGTTGCGACTCGCATTTGATGGAGCGCTTCACTATCCCGACCCAATCGGGTGCCGGGGTCATGTTGTAACATCTGAAAATAATGGGAATGAAGCCTTTCTCGAATATGTTCGGTTGGTGGCGCTGAAGAATCACTTACCTCGAGGGAAAGGGGATAAGGAAGTTGTAGAGCCTGAAAAATCTTGGGTTGTAATGGTTTCTCCTCTGCCCCGGCATGAAGCAAGATCTTGCGGATAGGCTTGAGTTGAGCGGCTGTGCCTTCTTGTAATTCAACCTCTAATTCCTGGAATGTGTGGATAACCTTTTTGTCTTGAATGAGAGCGACGGAATCTTGGACAACGTCAGCGATGATCTGGCTGTCTTTCTGGATGCGTACCCCTTTTCTCTTTGTCCGAAGTTTCCCGAGTTGAACGGCCTCCTGCTTTCTGAAAAAAGCCGTTAATACGTCCTGAAATTCCCATGGAATGCTGCGACTGCCGGAATCAATCTCCAGTTCCAGGCGAACAGCACCGCTCGGAATTTTTAATTGCCAGACCGCGTGAAAACCTTCAACGCGTTTTCGGAGCGTCAGGCCCAATCGACCGAGTCGATGATGCTGGGTGTCAAAATATGTGGAGGTGAACACGCGGGGGGGGATTGGCTCCCCCATGTCTGGAGGTAATTGGAAGCGGGGGGGAATGCGAAACTTATTTTCCTCTTCAACGGTTTGCTGAATTTTCCATGGCATAAAACATTCATCCAGCAATATTGAGTGTGTGTGCCGCGGGTCGTTTGAATGAAATCTTCATGGGATTGTGTTGAGATCAAAACCACAAGAAAATGCTACTTTCTCAGAAAGCTGTTGAAAAGCAAAGAAAAGATCTCATTTTACCGGAACGGATCCCAGAAAAGTGTGAAATTTTTCGTGCAACTATTTGTTTTTAAATGAAAAATAGCGTGACATCCTCTGCATTGTCATATCAGGCCACTTCTACGTGTCCCGGTGATCGACTCTGTTGCACGGCGTGGACTTCTGAGGAGACATGATCTAAGGGAGACGGGTCTCTATATCCGGTGAGCCATTTTGGACGCGATGTTCGATCATGTCCGAATGTGGCTGGTACCAACCATCTTGTGAACCAGGATTCGAGAGAAACGGTGTCACCAAAACCGGAAGTTCAGTATACTACCAGGGAGAAAACGGGGGTTACAGAACTCGCAGGAGAATCATTGATGTATGAAGGCTTGACGACTACTCAACTGACTCAATTATTACAAACGGCTGTCGATGCGGCCCACGTTGCGGCAGTTCCGATTCGAGCCTATTTTGAGAAACAGGATCTTTATATCCGGGAAAAAAGCGATGGTTCACCCGTGACTCAAGCCGATCAAGAGGGTGAAGCCCTCATCCGTTCTCACTTGCTCGCCAATGCTCAGATTGGGCCACTTGATATTCTCGGTGAGGAAGAAGGGTTACAGGGGACGGGAACCCGATGGCAATGGACCGTGGATCCCATCGATGGAACACGATCCTTTATCCATGGAATTCCGTTATTCGGCACCATTATCGCCCTGGTGGACACCAGGGAAAACGTTCCTGTCCTCGGAGTCATACATCTTCCAATGCTCGGGCTTACCTATGCCGCGGCCAGGGGGCAAGGGGCCACCTGTCAAGGAAAATCCTTGCACCTTCCTGAAGACCTTCCCATCGAAAACGCTATTATCGGGACCGGCGATTTTGCTCAGTTTTCGAGTGCAAAACGGGAGGCGGATTATCATCAACTGTTAGCCATGTCCGGGTATGTACGGGGGTATACCGATTGTTTTGGCCATGGCCTCGTGGTTAGCGGAGCTCTTGGTGCGATGGTGGATCCAGCCTTGAACCCGTGGGATATCCTGGCTACCCAGGTGTTAATTGAGGAGGCCGGGGGGGCTGCGGTGCTTCGTCCCTCGAGTGTGTCCGGAAAAGTTGATGCCGTATTTGGGAACCGTTCGCTCGTGCAACATCTTGCCCGGGAACTCTCCTTCTGAAGTTATTCTGGTTTTGCCGGCAGGGACTTTCTCACCTGGGGTTGTTTCCGGCGTTCTGTATCGGGCATCCATCATACGAATTCCTCAAGTGTTTCGAAGCCTTCTCCATGGCAATCGGGTGAGATTTACCGATTTGTAACATTCCCATAACGGGTAGGAAATGTTTGTCAGATACCGTGTTTCGGAGGCTGGAATCTCAAGTGCGAATTTCCAGGCCTGATCCAGGTTTGTGAATGGGGGAATAACCAGATTATCCGATAGTGTCACGTGATCGTATGAGGGATCTTGTTCTTGATCCGCAAACCTTTCGAGTCGTCTTTCGAACACAGGCAGTCCTTCTCACACGAATTGAATTTCGGTTATTGGAACAATTGCTCCGTAGCGACGGCGGTTTTCTGGATCGCCAGGATCTCTTGAACCGCGTTTGGGGACCACAGGTATCTGTCGAAATTCGGACCGTGGATTCCCATATGGTCCGACTCCGGCGAAAACTTCAGCGATTGGGCGATCAAGGTCCTACTATTGAAACTGTCTGGGGTGTGGGGTATCGTATCAACATCATCGATAATTTTTTCTGCGCCCTCCTGAAGATTTTCTTCTTACAAAATCCGATGCCTTTATTGACCACGGAATTCTTGTGGTCATGAGTGGGTAGAGCCGAATCCATTCTTGAAGGAGCTGAGCCCTATGAAACGGCTTGCGGTCATTGATATCGGAACCAATTCCATCCACATGGTGTTAGCCGAAATTGGTAAAGGGTTTTCCTATAAGATCGTTGATCGTATCAAGGAAATGGCCAGATTGGGGGATGGGACGTTTACTTCTCACCGGTTGTCTCCGGAAGCCATGGACCGTGGGTTGACCGTCTTAAAACGTTTTTCCATGCTGGCAAAGAATAAAGGATTTGATCCCATTCTTCCCATTGCCACGAGCGCGGTGCGAGAGGCAGAAAACGGGGGAGATTTTTTGAAGCTCGTTCGCAAAGAGCTTGGTCTCAGGGTGCGGGTGATCACCGGGGAGGAAGAGGCGCGCCTGATTTATTTGGGTGTGAGGAATAGTATGGATTTCTCCCGTTTTCCTGCCATGCTTGTGGATATCGGGGGGGGGTCCGTGGAATTGATGGCTTGCACGCAAAAGCGATTAAAGTTTGTGAGAAGCCTCAAATTAGGAGCAATCCGGTTGAAGGATCAATTCCTCAAGGCTGATTCTCCTGATAAAAAAATGATTCAGCGTCTGGAAAATCTGGTCGACCAAGCATTGAAAAAATCTTTATCGAAGAAACGGTTCACTCAATTCAATCAACTTGTGGCGACATCCGGGATGGCCGGGAACCTCGCGGAAATTATCTACTTGGCCCGGACCGGTCGTCCTCTCTCGCAAATCGATATGGCCACAATTGAGTTAGATGAGGTCAGAGAGGTTGAAGGACTCCTCCGGACAAAAGATCCCCAGGCCCGTTTGAAGATCCCCGGCCTGGATCCCAGGCGGGTAGATACACTGTATCCCGGTGTGCTCGTGTTACGCCTCCTTATGGAGCGTATAGGAATCAAACAGGTGCGCATCAGCGATAAGGCGATTCGGGAAGGGGTCATTTACGATTTTATCCAACAGCATCAGGAAGGGTTGCGGGCGGAACAGGAAATTCCTCATGTTCGCCGCCGTCAGGTCTTGTTGTTGGCGAGACGCTATCACTATTCCAAAGTCCATGCACATCATGTTGCAAAGTTGGCCTTAAGTTTGTTCGATCAGACCAAAGCCTTGCATCAACTTGGTGACAGGGAGCGGGAGTGGTTGGAATATGCAGCATTACTTCATGATATTGGGCATCATATTACTGAAAACAAACACCATAAGCATACCTACTACCTGATGACCCATGCCGATCTACCCGGATTTTCGTCTGAAGAGGTGAGCATAATGGCCAATGTCGCGCGATATCATCGACATGGCCAACCAAAAATCAAACACAAAGGTTTTCGAGTCTTAGATAAGGATCAGAGAAAGATTGTGTCCTGTTTAAGTGCGATTCTACGAATTGCCGATGGTCTGGATCGCAGTCACTTTTCGGTGGTCAAGAAAATTGACATTGAACCCGGTAGCCCTTTGCGTCTGCATGTATCTTTCCGGTATGACCCGGAATTGGAATTGTGGACGACAGAACGAAGAAAGAAACTGTTTGAGAAAATCTTTCATTGCTCTGTTGAATTGGTGGTGCCCACGGTTGAATCCAAGTCGGTCGCCTGAGCTTCTCTTCATTAGAAAAACCTGCTTTTTGGAACTATTCCTCGATGTCATAGCCTATAGATCGGCAGGCCTTTCTCGAATTCCTTTCTACGCCCTTCTCTTGCCTTCTCTTTAAGCTGACCGTTTTTACTTTAAGACGGCTAACTTTCAGTTTGAAAAATTTACCGGGATGAGGTTTGCCGTATCCCTCGAATTGGGAATGGTCCCATTTCGACCTTTCTCCTTAGTCTAACGGTTCTAAGGATTCAGTCTCTGGGTCTCTTTCAAACAAAAACTGGCAACAAAACCACAAGGAGGAGTTATGACACCATTAGATCAATCAGCGGCCTTTCAAACGGCTACGGCAGGCCTAGAAGAGGAAGGATATCAAATGTATTTAGGGCAGAAATGTCGCTTGAACGGCGTGTTGAAAGTCCAAGGTATGGCGCGAATCGATGGTTTTGTCGAAGGGGAGATTTATGGCAGCGATCTGATCCAAGTCGGAAAAGATGGAAAAATTGAAGCGACCGTTAAAGCCAAAGATATTGTGGCTCAGGGTCCTCTTCGAGGGGACTTCGTCGTTCAACAGAAATTGCAGTTACTGGCTCCGGCGACCTTGGAAGGGAAAATCGATGCACCGGTCTTTCTTTTAGAAGAAGGCGTCTTCGTCAATGGAATATTGAAAATGGGAGTTGTGCGTCCGGCTGTATAGACAGTGGAATGCTTTGCATTCGGCAGATCGACCAATTCCCCTGGTACGGTAGTAGACAATGTTCATTCGTCAGCAAGATACGACAATCACTTCGGGAATGTTGAGTTGTTAGTGAGACCCTTTGCGCAGCGCTCTAAGCTGCGCAGGGGCCATCCACCATTCTAAATGACCCCGCCCTACGTCTACCTTTCCATCAAACGAAATCAGGCAGGCACCAGCCTTTTTGAGCGAGAGGCCTGATGCGTTCTTTCCAAAAATCATCAACGCAGCGGTTTGCCCAAGATGGGGTTCATGTCCGACGCACATGACGAAAGCATCTTGGGGCAGTTTGTGGAAAATTGGGAATAGCCGCATAGGGGATTGGTCATAGACCAGCTCAGGGCAGAGCTGAATTTTTGCCTTGATCTGGAGAACCTCACTGGCAATACTTGCTGTTTGTTGGGTGCGGGTTAAGGGGCTGCACAAGAGGTGCGTGGGCTCCATCCCGATTCGCTTGAGTCCGGCTGCCGCCTGCTCAGTTTTGGTCATGCCTTCTTTGGTGAGAGGTCGTTCGTTTTCTGAGCCATTCCATTCTTCCGAAGAAACGGCAATGCCGTGCCGAAATAAGAGGCAATGCATGTGATGACTCCTCTTTAGTGCGTTTAAAAATATCGGGCACTCTGCTGAAGGCCAAATTCTGTCATAACCATGAAAACATCAATTGCGGTTCGAGCTTTCCTTATGATAGCAAGTGGGCGATCAAACAGCACCATTAAAAGGAGCTGAATTTAGCGGAAATCTGTTGTCCGGGCTCAAGATTCTTTCCCCAAACCGGGGTCCCCATGGATCCGGGTCTGACGAGGGCCTGGCGCTGATTCTTAA
>Ga0209536_100011320_pt1 | contig 13082 bp, 10 predicted proteins | sample DeeMarSeWOR28_12_FD_187461 | JGI IMG/M metagenome (GOLD analysis project Ga0209536, IMG submission 187461) | Marine sediment microbial communities from White Oak River estuary, North Carolina - WOR-2-8_12 (SPAdes) (version 2) | ecosystem: Environmental > Aquatic > Marine > Intertidal zone >...
ATCAGGATAAAGGTGGCGAGACGCATGCAACGGGCCGCCATGACCTTCTCGGTTCCACCCACGCCACTGCCAATCAACGGCGACGGCGTGCCAAGCTCAATCCTGCCAGAGGGCGCCCACCAGGTCGTTGGACAGTCCGGCCGTCAGGCCGCCGTCGACCGGGAGTTCCGCGCCGGTGATGAAACCGGCCCGGTCGGAGGCGAGAAACAATGTGGCTTCGACCACGTCAACCGGCCGCCCCATGCGGCCGAGCGCCGTGATGCCCCCGAAAAATCGCGCTTCGGCGCTGCCGTCCTCGTCGACCATCATGCCGGTTCCGGCAATGGAGGCGGGGCACAGCGTATTGGCGCGGATGCCACGATGGCCCTGCTCCAGGGCCACGGTGCGGGTCAGGTAATGCACACCCGCCTTCGTGGCGGAGTAGATGGCCTGCATTGCGACGGTCATCCCCCCGCCGGCGGCCGAGCCGACGGTGACGATCGAACCGCCGTCGTGCATGTGCTGCGTGGCGTATTTCAGGCCCAGGGCGACACCGAACAGGTTGATGTCGATCATTTTCCGCGCCTTGCCCATGTCCAGTTCTTCGAGCGTGGTGTCTTCCAGCGCGACCCCGGCCACCAGGCAGACGATGTCGAGCCTGCCGTGCTCGGACTCGATCGCGCGGAATACCGCCTGTGTGTTTTCCTCGCTGGTGACGTCCAGGGCGTAATAGCTGCCGCCCAGTTCCGCGGCCAGTTCGCTGCCGTCCGCGATGTCGCCTATACAGACCCGGGCGCCTGCGGCGGCGAATCCCTTTGCCATCTCGGCGCCGATACCCGACGCGCCGCCGGTGATGAAGACAAGTTTGTCACTGAATGCTGCCATTTTCTGAATACCTCAACTGACGCTGTCGGAACCGAGCACCGTTTCCAGCAGACGGGTGCTGGGGCCGCAGGACCAGCCGCCGTCCACCGCGATCGCCTGGCCCGTGATGTAGCGGCTCTCGTCGGCGGCCAGGAAATGGTAAACGCCGACCAGGTCGCCGGTCGTTCCCATGCGGCCGATGGCGGTGAAGGACTCGCACAAGCGGCGGCCCTCGTCACCGCTGCCCAGGGCCGTGTCGATGTAACCGGGGCAGACGGCGTTGACGCGGATTCCGCGGCTGCCCAGCTCGACCGCGGCCATGCGGGTCATGCTGATCACGGCCGCCTTGCTCGCGGAATAGGCGCCGGAACCCGCCAGCTTGATCAAGGCGGCCAGTGACGACGTGTTGATGATGGATCCGCCGTCGTTCATGCGCGCCGGCGCATGCTTGAGCCCGTGGAACACGCCCCACTGGTTGATGCGCGTAATCCGTTCGAGAACGGCGCCCTCGGTCTCCTCGATGGTGGTGCCGACATCGCCGACACCGGCGTTATTGACCAGGATGTCGAGCGGGCCCAGCAGGGAAGCGGCTTCCCGCAGGCCGTCGGCGATGCTGTCCTCGGCGCCGACATCCATCGGCAGGTAGGCGGCGCCGATGGCGCGGGCGGTTTCGCGGGCATCCGCGATGTCCGTGATCACGACGCGGGCGCCGGCCGCGACGAAGCGCTCGGCGATGGCCCGGCCGATGCCGCCGGCTGCGCCGGTGACCAGGGCCGATTTGTCTGCCAGGGAAAACATGCTTCGTGTCAGGCCGACTGGCCGGCCAGGCAGCGGATGCCGGGCAGCCGGGTCGGGCTCTCGGACGGATCGGGGATTTCGGCCAGTTCGATGATGTTGCCGAAGGGATCACGGCAGTACACGGCGTAGCCGTGCTCGTCATCGCCGGCCGGTATGCCCATCGCGATGCCGCCCAGTTCCTGCAGCCGCTCGTACTCGGCCCAGCAGTCATCCACGTAGAAAGCCAGGTGGCGAATGCCGGGCTCGTCCGCGCTGGGCAGGCGGAGGTCCGAGTCGTCCTGTGGCTCGGAACTGAACTCGAACAGTTCCAGGAAGCAGTTGTGCCCCTTCATCATGTAGCCCCGGGCGGCCGATTTCTTCAGGCCGGTGGCCTGGTCCACGGCCGGGTCGTCCGCCCAGCCTTCCTCGCTGAGCACCTCGAAGCCGAACATCTGCTCGTAGAATTCACGGGCCCGCTCCAGGTCGGGCACGACCAGGCAGGGATGCGCGAAAGCGAGGATCATAGCGCCTGAGCCTCCCACAGCTCGATCAGATTCCCGCTGGGTTCGCGCAGAAAGGCTGTCCGGATCCCGGTCAGCGCATCCTCCGCCGGCTTGCTGACCGCCTCCATGCCGGCCCAGGTCGCATCCTCGAAGGCCCGCTCCAGGTCGGCCGCCTCGTACAGAATGGTGCTGATATACGGGCCGGTGGCGGCCAGGGCTGCTTTTTCGATGTCGTTCCGGGCCGTGCTGAGCACCATCAGGGTGTTGCGCTCGCGGGGGTCGTGGAACTTGTCCACCAGGTGCACGCAGCCGCTGCCGTTACCGTGCTTCGCCAGCACCCGCAGGTCCAGCGCCCGCTGGTACCACGCGCTCATGGCCTCGAGATCGTTGACGATTTCCACGAAGCCGATCATCCGCAACCCGCACTCACCGGCGGGCTGATGGGTAAACTCCTGCACGCGGAAGCGATCGTGCGTGTATTCCATGATCTCGATCCAGCGTCCCTCGGGATCCGCCATCACGAAGCCGTCGTAGGTCGGAAACGGCTGGAACTCCTGCATCACGGTCGCGCCGTCCGCCTGGAGCTGTTCGTAGGACTTGCGGGCGTCGTTGACGATCCAGCAGATGTGGTTGTAGCCGTTGCCGTGCTTCGCGTACCAGTCCTGCTCGTACTTGAACTGGTAGGGCGGCGCTTCCAGCTGGATCTGGAACGAGCGCCCGCCGCAGCCGAGGAAGGTGTAATCGGCGTGGCCCTCGTCGGCGATGTGGAACGTATCACCGGTGAAGTATCCGGTGATGCCGTGGTGCCAGCGCAGATACGGCCACATGTGATCGCGCGGATCCTTGTCGTATACGCACAGATGGTGAATCGTGTAATCGAGATCCCTTGCCTGGGTCATGTTCGTTTCCTGCGTTGCAAATGCGGATAATCTGATGTCATCCTGAAATTGTAGGAGGCGGTACGGTCGTTGTTAATAACACTTCTGACCTATTAATTGATAAATCTGTCTGAATGTGCGGCTGCGCCGGTCCGGGCCGTTTTACAATACATAAATGCAAAGTGTGGGGTCATAAGTATCATTCACATTGCTCGGGAAAAAAGACAGAATGCGGCAATATGAACGCAGCGCTGCAGCCGTGAGCCGGCACGGAGCCCCTATGTCCGAAACCCAGAAATCGATGGATCGCGCGCCTGTCATCCTCGCGGGTGTCGTCGTCTCGGCACTCGGCGCCCTGGTCTACAATGTGCTGCCTCTGTTCCTCGGCGCGGCGCAGGATTTTCGGCAGCTGAGCGACACCTCGACCGGTTTGCTCGGTTCGATCTTCTATGTCGGCTTCACGCTGACCACGATGACGGCCTTTTTCTGGATCCGGCGCTGGAGTTGGCGCCGGGTCACCCTGACGGCCGTGCCGCTGGCTGCGGCTTCATTGATGGTGGCCGGCCTGTTCGAAGCCTATCCGTTTATGCTGGCAGGCGTTTTCCTTGCGGGCTGTGCGTTTTCCGCCCTGTATGGGATCGGCACCACCGTGCTTGGCGACACCAGCCAGCCGGCCCGCTGGTACGGCCTCAAAATCGCCAGCGAGGCGGGCCTGGGCGCCGTTCTCCTGCTGATCCTGCCGGGCGCCGTCATCACGCGCTGGGGCTTCGAGGGGATGATGGTTTTCCTGGCGCTGACCCTGTTGCTGCTGTCGCCGCTGCTGTTCGGAATGCCTCGCGGTGACGGCGAGGATCACCACGGCACAGGCGGTGCAGCCAAAGCGGCCCTGCCCGTACGCCTGCGCACCGGGCTGTGGCTGTCGCTCGCGGCGGTGATGGTTTTCCTGTTCAGCACCACGATGATCTGGGCCTTCGTCGAGCGGATGGCCAGCGATGCCGGATTCGACCCCGTCGCCACCGGCAACGTGCTTTCCCTGACGCTGGTCTTCGCCGTCGCCGGTTCTCTGTTGGCGATGGGACTGGGCGACCGCCTGGGCGTGGGCAAGCCCTTCGGCGCCGCATGCCTGCTGCTGCTGACATCGATTGCGATGCTGGCCGGGGTCGACACCCTTTCCGAGTACGCCACCGGGGCCTGCGTTTTCACCTTTGCTTTCGGCCTGGGCATACCCTACGTCGTGACCATCGTCGCGGAACTGGACCTGGACGGCCGTTACGTCGTCCTCAGCGTCCCGGCCATCGGCCTGGGTGTCATGGCCGCACCGGCGGTCGGCGGTTACCTGACGGAAGCGCTCGGCTACGGCGCGATCCTGTGGACCGGCGCCGGGGCCGTGGTGGCCGCCCTGCTGGCGTCCGCGCTCGCGCTGAGCTTCGGCTTGCCCGCGGTCAGGGCCGCGCGGCGCGAATCGGAAGGTGCGCCCGCCGAACAGATCATATGACATTTCTGACCCATTGCGTTATAGTCGCGCGGAGCAACCCCGCCAGCGCAACCACGGAAGCCCGCGACGCATGCAATCGGTCATCGACGTCCCATCACGCCGGGAAGAAGAGAGCCGGATCGTCGTCCGCTGGCTGAACCGCCTGCACGACTGCATTCGCACCGAACCCGGCAACCTGTTCGCCGAAGCCGTCAATCGCAGCGGCCTGTCACGTCACCAGTTGCAGAGCGGCGACGGCCTGACGCACGAGCATCTGGACAAAGTGATGGGGCACATCGCCCGTCGCGTTCCCGATCTGACCTTTCGTTTTTTCAGAGAGGTGGAATTGACCGACCTCGGCATGCTGGGCTATGCCGTGCTTTCCTGCCCAACGGTCGATAAAGCGCTGACGCTGATGGCCCGCTATATGGAGCTCACTTCCGACCGCTACACCGAGCAGCACCAAACAGTAGAAGGTTTTCACTGCATCCGCCCGCTGCCGACCTGGCGCCACTTCGATGAAGACGTCAGCATCGCGGAGGATTGCCTGGCAGGCAACTGGAAGGCGGTCACGCTGATGCTGGGGCCCGATGCCGACCTGTCCGGCGCGCAGGCGCATTTCGCCTATCCGGAACCGGAGCATGGGGCATCCTACCGGACCTATTTTGACCCCTGCCTGATTCGGTTTGACGCAGAGCAATCCGAACTGCGCCTGCCCGCGGAGTGGCTGAACCGCCCGGTGACGACCGCCAACCTGGTGATGTCCGACGTGACCAGCGCCATCTGCGAGCGCATGCTGGGCCTGGGATCGCGCAGCAACATCGATACTCCGCGAGCCGTCCGCCGCCTGCTGCTCAGCCGCCCGGGGCAACACATGCTGCGGCTCGAAGAGGCAGCGAAACAGTTGCGTATGTCCACGGCCCAACTGCGGAAGCGGTTGTACCGCGCCGGAACCAGTTACAAGCGAATTGTGCTGGACGTCCGCATGGCGCTGGCGTCGCACTACCTCGAGTCGACCCACCTGTCGATACAGGAAATCGCCTATCTGCTGGACTACGCCCAGCCCGGGCCCTTCAGCCGGGCCTTCAAGAAGTATTACGGCTACTCGCCGAGCGGTGTGCGGACCCAGCCTGTTCTTGACGGTCAAGACCGTTAGGCTCCAGGCCGGGTGTTCCCGGCGTTCCGAAGTCAGTTCTAAAATGCGATAAAACGGGTCACAAGTGTTATTCAAGACACTTTCGGTTCCACGTAAAGTTCAGGGTGAACATCCATGCCGCTGCGCAAGCGGTGAATGTAATAACCTGACGTGGAACGAGAGAGCATGAAGGCACACAAATATACGAGGAGCATACTAGCCGCCCTGCTGATCGGCCTGGGTATCAACCTGAGCGGAACGGCCTGGGCGCAGAACGAACCCGCGGCCGAGGAATCACTGACGCTGGAGGAAGTGGTCATCACGGCTCAGAAACGCGAGCAAACCCTGCAGGAAGTACCGATATCCGTCACCGCGTTCAGCGGGGATTTCGTCACCGAGCAGGGCGTCCAGGACATCCGGGATATCCAGGGCCTAGCGCCGAACCTGTCGATCAAGTCTCGGGGCGACACGGAGGCCAGCGTATTCATTCGGGGCATCGGTTCCCAGGCCCCGGGCATCGGCGCCGACCCTGCCGTCGGCATCTTTATCGATGGCATGGTGGCCAGTCGCGGCACCAATGCAACGGCCGCCATCTTCGACGTGGAGCGGATCGAGGTGGTCAAGGGTCCGCAGGGCACGCTGTTCGGACGTAACGCCTCGGCAGGCGCCATCAGCATCATCACCAACAAACCGGAACTTGAAGAGAATTATGGTTCGGTCATGGTGGGGCTCGGCGACGAAGGCCAGGTCCGCGGGCGGTTCATCGGCAACCTTGCAGCGGGCGACAGCTGGGCCTTCCGCCTCGGTGCCAACTACAGCAAGCGCGACGGGCTTTATTACAACGCTGCCACGGAACAGGAAATGCTGGACGTCGATACCAAGCAGTTCCGTGCCAGCGCACTTGGCCTCATCAGCGATAACTGGGAAATGACTTTCCTGTTGGAAGGTGTTGATTCCAAGAACAACTTTGTAATTACGACAGATGAAGACGCTTTCGCCCCGGTGATCCGTCAGGACCGGGCCCCGAATAAGCAATCGCTCGAATCGACACGCTTTATCTGGACCAACACGTGGAACATCGGTGACTCCATGGATCTGACCTCAATTACCGGCTATTACGACCATGATGTGAATGTCACACCAGCTGACGTGGACAAATTTGAGTTCGATGTCATTACTTTCGAAGAGCCACAAACCAATGAAACCTTCAGCCAGGAATTGCGGTTGAACGGATCCGGCGAGTCGGTGGACTGGTTCGTGGGTGGAAGTTACGTCGAGGAAGACCTGGGCTTCCGCAACAGTTTGCGCTACGAAGAAGGCATCGTACTGGACCTTCTGGCCGGCGCTGGTTTCCTCTGCGAGGAGCCTGATCTTCCGGAATGTACGTACCGCACCGAGACTCCCTCTGGCGGGAACACCACCAAGAGCTATGCAATTTACGGTGACTTCACCTGGCATGTAAGTGATCGCTGGGCATTGACGGCCGGTGCCCGTTACACCAAGGACAAGAAGAAGTTCGATTACACGAACCCCCCGACGGGGGGCATCCTGGGCGTGATCGATGGCCAGATCTTTGGGCCGGTAACCGATAGCACCCTGTATGCCGATGACAGCTGGAGTTCGTTCGATCCGCGTTTCGCAGTTGATTTTGCAGCCACTGAAAATACGACGATTTTTGCCAGTGTGGCCAGTGGCTACAAATCTGGTGGATTCAACCGGCAAACCCTGGATTTCCTGCCGGATGAGCAGACCATTCAGCCGTTCGAGGAAGAAAATGTGCTCGCTTATGAATTCGGTACCAAGTCGGTCCTCATGAATGGCCGTGCCAACTTGAATGCTTCTGTCTTCTATAACGATTACGAAAACTATCAGCTTGAGGACTTGCGCGGACTTCTTCCGGAAGTGAAGAACATCGGCGATATCAAGAGCCAGGGTATCGAACTGGAGGGCCGAGTGCTCGTCACTCAAAGTCTTGAGCTGGCGGGCACCTTTGCCTATCTCGACTCAAAGGTAAAAGATAGCGTTGACCCGGCACTGATTGGTAATAGAACGCCACAATCGCCCGAATATTCCGCTTCCGCGCAAGCCCACTACTATATCGAGAGCGGGCTGGGTGAGTGGCAGCTCAGCGGCATTTACACCTACAGTGACGATTACTGGTTCGATATCCAAAATTCTCTGGCCCAGGATTCATACGGCCTGCTCGATTTGCGGGTGGGGCTGACAGCAGATTCCGGGCGCTGGGCCGTTGCCGGCTTTGTCGACAATGCAACGGATGAAGAGTATTTCGTGGAGCGCTTCGATTTCGTTGGGACTTCAAACGTCCGCGCCCCCGGGCGCCTGTGGCGCATCGAGTTCACGCTGAACTTCTGATGCGGCGGTCCGCGTTGTCGATCCAGGTTGCAGGGAACAGGTCATGAGCAGCAGCGTAAAAGCCCCAGAGCCGGAAGCCGGCCAGGCCGCGGAAAGGTTCCCGGTGCGCCGGGTGGTCGATCCCGAAGGCAGGCTGCTCACCGACCTCCCCGACCTGGGCGACGACGCGCTCACCGACCTGTTCCGGCACATGGTGCGCACCCGGACTTTCGACGAGAGCGCGCTGAAGCTGCAACGGGTCGGCCGCATCCCGGCCTACTACCCCTGCGCCGGCATGGAGACCCATGTCGCCGTGCCGGCCGCGCTGGAGGACCGCGACTGGATCTTCTGCGCCTACCGGGAACAGGGCGTGCGCCTGGCCCGCGGCGTGCCGGAAGTCAACGAACTGGCCCTGTGGCGCGGCATGCCCTACGCGATCTGGAATCCCAACGAGTACCGGATCACGCCGCTCAACGCGACCATCGGCACGCACATTCCCCAGGCCACCGGCTACAGCTACGCCTCGCGGATGCTGGGCCGGGACGAAGTGACTGTCGCCATTTTCGGCGACGGCGCCACTTCGGAAGGGGACTTCCACGCCGGGTTGAACTCCGCCGGCGTCTGGAAGACCCCGGTCGTGTTCTTCTGCCAAAACAATCTCTATGCACAGTCGACGCCGCTGAACGAGCAGACCGCTTCGGCCACGCTGGCCCAGAAGGCGGAGGCTTACGGTTTCGAGGGCGTGCGGGTCGACGGCATGGACGTCGTCGCGGTGTACGAAACCGTGCGCGAAGCCGTGGAGAAGGCCCGTAGCGGCGGCGGCCCGACGCTGATCGAGTCGCTCTGCTACCGCTACACGGCGCATTCCACTTACGACGGCACGCCGGTCTACCGCACCCGTGACGAAGAAGGTGATTGGCTGGGGCTCGATCCGCTGATCCGCATGCGCGCCTTCCTGTCCTCAAAGGGGCTGGATGCCGAACAGATCGAGGCGGAAGAGAAGGAACGGACGAAAAAAGCCATGTCGGCCGCGATCGACCAGCTGGAGCAAACCCCGCTGCCGCCCAGGGAGCAGGTATTTCGCTCGTCATCGGTGAAGATGTCACCGCGGCTGGTCGAACAGCTGCAGCGGGAACAGATCGAAGCCGGCGAGGAGCCGGCCGAGATCCCGGCCGAGGCCCGCATGCAGATCACCGACGACCCGGAACTGCCCGCGGAGACGGCCCGGATGACGCTGGTCGAGGCGCTCAACTCGGCGCTGGACCACGGCCTGGCCACGCAGGACAACCTGCTGATCCTGGGCGAGGACGTCGGCCGCGAGGGCGGCGTGTTCCGCGTCACGGCGGATTTCTACGAGAAATATGGCAAGGAGCGTCTGCTCGATACGCCCTTGTGCGAGATCGGCATCGCCGGCGCCGCGGTCGGAATGGCCATCGCCGGCGCGAAGCCGGTGGTTGAAATCGAGTTCGCCGGCTTCAGTTACACCTCCTTCGACCAGATCATCTTCCACATCGCCCGCTACCCCTGGCGTACCTTCGGTGCGTTCAAGATGCCAATTGTCATCAGAATGCCGAGCGGCGGCGGCCACGAAGGCTACGAGGGGCACTCGGATGCGGCCGAGGCTTTCTACGCCCATGCGCCGGGCGGTCTGAACATCGTCTACCCGTCCAATCCGCGCGATGCCAAGGGCCTGATGGCCAGCGCGCTGAAAAGCGAGGACCCGGTGGTGTTTTTCGAGCCGGTGGCCCAGTACTTCGCCAAACAGGACGGCGTGCCGGTGGATCACTACGAATTGCCCATCGGCAAGGCCCGTATCCACCGGGCCGGCAGCGACGTCACGGTGGTCGCCTACGGCAACGCGGTCGGCATTGCCGCCGAAGCTGCCGAGACGTTGGCCCAGGAAGGCGTCTCGGCGGAGGTCATCGACCTGCGCACGCTGAAACCCTGGGACGAGGACACGGTGATCGAGAGCGTCGGCCGCACCGGCCGGCTGGTCGTGGTGCACGAGGCGCCGGTCAGTTTCGGCCTCGGCGCGGAAATCATCGCGACCGTCATGGAAAAGGCCGGCGACCGCCTGTACTCGCCGCCCGCCCGGGTCGGTCACGCCGACATCGTCTGGGCGCCGGCGAAAATGGAGCCCTACTCGATGATCGAGCCGGCGCGCGTGGCCAATGCGGTCCGGCAGGTCATGGAGGACTGATCCGTGGCGCACGAATTCAAGCTCCCCGATCTCGGCTCCGGCCTGAAAGAGGGCGAAATCGTCCGCTGGCTGGTCGAAGTCGGCGACCAGGTCACGACCGACGACCTGCTGTGCGAGGTGGAGACCGAAAAGGCCGTGATCGAGGTTCCCGTGCCTTACGACGGCACGGTGCTCAGCCTGGCGGCGCCGGCCGGCGAGGTCGTGCAGGTGGGCGCGGTGCTGGCCGTTTTCGGCGAGGCCGGTGAGTCGGTGGACGACGCGCCGGCAACGGCCGCCCCGGAAGCGGTGGTGGAGGAAGAACGAATTGAACACGCCGCGGCCGAGGCGGAGATCGCCGCGGCAGAGGCCACGGCGGACACCGCCCCTGGCCCACTGCGCGCCATGCCGGCCGTGCGGCGGCTGGCCGCCGAGCACGATCTCGACATCACGGAAATCAACGGCACCGGCCGCGACGGGCGGGTGACCAAGAAAGACGTGCTGCGGTTTCTGCAGGAGCCCGCCGCCCGGACCGCTGTGCCGGCACCGGCAGGAATGCCCGCCACCACCGGATCGGAACGGGTCGTACTGAGCAAACTGCGCAAGACCATTGCCGAGCGGATGGCCCAATCCTGGCGGGAGATCCCGCACATCTTCACCCGCATCGAGGTCGATGCCAGCGGGCTGCTGGCCGCGCGCCGCTCCCTGTCGGACGTGTACGGCCGCAAGGTCCCGGTCGAGGCGCTGTTGATCCGGGCCGTGTTGCCGGCGCTCAAGGCACACCCGGAATTCAACGCCACGCTGGACGGCGACGCCCTGCTGTTGCACCGGCACTACAACGTGTCGCTGGCGGTGGACACGCCGGAAGGGCTGGTCCTGCCCACGGTGCACGGCGCGGACGGGTTCAGCATGGAGCAACTGGTGGACCACGTCGCCGACCTGCTGCCGCGGGCCATCGAACGCAAGGCCAGCACGCAGGAGCTGACCGGGGGCACCTTCACCGTCAACAACATCGGCGCCCTGGGCAATATCCGCGGCACCTCGATCATTCCCTACGGCACCACCGCGATCCTGTCGGTCTGCCGCGCCACCGAAAAACCGGTCATACGGGATGGCGAGGTTCGCGTCCGGCCGATGATGGAAGTCACCCTTTCCTTTGATCACCGCGTGATCGACGGGGGTTTGGCGCAGCAGTTCCTGAACGTCGTGCAGCAGAACCTGGAAGACGCCGTGCGGCTCCTGGCCTGAGGCGACCGCCGGTTCGGGTCATGGCCCGGACCGGGCGCGGCACCATTCCTGATCGCGAAAGCAAGACATCCAATGGGAGGTCGACAAGTGACAGCCAACGTCCAATTCCCGCAGCGGCATCGGGAGGTCGAGGACATGATCGGCCGCTTCGGCATCACGCCGGAGTGCCGCGCATTCATCGACGCGGAGCCCCTGCAATACATCGACGGCCGTTTCACCGCGGGCCGGGCCGAGGGCCGGATCGATTCCCTGGAACCCTCGACCGGCAAGCTGCTGACGGCCATCGCGTCCGGCACGCCGGGCGACGTCGACGACGCCGTGGCCGCGGCGCAGGCCGCCCTGCATTCGGGCCCCTGGGGCCGGATGAAGCCCAACGAGCGACAGCGCGTGCTGCTGCGCCTGGCCGACCTGATCGAGGAACACGCCCGGACCCTGGGCGAAATCGAGACGCTCGACAACGGCAAGGCGCTGGGACCGTGCATCGAGATGGATATCCTCGGCGGGGCCGATCTGCTGCGCTACATGGCGGGGTTCGCCACCAAGATTCACGGCGAAACCCGGCAGGTTTCCGCCGAGGGCGAACACGTCGCCTGGACGGTTCGGCAGCCGATCGGTGTGGTCGGTGCGATCGTGCCCTGGAACTGGCCGTTCAACATGGCGCTATGGAAGATCTCGGCGCCGCTGGCGGCCGGCTGCACGATCGTGCTCAAGCCGGCTCAGCAGACGTCGCTGTCGATGCTGTATTTCGCCCGCCTGTGCGAGGAGGCCGGGCTGCCGCCGGGCGTGTTCAACGTGGTCACGGGCCGCGGCAGCACGATCGGCAACGCGCTGGCATCGCACGACGGCATCAGCAAGGTTTCCTTTACCGGCTCGACCCCGGTCGGCCGAATGGTCGGGGCCGCGGCCGGCGAGGCCCTGTCTCCCGTGACCCTGGAACTGGGCGGCAAGTCGCCGATGGTGGTGTTCGACGACGCGGATCCCGTGGCCGTCGCGGCGGCGATGCGCTGGAGCGTGTTCTTCAATGCCGGCCAGGTCTGCAGCGCGGGCACGCGGCTGTACGTGCAGCGCGGCATTTACGACCGGGTCCTGGAGGAGACGGTGAAGCTGGCCGAATCGATGAAGCTGGCGCCGGGGCTCGACCCGGAATGCGACATGGGGCCGGTGATCTCGGCTGACGCGCAGCGCAGCATCACCGGCTACATCGCCCGCGGGATCGACGAGGGCGCGACCCTGGTCTGCGGCGGTCACGAGGTGGCCGGCAGCGGGTATTTCGTGCCCCCGACGGTGCTGGCCGTCGAGGACAACCAGGCCACCGTGATGCAGGAGGAGATCTTCGGCCCGGTGCAGGTCACCATGCCCTTCGACACCGAGGAGCAGGCGCTGACCCTGGCCAACGACAACATTTACGGCCTGGCGGCCAGCGTATGGACCCGCGACATCAGCCGCGCGATGCGCTGCGTCAACGCGCTGGAGGCCGGCACGGTCTGGGTCAACGCCCACGACCTGGTCGACAGCGCGATTCCCTTCGGCGGCTTCAAGCAGTCCGGCTTCGGCAAGGACATGGGGCCGGAACAATTGGAACATTTCCTGAAGACCAAGGCGGTCTGGATCAACGTGTGAGCAGAATGATGGATACGATCAACAAGCAAGACCTGGGCCTGGCCGATGCCGGGCTGCTGAAATCCCAAGCCTATAT
>Ga0209536_100011321_pt1 | contig 13082 bp, 5 predicted proteins | sample DeeMarSeWOR28_12_FD_187461 | JGI IMG/M metagenome (GOLD analysis project Ga0209536, IMG submission 187461) | Marine sediment microbial communities from White Oak River estuary, North Carolina - WOR-2-8_12 (SPAdes) (version 2) | ecosystem: Environmental > Aquatic > Marine > Intertidal zone >...
ACCCTCGCCTCTGAGGATGTCCCGAGCATCGGCGCGTACCGCATCCTCAACGATGCGGGCCAGTACATGGTCAACATGCACAACTGGCGATGGTGCGAGGGCGCGCAGGCCACCCTGTCGCTCACGGCGAATCAGGACTATGCGTGGCTGCCCGAGGACTTCCGCGAGATTGTGGCTATCCAGCCCACCAACGGGCTGAACGCGGGGTTCCGGCTCACGACCCAAGAGCGCCTGCTGCAACTGCGGTCGCTCGCCGTCGCCAACTCGTTCGAGTACAACGCCGCCGTGGTTTACGCGCCGCGCGGCGAATCCGCGACGGGGACCGTGCTGATGCGGAATGTCATCGCCACGGACACCCTCACCATCTCGGACGCCTACAACCCGTCCACCGTGTTCACGGTCGGCACCGGCACCAACACGGCCACCAACCGCTATGTCGCGCTGCAAGCCACCGACGCCCTCATGGCTGCGGAGATGGCGGCTGCGATCAACGACGCGCCCAACCTCTATGTGCGGGCGGATGTCAGCGGAGCGGTGGTCAGCCTGACCCACGCGCGCCCCGGCACGCGAGGCAACAGCATGACCGTGGTGGCAACCGGCGGCACCATGACCGTCGCCCTCACCGACACGGGCATCGACGGAGGCCCCCTGCGGCCCCGCCTCGAACTCTGGCCTACCCCGAGCCAGGACGAGCTTGACCGCCTGATGGTCTACTACCGTGGCGGCTGGCAGTCCGTGGACAGCGACAACGCGCTTGTCCCGATCCCTGACTGGGTGGAGACGCTGTACCTCACGCTGGTCCGCGCCTTCGCCCGTGGCTACGAGCGCGAGTCCGAGGCCAGCATTGAGTCGCGGATCCAAGAGGTCAAAGCCGGGCCGGTCTACGCTGCCGCCCAACTGCGCGACAAAGAGATGATGGCCCACATCGGGCCGATGCGGGGCGGCGCCGCTACTGGCGTCCGCGCCACCTACGACCACCTCTGGAACTTCACCTCCGTCGCCGCACCTAACTGATGGCCCAGCAGCGCACCCGGATCCAGTACCCCATCAAGGGGATCAGCGAGCACTTCGGCTTCTCTGTGCAGGAGGAGATGACTTGCCGCGACGACCGGAATGTGCGCTCGCGTGACCCGCGCACGGGCCGCATCAGGGGCGCTCAGAGGGCCGGACTGGGCCTCTACGCCGGGGGCGGGCAACTGAACGGGTCCAACCGCGTTCTCGCCCTGGCGGCCACCAGCACGGCCCTGTCGAAGCTGAACTTCACCGCCGACCTCGCGGGCACCGAGGAGTGGGACAACGCGGGCAAGTCCTTCGGGGACATCGCGGACATGATCCGTGGCCCCTACGAGTCCTATGTGGCGCTGACCAGCAACAACCGGGTCTATGTCATCAACGAGGACGGCAACCCGGTCCATGAGATTGAGCTGCCCGAGGTGGACCCCGCCAATGACCGGCCCTTCGGGTCGTGCGTGGCGATGGACGAGTTCCAGAACATCTTTGTCGGGACTACCCACGCAGGTAACGGGTCTGGCGCGGACTGCGCTCTGTACATCTACCGCTACAACGAGGACGACACCTACACCCATGTCTACACCTTCAGCTACGGCGAGACGGTGCTGGACATCAAGGCCGTCAAGAACCGCCTGTATGTCCTGACCGCCGAAGACCCCGCAGAGTTGAGTTCCCTTCCTGGCACTCGCGGCACCGACACCACCAGGGTCTACTTCCGCCTGCGGGTGTACGAGGACTACCTGCCGTTCAACGAGGCCCCGGTCGAGAACGACGACCTGCGCTACAGCTACGGGTTTCAGACGGCTCCGTCCGACTTGGAGCAGGGCGGCAACGACTACTTCTTCTTTGCCAACGAGCAGAATGTCGGGCGCCTGTCGGTGACCGAGGACGGCATCGTCCTCATGAGCATCGCCAGCATGAACGGCATCAACCAAGAGTGGGGCGGCCTGCTCTGGCTGAACCCCAACGCAACCGAGGGCACGACCGACCTTGTGGACAGCAAGTTTGTCTGCACCCTCGGGATGTACGAGACGGCGGAGGCGACCCTGAGCGGCATCGGGCTGGAGGGCCAATGGCTTGGCGATGCCGTGGACAACCAAGACGCGGTGCTCTGCTGCGGTGACCCGTTCAGCTTCCAAGAGCTGACGGTGACTTCCACGGCGCCCCTCTCATCTAGCTACATAGACCTTGTGGGTCGCGCGCAGGGCACCGGCCTCTTCGGCGCAACGCTCCGCCTTGTGTGGACCGGCACAGGTGCCACGCCTAACTACATTGGTTCGTCGGGCTCCATTTACAGCTACGGGATCGCAAGCGCTCCGGGCGCCACCGTAGAAGACCGCGTCGATCAGCTTGTCGCTGCGATGAACTTCGCGCAGGCGCACAGCGAGGCGACCAAGTTTGCGGCGTTTACGCTGACGAAGAAGGATGCCAGCACCGTCTTGATCGGATGCCCGAGGCCCACGGTCAATACGAACGATAATGTCACGGCAGACATCGACACCTACTACATCTACGCGGGCCTGATCGGGAACACTTGGGCGACCCCGTTCAATGCCAACACGACCTTCAGCGCAGGCGTCAATGTCCGCCGCGTCTTGGCCGAGCGCACGAACACCCTGTCCAGCATCGTCACGACCGGCGGCGAAACCTACACCCAGAGCTTCGAGGGCCGCTGGGGATACGCCACCCCCCAGTCGCTGCTGATCCGCTTCGGCCAGGACCAGAACCACAACGCCTACATCCCGTGGGGCCGCGCCTCTGACAGCGCGACCTACAACAACAAGGCAGTCGTGTTCTTCCCCGGCGAGTACGACCCCGCCGACCAAGAGCAGTTCACCTGCACGGGCTACAGCGCCTTCGTCAGCGCCGCCGCGCCCCCGCTGGATGTCCCCGACTACTACGACGACGCGACCCTCCTGCACGCCCCGTTCGTCCTGATCGGAGGGCCCCGCGATACGGGCAGCACGGGCGACCCCAGCATCTGGCGCTTCAACCTCGTCTCGGTCGCCAACGCATCCGGTGCCCCCAGGGATCTCCATGTGATCGGCGTCTCGGGCAACAAGGTCGTCAAGGTGCTCGACTCCAGCATCGAGGACCCGGACAACAACGCCGTCATCAGCAGCACGGCGCAGTATGTCCAGATCGCCTCGGGCTACCAGAAGTGCTACATCGCGGACGGCGCCAACTACTGGGTGTACGACCCGCTCGACACCGACGCCAGCGCCTACGGCTCCGTCAAGAAGCTGCGCTGCACCAGCGTCGGCAACATCCCGCAACGCTGCAAGCTCGTCGAGATGTGGCACGGGCGGCTCGTCCTGGCCCGCGACCCGGCTGACCCTGGCCGCTGGTCGATGAGCGCCATCAACGACCCCAACAACTGGGACTACTTCCCGCAGATCCCCAGCGCCCTGCAAGCCTGCTCGTCTACGAACACCCGCGCAGGCCGCGTCCCCGACATCATCAACACGATGGTCGTCTACAGCGACGACCTGCTGCTGTTCGGTGGGGACCGCACCATCTGGCAACTGACCGGCGACCCGATGGCTGGTGGCTCGCTGGACCTCGTCACCGACGAGACGGGCATGGCCTTCGGTCGCCCCTACTGCAAGGACCCCCAGGGCACGCTCTGGTTCTTCGGGTCCACGGGCGGGCTGTTCTACATGGTGCCGGGCCAGCGCCCGCAGCGGGCCAGCGTCAACCGCGTCGAGAAGTCCCTGCGCTCCATCGACCTGGGCACCAACTATGTCCAGCTCCAATGGAACCCCATCGACGAGGGCGTCCACATCTTCGTCATCCCGTTCGGTGCCCCGTCCGGGACGCTGGTGGACCATTGGTTCTACGAGGTCAGCACCGACGCTTGGCACAAGGACCGCTTCGGCCTCGCTGACGGCGACAACATCCAGCCCTGCGCCGCCGTTCGCATGGACGGGGACCTGTACAACGACCGCACACTCCTGATCGGTGGCGAGGACGGGCGTGTCCGCCGCTGGGGCATCGACGCCTCGGGCAACATCCCGCGCCACGACGAGCAGACCAGCAGCACCAACATCGGCATCGACAGCTACGCCCTGTTTGGGCCGCTGATCCAGGCCCCGATTGCGGCCGCTCAACTCACCGAGGCGTCCTTCGTGCTGGCCTCCGATCAGCATGGGGTGAACTACGAGTTCTTCGCGGAGAGCACGCCCGACGACCTCGGGGACCCGGTCAAGCGTGGCCGCCTCCGGGCTGGCCGCAACGACCGCCAGCTTGTGCGGGTCAGCGGGGACCATGTCTACATGCGGCTGCGTAACGCCCTGCCCGACCAGAGCTGGGCGTACGAGACGGGTGACGCCGAGATCGCCTCGGCGGGGAGCCTGCGCCGATGACGCAGACGAACCAGTCGGATCGCCAGCGGGCCCTGACCCAGCCCCGTGCAGGAGCCGGGCAGCGTGACCCGCAGGCCCCTGCGCGGACGCGGCGCGATTCGCAGTCTGACAGCGCCTCTGAGGCCCGTTACGACCCGGACCAGTTCACGGTCGATAGCAAGGGCGTCGTGTCCCTGAAGACCTACCAGCGGCCTTTCTTCGGCATCCAGACGCTGTCCGCGATTGGCCGGGGCACGGGGTCCACCGCGCCGTCCATCAGCATCGACAACGGCCTCTACAGCGCCAACATGACGGTCGGCAAGGAGGTCTACCCTAGCTGGGATGTCCCCGAGGATGCCGACCACACCAAGACCGGCAAGCTGATCCTGCGCTTCACGGCCCTCAAGAACACCGTGACCAGCGCCACGATCACGCTGGACACCTGGGCGCTCAAGCCCAACGAGTTGATCCCGACGACGCCCGACCACACGGCGTCTGTCACCTTCGCGGTGGATGCCATCCGCAAGAATGTGCCCGCCGTCCTGCCGATCATCCTCCACCAGCAGATCTGCTGTATGCGCTTCCGCGTCACCTGCTCCGCTCTGACGGTTGTGGGCAGCGGGGAGCTTCACCTGCACGCCGCGTCGATCCGGTATCCAACCCGGTATGTTCATACCCATGAAGCCGACTGACGCGCCGCCTGTCTTCCGAGCCACGACCGAGACGCTGTACCTGCTCAAGCCGCTCATGGCCGAGTTCAGCGAACTGAGCGGCTATGGCGACCCCGAGGTCTGGCACACCAACATGCAGGCCATGATGGAGGCTGGCATGGCGGAGTCGTTCTACATCACGGAGAAGGGCAAGCCGAAGGGCGAGCCCGTCGCCCTGATGCTGGCGTACATCGTGCCGTGCCCCTTCTCTGGCGAGACGCAGGTGTGGGAGCAGGCGTGGTTCGTGACGGCAAAGGAGCGTGGGCAACCGCACGCCTTCACGCTGCTGGCTGAACTGGAGGAGTTCGCCAAGGAACGCGGGTGCAGCCATGTTTGGATGGCGCACCTAGACAACGAGTTCGGAGACAGACTGCGGCACATCCTGCCGCGCTTTGGCTACAAGCCTCACCAGATCTACTACAGCAAGGAACTGTGAACCATGGGCGTTAGTGCAGTTGCGGGAGCCGTTGTCGGCGGACTCATGCAGGGACGGGCAGCCAGCAAGGCGGCTAGGGCGAACATCCGGCAGCAGGAAGCCGCGCTCGCGTTCCAAGAGAAGCAGATCCAGCGCGGCGAGAAGATCGCCAAGGCGGCATTCAAGTTTGGCAGGCAGGGCGCCCTGGCCCAAGCGGAGCGAGCGTCCCGAGAGGCCGACGCCGCGCTCGCCGCCCGAGGCTACGACCCCGCTGGCACCATCGGACTCGGGGCCAAGCGAGCCCTGATGTCTGAGGCCGCAGGTGGCGTGCAGCAGCTCTACCAGAACATCGCGCAGATGCGGATGGCGAACCTGCAAGGCCAGTCGTTCCCGATGATTACCCAGGCCGGGCCGCAGGGTAACTGGGCGGCTGACGCGGCGCGGCTTGCGATGATGTCGCAGGCTGGCGGTGGCGGCTTCACCCCGACCCAACTCGCTACTGGTGGCGCTGGTATGCAGGCCGCTGGTCAGGCGCTCTCCGGTGCTGGACTCGGCATGTTCGGCGCAGCGACCCAGATGGCCGGGCAGGCGATGACCTCCGCCGCGACGGGGGGCGAGTGACATGGCAAGGATCTTCGTAGCACACCAACAGGAAGGGGCGCAGAGCCCCCTCGCCGGGCTGGCTGACGCTGTCAAAGAGCAGCGCATGATGCAGGAGGAGCAGCGGCGGTACGACCAGCAGGTCGTGCAGGAGCAGCAGAAGCTCGCGATTGCCGACAAGCAGATGCGCTACCAGCGCCAGCGGGACCAGATCGAGGACAGGTTCCGCAGCCAAGAGATCCAGATTCGCCGGGCTGATGTGGAAGGCCGTGCAGAGGCTGCGCGCCTCCGGGCTGGTGGGGCGCGGCTGGCGGCTGTCTTGGATACCGACAAGCTGGATGCGACCAAGTTCGGCGCGGCAAAACAGGTAGAGGATCACTTCAACACATGGTCATCCATCCCGATTGACCAGAGGATGCCTCAGGCCGACATCAGCACTAGGCAGGCCGAGTACGACGAAGTGCTGTCACAGCTTGAGTCGGCGTCCGATCCCGCTACGGCGAAGATCTACGCCGACACCCTCGACGCGATGATGGCGGAGGACGATGAGCGGTGGAAGACCTACAGCGGTAACCGCATCGTTCAGACGCTCACGACTCGGCGCGACGAGTTGCAGGAGGAACTGCTCGACCCCGAAACGCTGCGTAGCTACGGGCTGTCCGAGGAGGCGATCCTCAATGTGATCGACGGCTCTGTGGATGAGAAGAATCTCCGCATCCAGATCAACCGGCTCCAAGACCTTGCGAGGATGGGCAAGGAAGGCGAGCGTCTGGACACACAGCTTGACGACATTGCCTCCGGTAAGGACAAGAGCCCTTACGCGGTGAAGATGCAGGAGAAGTACAACTCGGCAACGGTAGTTTCTGATTCAGATCCAAACCGTCCCGATGAGAAGTCTTGGATCAGCAAATACCCTGGCTGGTCGGGAGAGTCGGGGAACCTGGCGAAGATGACCGACCCCGATACCCCGATCGGGCAGCGGAATGAACTGAAACGACAGTACCTCGGGATGCTTCGTCTGGAGTCCGACCCGGAACTCAGCACCGTTCAGCGGTCCATGATTCGCATGGGCGAAGAGCGTGATGCCGCCCAGCGTCAGCTTGCCGAAGCCTCGACCTTCTTGGGTGCGGTGTCGCAGGCGACCCTCCCCGATATGGACACGGTCAGCAACGGCCTCCGCATGATTGAGGACTCAGAGGGCGTCAGCCCCGAGGCGCGCGAGCTGGCCCGTGAACTCTCTTATGTGATGATGGCCGACGAAGAGATGGCCGAAGGCGTCGTTCGCCCGACCTCTCTCCTGTCCGCCTTGGAGCAAGTCAAGGCCAACACGCCCGTCACCCCTGAGGCAGCGCGTGAGGTGTTCAGCCTGATCTCCCGCATGGGCAGCAGCGGCGATCTGAGTGCTCCGCTTCAGGAGTACCTGAAGGAGTCCGAGCGTGGTGTCCTTGGGATGCAGCCCCAAGGTGATCCCCTTGGTGGGACTGCTGGCAAAGGTGTTGCCGCTGACTTCAGCCTCGCAGAAGAACTTCCCCAATGACCCAGACCGACCTCACCGCAGTTGACGAGCCCAAGGTCGCGCCGGTCCCGCAGGGGCCCGAGGTGCCTGAGGACACCCCCGTCACTCAGGGGCCCGAGGTCCCGCAGCCTGATGACGAGTACCAGCAACTGCTGGAGCAGGCTAGGGCGGGAGACCAGGGTGCTCGCGGCAAGCTGCGCGGGAGGTTGATGGATCCCCTGACGCCTCCGCAGGTCAAGCAGGACATCACCTCTGCGCTTCAGGCTGGGGCTCCTGAGGAGGCCAAGGAGATCGAGAAGGAGGGCGACCGCTATCGCCCGGCTTGGTTTGGTGAGAAAGGCGCACCTGTGTCCCTTGGTCGCCTGCGTAACGCGGAGACTCTGGGGCGCACGAAGATGTCGCCCGAGTACCTTGAGCGGCTTGAGTCTGGGGCGGCTGGATTCATTGAGCAGTACGCGGAAACCGTTGTCCTTCCCCCGGTCCGCGCCATCTCCATCGCGCTGGGCATTCCCGATGTGGATGTCGAGAAGACCACTAGGGAACTCCAGAACGATATCGAGTTCATGGAGGCGCGCATTCTCCCCAAGGCCGTCCAGGCTTTGAAGGATGGGCACAGCACGCAGGAGGTCATCCAGGGCCTCGCCAAGCAGGGCATCGAGGCAGACCGAGCCTTGGGCGAATCCATCGACAGCGCGTTCTCCGAGGAGGGGATCGACACCAAGGGCGGCTACGCGCGCCTGTTCAGCAGCCCCGGCGAACTGTTCATCCAACGGGTGAAGCAGTTGCCGGAGGAGGAGTTGAGCTGGGATGTCGTCAAGCGTGATGCCGCTAAGGCTGTCCCCCTTATCGGCACGCTGCTGGAGTCTGCCGACCAGAACCGCATCGAGGATGCGATCAACCGCATCGCTGACAACAAGGGGACCGAGGAAGACAAGATGCTCGTCGAGGGCATGTTGATCGACCAGTATCGGTCACGCAGCTTGGGGTTGAAGTCTGTCGAGGGCATCATCGACATGGCCGGATTCGGTCTCGACCTGTGGGCAGGTGGCGCCATCGGCAAAGGCGCTGGGCGCCTGCTTGGATTGGCTGGCAAGGCAGTCGGTCTAGCCAAGTTCAACAAGGCCCTCTCCAATGTGGCGGCATGGTCCGCCAAGACGCCGACCTCGTTCATGTCCCGCATGGGGCGCGCTGGCGTTCGTGGCGGCATGGAAGCTGGCCGCATCGCCGGGACGACCGCTGCCCAGGTTGGTGGCGAGGCTCTTGGTAGCGCCGCCGTTACCGGGGCTTTTGGCGAGGAGGCGGTGTTTGGCCGCGCCGAACTGGAGACGCAGCGCCAGCAGATCATGCAGGCCATCTCGGGCGGGATCGACCCCGTCTCGGGCAAGACCTTCTTCGCCGCTGACCGCATCCCCGAGGACGCCCCGGAGATCACCCTGCCCAACGCTGTCGGCCTGATGGTCGATGTGGCCGTCGAGAAACTGGGTCGCTTCGCCGCAATGCCCGGCCTCGCCAAGACGCCTGCGTCCCGCCTGCGGATGCTTGATAGCCTTGCCCGCGCGGTTGACCCCTCCTTGGCCGACCGCCTTGCCAATGGCGTCAGGGGCTTTGCCAGCAAGATGGAGATTGACGGCATCGTTGGCGAGATCCTAGAGGAGTACGCCTCCCGCACGGGGATGGCCGCCATCGGTGAGATCACGGGCGACCCCGAGTACGGCAAGCTCGCAGACATCATCCCCTCGGGCGAGGCGATTGCGGATGAGTTCATCGCTATCGCTAGTGGCGCGGGGGCTATGCGTGCCCCTGTGGCTGCTGCGTCTATGGCGGCTGAAGCGGGAGTCACGCCCCGTGCTCGCAAGCGCCTCCAGCAACGGGCTGAGTATCTGCGCGATGTGGAGGCCGCAGCCACGGACCCGGCTGCTGCCGAGCGTGTGCGTCAGGTCAATGAGACTACGCGCCGCGCAACTGGCGAGGAGATCGACGCCGCTCTGCAAGGCGTCGGAGGAACCCGTTCCGAACAGCCCGAGGGCCCCGAGGCCGAGCAGGCCGCAGAGAGGGCTAAGTCTCTTGGCCTTGAACTGGTCTTCTACGATGGGCCCGCTGACCAGAACGGCTTCTACGACAAGTCCTCGCCCAGCACCATCTACATCAACACCAAGGCGGACGACCCTGGTGCTGCCCTAGAGATTGAGACCACCATCCATGAAGTCGCGCACGACATGGAGGCGGTCATTGGCGAAGAGGCGTTCGATTCCCTTACGAGCAAGCTGCGGGAGGCTGACCCCGAGCGTTGGGATGATGCCAAGGAGGACGCCAGAGACGAACTCGGTGAGATCTTCGGTGAGGGCGTGTTCCGCCCCGTTGGCCGAGATGCCGAGTCGGAAGCTGCCGCGACCCGCGCCGAGGACAACGGCGTGCTGGTGGACCTGCTGCTCAGGAACCCCGACGCGCAGGTGGATGTCCAGCGCATCCTGAAGTCGGACCAGAGCCTGTTGCAGCGTGTGCGCGACGGCGTCCGCAACATGCTCTCCGTGCTTCCCGGCGTGAAGTCCGCCAAGGACAAGGGCATGGAGAACCTGCGCGCCGAGCTTCAGAAGCGCGGGCTTGAGGGCGAGGAACTGGACGCAGCCGTTGAGCAGTCCCAACTGGAGACCGCCGACGAAGTCGCCGCAGCGATGAAAGATGTCGCCCTGATGCGGGAACTCGCCCGTCAGCGCAAGGCTCAATCGTATGACGAAGGGGCGACCGTTAGCGACGATGCCCTGTACGGTACTGAGGAGGACTTCAGCAGGGCTGTGGACCGGGATGGTCAGCTACGCCAAGCACTCTTTGATGGCGTCCTGATCTCCAAGGCTGACGAGGAGGTTGCTCGACGCAAGGCTGAAGGAGAAACGGATGTCCCGACTGCGGAGCAACTGCTTGAGACCGAGCGCGAGCGCCTTGAGTCCGAGTACGGCGAAGAGGCAGACGCCCTCGTTGATCAGCAGGTTGAGGACATCAACGCTCGTCCAGCAGAGGACCGCGAGCGTCTGATTGACGAGATGTTGGGAATCCGGCCCATTGGAGCCGAAGCCGCTGCTCCTGCCGAAGCCGCTGCCCCTGCCGAAGCCGCTGCTCCTGCGGAGGCTCCCGCTGAAACCCAAGCGACTACAGAACTAGCCGCGCTGCTGGACAGCATCATCCCTGGCTTCGGTCAAGTTGTTCAGGACGCCGAACCCAATGCGAAGGGGCTTGGCCGTCTAGCGGAAGAACTGCGTCAAGAGTCGCAGGATGAGCGCGTTACGCCCGAGAAAAGGGAGCAGGCAAGGCAGGCTCTTGAAGCCTTGGAGCAGGCAATGCCTGGACTGGGCATTGAGACGGTTGACCCCTCCATTGGCGAGGAGTCTCGCGGCAACCCCCTTGTAGCCGACAAGCCTGAAGTCGTTGAGACTGACGATCCCAACCTAGACTGGACTGTCGCGGAAGTTCTTGAGCCTGCGCGTGTTGGGCGTGATGCCGAGGGCCGCACCGTTATCCATCCGGGGCGCGTTCGGATCTACCGTTACCGTGGCGATGCCCAGCGGACTCAAGAGGCGGGCTATAGCGATACGACCACGGCAATCATGGATCGTCGGCGCGAAGAGACTGGCGTTCCGACCACCCAAGAAGCTCAGCCTGCTGTCCCCGCCCGAACTCTGGCCGAGGTAGAGGCTGAAATCGCAGAGATCCAGGCCAAGGGCAAGAAGTCCACGCTCGCGGATCGCAGGCGCAAGAAGCTGCTGCAAGAGGAGGCGGACGCGCTCCGGGCTCAGGAGGCTGCTCCTGCGGAAGTGCCCGCCGCTGAAGCAGAGGCACCGCAGCCGCCGACAGGGCCTCAGTTCGCCCGCCGCCGCACCCGTCGCCGCAAGCCGCCGGAGGTCATGGACCGCTTTGATCTTGAGCCGCCGACCCGGCTTGAGAGGTTCCGCATCTCGGTGTTCGACCGCCTCTCCCGCCTAGAGCGGTTTGAGAGGGACGCTTACGAGAAAGGTCTGCGCCTAGCGGAAGCCGAGAGCCCGACGATGGCCGCGCGGCTTGTGCCGGGCAAGACGACCTACAAGCAAGAGCTGCTTGATACCAACTACATCGCCCCGATCTTCGGCGTCTTGGCTGATGCGGGTATCAAGATCCCGCAGTTCGAGGAATTCCTGATCCTCCGCACGACCAAGGAGTCCAATGAGGATCTGAGGGAGAAGCGCAAGCAGGCCGTAGCCAACCGCCAGCAGGCGCGCATCCTCACCCGTCGCTCCAAGGAGCCCATCGACCGGACGCTGCCCGAGGATGTGAAGGAGGATCTTCGCAAGCAGCGGAAGGCTGACGAGAAGGAAGCCAAGCGCCTTCGCCGCGAAGCGGATTACATCGACCCCGGCGACAACCCCAAGTCGTTCTACACCGACGAGGAGGCCGAGGCGAAGCTGGCCGAGATCGACAAGAACCCGCAGCTCCGCAAGTCGCTGGACGAAGCTGGCCGTCTCGTTGACGAGATGAACAAGGCTGCCCGCAAGCAGCTTCTGGACTCGGGCCTGATCTCCCAAGAGCAGCACGATCTCTGGGAGGAGAAGTTCAAGCACTATGTCCCCTTCAAGTCGGAGGAGGCAGGCAGCAGTTGGGTTGAGACCGGGACCGTTGGATACAGCGTGCGCGGCCCTGAGGCGAAGATTCGCCGGGGCACGACCCGCAAGCCCAACCCGCTGCTGTTCTCGTTCCAGCAGGCCAGCAGGGCCATCGTGCGTGGCGAGAAGAACCAAGTGGGCGTTCGGGCCTACAACTTCTTCCAGAAGGCCAACATGCTGGAGGATGTGGAGGAGGTGGAGCCCGGTCAGTCGATGCCCGATCTTCGTGGTACGCCCAAGTTCGGGCTGAAGATCAACGGCGAGCAAAAGATCGTCACCCTCAAGGACGAGTACCTCGCCAGGGCGCTCAAGAACATGGGGCCCGGTCGCAAGGGCGACCCGACCATGTTCGACAAGTTCATCGAGCGGGCTGGGAAGATCACCCGCTTCATGGCGAACGCCAACACGCAGTACAACCCGGACTTCCTGCTGGTCAACCCGATCCGCGACCAGATCGAGGCGCAGTTGAAGGTGGGCGAACTGCGTGAGCGCGGGTTCAGCGTGAACCGGGCGAGCCTGTTCGCTGATAGCTTCCGCGCATACAAGGCCCTGCGTGGTGGTCCTGGCAAAGAGTCCGGGATCATGGGCGACTACTACCGCCGCTTCGGTGAGGCCGGTGGCCTGATCCGTCTTGGCGATATGCAGGACTACCAAGAGGGCATGGCTGCTCTTGAGGCGAAGCTCCAGCGCATGTCGGATGACCAGTCGCGGAGCATCGTGAGCAGCACCTTCCATGCGGTTGGCGATCTAATCAGTCGCCGCAACCGTGCGATGGAACTGGCGGTGCGTCTCAGCGTGTTCAAGCAACTGACGGACAGCGGGACCACCGACGCCAAGGCCGCCGAGATCGCCCGCGAC
>Ga0209536_100011322_pt1 | contig 13082 bp, 13 predicted proteins | sample DeeMarSeWOR28_12_FD_187461 | JGI IMG/M metagenome (GOLD analysis project Ga0209536, IMG submission 187461) | Marine sediment microbial communities from White Oak River estuary, North Carolina - WOR-2-8_12 (SPAdes) (version 2) | ecosystem: Environmental > Aquatic > Marine > Intertidal zone >...
ATTACTAATTTCTTGTCGCTTTCGGTGGATGACCATTATTCAACTATCAAACCTAGTAAAGTTTAAAGGGAATAAGGAAACCCCTTTAGGGATTAGAATGGCCGCTTTAAAAAAGGCAGTCGAGGAAATGGAATTCATCCTCGTTACCGACGTTGGGAGCACAACGACCAAGGCAAGATTCTTCCACAAGAGAGATGGAGAGTGGAGATTCCTGGTCGCTGGTGAGGCCCCCACAACAGTTGAAGCGCCCTATGAGGACGTAACTCTGGGCGTAAGAAACGCCGTCGCTGAGGTCACGGAGCTCACAGGACACCAGATCCTAGCCTCAGGCGCTAGCGGTATCATCGTGCCATACGACGGGGAGAAAGGCGTCGACCTGTACTGCACCACGAGCAGCGCAGGAGGCGGCCTCCAGATGATGGTTACGGGCTTGGTCGCGTCGATGACCGCCGAGAGCGCCAACAGAGCGGCACTTGGCGCCGGCGCTATCGTCATGGACGTGATGTCTGTTGACGACGGCCGTCAGGTCCACGAGAGGATCAGGCGTATCCGAAGCCTCCGACCTGACATGATCCTCCTCGCAGGTGGGACCGACGGGGGCGACAAGGAGCACGTCATGGAGTTCGCTGAGATCATTAAATCAGCTAAGCCCACGGCCAGACTTGGGACACAGTATCAGCTCCCACTGGTCTATGCGGGGAACAAGGTCCTCCACTCCCGTATTAAAGAGGAGATGGGGGAGGCATTCGCACTCGACATCGTGGATAACATCCGCCCCACTCTTGAGGTGGAGAACAACGAGCCCGCGAGGAGGGCAATCCACGAGCAGTTCATGGAGCACGTCATGAGCCACGCCCCGGGATATACGAAACTGATGACCTGGACCGACCTTGACATCATGCCCACGCCCGCCGGAGAGGGCCTGGCAATGCAGCTCATCTCTAAAGCCTACAACAAGAACGTCATAGGAGTAGGCCTCGGAGGAGCGACGACCAACATCTACTCCATCTACGATGGGAGATTCGTCAGGAGCGTAAGCGCGAACCTGGGCATGAGCTACAGCATCACGAACGTCATGAAGGAGGCAGGCATCGATAACATCAAGAGATGGCTGCCCTTCGACTTGGACAGCCACGACCTACGGAACCGACTCATGAACAAGATGATCCGACCAACGACCATCCCTCAAGCTCTTGAAGAGCTGATCGTGGAGCACTCGGTCGCACGTGAGGCGCTGAGGCTTGGACTCCTCCACCACAAGAGCCTTGCGAGAGACCTGAAGGGAGTGCAGCACGAGCGCGTGGACATTAGCTGGATATTCAACATTAAAGGTGAGGGGACTTACATCGACATGCTCAAGATAGACGCAGTCGCCGGGACTGGGGGACTACTATCACACGCGCCAAACAGGGCACAGTCGCTACTAATACTGAACGACGCCTTCCAGCCGGAGGGTATCACCTGGTTCTTCCAGGACAGCGTGTTCATGATGCCCCACCTAGGCCTCCTATCGACAGTGTATCCGGAGGCAGCCTGGCAGATCTTCGACAAGGACTGCCTTGTACGCCTTGGGACGGTGATCGCACCCAGGGGAACGGCTGATAACGGATCTGCAGAGGTAATGACGGTTGAAATGACGATGCCGAACGGAGAGACTATCGTTGAGACGATGAAGTTCGGAGAGCTCAAGCTCATCCCCCTACCAGTCGGACAGGAGGCAGCTGTAAAAGTCACCCCTGGTCGAGGGTTCCAAGTCGTCCCAGAGGAAGAGGGGTCAGGCGTCCTCGAGGGCACTGCTATGGGCGGAGAAGTCGGCATACTACTGGACGCGAGAGGAAGACCTTTAGTTATCCCGGAGAATCCGGAGGAACAGCGTAAACAGATGATCGAGTGGTTCAAGGAAATGAACCTCTACGACACGGAGTGGTGAGTACGATGTCAGGAGATAAAAAGGAAACCGAGCAGACATACGCTTACACGCCAGGTCTGAAGATCAAGGAGAGAATGACGGTCACGAAGCTGAGGAGACTCCCGATACCGGGTGAAGTCCTGGTAGAGAAGGGAGATGAGATCCGACCAGACACCATCGTCGCTGAGACGTTGCTGCCAGGTGATCCGGAGATAGTTCCAGCCATGATGAAACTGGGCATCACCCCGGAGGGACTGCCCTCCTGCATGTTGGTAAAAATAGGTGAACATGTAAACGAGGGTGACCTTATCGCTCGCTACTCGATGTTCTTCGGCCTTATCAATCGGGAACTTCACTCACCGATATCAGGCACCGTCGAGGTTGTCTCCGAGCTAACGGGTCAGCTAATCATGAGAGGGGAAGAGATCCCCGTCAGAGTTGACGCCTACATCCCTGGCAAGATCATTGAAGTAATACCTGAAGAGGGCGTAGTCGTGGAGACGACTGGAGCATTCCTTCAGGGCATCTTCGGGATAGGCGGTGAACGCCAAGGAAAACTGAGAGTTGCTGTCGACGGCCCAGAGAGCACGTTGACATCAGATATGATCAGTTCCGAAGACAAGGGGAAGGTCCTAGTCGGTGGCGGCTTACTCGCCCTTGACGCTCTCAGGAAGGCGGTTGACCTTGGAGTATCAGGCATCATTGTTGGCGGTATCGACAGCGGCGACTTGATGGAGTTCATGGGTGCAGGCATCGGCGTGGCAATCACAGGCGAAGAGGAGTATGGCATCACATTGATAGTCACAGAAGGGTTTGGTGCCATGACCATGCATAACAAGACCTTCAGTATCTTCAAGAAATACGATGGATCCGACGTGTCTATCAACGGCTCCACTCAGATTCGTGCAGGAGTAATAAGACCAGAGGTCGTCATCCCCCACAGCGAGATTGCTGAAGAGGCTGATGAAGACGCCGCAATTTCAGCAGGAATGGTTCCAGGTACTCCAATCAGGATAATCAGGAACCCATACTTCGGCGCAATCGGAGAGGTCCTGAGCCTACCTGTTGAACTTCAGGTTGTCGAAACAGGATCCAAGGTACGTGTCCTCGAAGCCCTCCTCAACGATGGCAGAAAGGTAACAGTACCGCGCGCTAACGTAGAAATAATAGAAGAATAATCTTCTATATTTCCTTCAATATTTTTATTTATTTAGGTTCTAGACAATGTAAAAGAACAATAATTAAATCTATTAAAATTATGCATAGATTCATCCTATTATTATAGCAGTACATATATCACTTATTTTTCACGAATTGTCTTCCCTTTCTCTAGATCTTATATAAATATTAAGTTTCTTATTTTCTATTATTCATTCAGAAAAAATGGGATATGATAATTCTATCCCTTTTTTCAATGAAAAATAACGTGTCTATTGAGAGTGCGATGTAAAAACGTTATATATTGAAAGTGGATAACCTGAGTGGGGGTAAACATATGGGACTCATTCAACCAGATAGAGTAGTGGAGTTCTTATGGCTAGTACTGATGTTCTCATCAGTCTACTACTACATACAGAAAGCAATAAGAGACGAACCTTTGCCCAAGCTGCGGACGATACCCGCCACCCTCGCCATTGAGGAGGGAATTGGTAGATCCCTGGAGATGGGTAAGCCAGTTCACTATTCGATGGGGAGTGACGGAGCTCCGCTTACGGGCTCGGGCATGAGTACGACCATTGCCACCCTAGGACTACTTAGGTACGTAACCAGAAACACTGCACAGATGGGAGTTCGGACGATCGTCCACCTACCAAGCCAAGGATACGCAATCCCCTTAGTTGAAGGAGCGGTCCGTGAGGGATACCTGGAGGCAGGTAAGCCCGAGGCGTTCCGCAAGGGAGACATGCATTACTACGGATGGCTGACCGCCGCGTTCGCTCCGGGAGTGTATGAGAGCTTCGTCCGAGAGGGCGTCGGGCTATTCATCCACGCAGGTAGCGTCATCACTTTCAGCTTCCCAGTTCTGGAGGCTGCGAAGATCCATGGCGCTATCAGCATCGGAGGCACACCAAGATGGACGGCTACTTACATCTTCGCCATCGCTTGTGACCACCTCTTCATCGGTGAGGAGCTGCTGGCCGCAAGCGCCCAGATCAGCGGGAACAAGATGCTGACCAGTGGCCTAGCAAGTGAGGAGATATGGAAGTTCCTCACAATAGGCTTGCTGATAATCGGCGTCGTCCTGAAAGCGTTTGGGCTACCCTTCGACGTATGGATAATGAAGTGATGTAAAATGGCGTCATCAACATTTTGGAGAAGAGACCTTCCTCTTCTGATAATCATCGGATCGGCTATCCCAACGCTTCTGTGGAGATACTTAAACCACCCAATCATCAACGCGATATTCGAGGAAGTAGGTAACTGGTCAAGCGTGATCAGCATGCTTGGCTGGGGGATCGCCGTGATCTACCTGTTCCAAGGCGAATATAACAACTTGAAGCAAAAGCCTGACGATCTGCCTACAAGGGCAGGATTCTATGCACTCTGTGCGTTCTCTGCGTTGCTAGCCTTCAACTCGGTGACGACGGGACCGGATAAGATGTATAGCGATGCCTATCAGTGGTGGTACGCGGCGTTCTATAGGTCTGAGTCTACCGCATTCTACGGGCTGATGTTCCTTTACCTATGTTCAGCTTCGTACAGAATGCTACGGGCTAGGTCGCTAGAATCCTTCGTACTGATGGCTGCTGGTCTGCTATACATTATGCGAAGCTCTTCGATGTTCGCACTGTGGTTCCCATGGTGTGTTCCTGTCGGTGAGTGGATCATGAACTACCCAAACAAGGCGGCGACGACTGCAGCAATTATCAGCGCAACCTTCGGACAGGTGCTCATCGCTGTACGGCAGATGCTGGGCAGAGAGAGAACCGCAATCGAGGTGTCATAGAATGGGAGAACAAAGATCAATCTGGTACAAGCTCGGTAACCTGGACTACAGGATAATCTACCTGCTTGTAGCATTGATGACCGCTTGGCCCCTTTGGAGCCCAGTAGGGACTCCGATGACAGTAGGTGAAAACGTCAAGCAGTACGCAGAGCACATCCGTGACATGGAGCCCGACACAGTCGTCCTCTGCGCCTTCGCAGGCTACATGACGATGCTTCCCGACATCGAGCCCATCTACCTGGCGACATGGAAGATGCTGTTCGAACAGGATGTAAAGATCATGGTGCGTGTGACAGACGTAGACGGACCGGTAGTTATCAGGCAGGAATTCGAAAAGATCAAGCCCGAGGAGAATTTCGGAAAGGTCTACGGAGTAGACTACATGATATTCCCCTACGTGCTTATGCCATCAGCAACGGAGATCGCGTTCACGGACAACATACGGAGCGTGTATACGACGGACTACTACGGTACGCCCTTGGATGACCTGCCAATTATGGAGGGAATCGAGAGCATGCACGACGTCGACTGGTACTTTACGAGCGGAGCTGACTGGGGCAACCAGAGGTACACCATCCCGTACGGCGTAAAGCTGCTGTGCTGGGGTACCGGAACCGGGTTGCTGCCATTCGTGCCTCCGTTCTACGATCCCGTTAGGGGACCCTGCTACGGGTACGTCGGAGGAGCCTCTCAGGGAGGCGAGCTGGAGCTTGAATCCGGCTTCTTCGGCAACGGAGTCAAATACAACGACGCAAAAAACCTAGCGATATTAGGCCTATTCGCCTTCGTATTGGTTGGCAACATATCCTACTTCGGAGACAAGTACCTAGGAGGTAACTAAGATGGCGGACGCAATATTCGCGGGAATCCAAGTCGCAATGGTCCTGGCAGTCTGGTCCTACCTTTACAGGGAGAACATATTCTCCAAGGTGGCCAGCTCCATCGTCATCTCGATATCTACCGTACACTTCTTCCTAGTATACGTGCAGAGGACGTATGACAACGCAGTCATACCTCTGCTCAACGGACGCATCAGCTACATCATACCGCTGACTTTAGGCCTCCTGATGTACACGAGGCTGAGCAAGAAGTACGCTTGGCTCTCGTCATACGCCTACAGCCTGCAGCTGGGTTTGGGAACTGGTTCGACCTTGACGACGGTAGTCGCCAGCTCGATCACGGGCAGGATCGCCATGTTGATCAACGAGCCTTTCAAGGGTGCGACGATGTTCGACAAGCTGAGCGGCGTGATTCTTTTCATCGGTGCGCTGCTTTCAATGACCTACTGGCTCTTCACTAGGGAAGCCACGGGGATATACGGTTACGGCGTGAAGATAGGTCGGCTCTTCCTTATGGCGTCCATCGGGATGCTGTACGCTGAGGACGTGCTCTGGTCTCAGAGCCTGTTCGTCGGCGCCTGGGAGATGATCATCGACAACTTCATCAAGGCTATAATACTGGGTATCCCACCGGCATAGAGAACTCCACGAAATATTTCCCTTTTTATTTTATCTTCTCCAGGGGTAGCGGAGCCTGTTTTTAGAAGGGCCAGTACCAGGGTTTCTTCTGGGTTGTCTCTTCGGTTGTGTCCTTGGGGGGGTCTTTGGGAGTTTCTTTGGGTTCCTCTTCGGTTACTTTCTTGGGTGTGGGGAGGAGTTTGCGGCGTCTTCGTTTTCTGTTCTTGTTCTGTCTCTTCTGTTCTTCTCGGGTTTGGTGTTTGGCCTTTGAGGCTTTCTCGATGAGCTGGATGACCTTCTCGACGTCCTTGCTCTCCCTGAAGGCGACGAAGCGGTCGTCGACGCCCCATCCGATGAGGGGTATGAGGCCTGCGAACATGGCGCCTCCGAGGCGGGCTCCGATGCCTGCGACTGGTTTGATGCTCTCGAAGAATAGGATGGCGGGGTCCTCCATGTCGTTACGTATGACCCAGTCTGCGATCTTCTCGATGGTATCGTCGATCTCCTCCTGGGTCCTGTTCTTCCAGACCATGGGGTGCCTCCCTGGGGTATAGTGTGCTGGGGTTTATATTCTTTGATTTGTTGGGGTTTTCGGATGGTTTTATTTAGGGTTCTCGTGTTGTTATTGGGGGTTTGGCGTTGAGCGGGGGTTTCTTCCCTAGGGAGCATCTGTGGGACTTCATCTCGGGGGCGCTGGTGGGGAGCGCCGGGATGTGGGTTCTGAGCTACGTGATCATGGCGATAGGGGCGAGGGAGGAGGGGGGGCTCTCGTCGCTGCTGCTCTTCGCGGGGACGCTGGTCTTCGGGGGGGTGGCGGGATACCTGGTTGCTCATAATACGGGGCTCGATTATCAGAGCGTGGGGCCTGCGACGGGGATCCTGAGCTATATCTTCGCGTCGCTGATACTGACGCTGGTGGGGTTCCGGGGGGACCTGTCTGAGGAGATCTCGGCGTTGGCGGGGTACCTCATCGGGAGCGGTGTGGGGGCGAAGCTGTGGGATTACATGTATCCCTACGTGGACGAGGAGGAGCCCGCGGAGCCGGTGGGTGAGTAGGGGCGCGAATGTGGCTGGCAGGGGATAAGGGTTCCAGGGCATGTTCGGGTGTCCATGCGTACATATTTTGACCTGTGTGGGATCCGGTTGGAGGGTTTATAGGGGTCCCTTCGTCGATTGGGCCTTCCTTCAAGGGCGGATGGGCCCCCCTCAAGGGCGGTGTCTCTGGTCTCCTCTCGTTGATAGATGCCCCAGGATTATTTGACTGACGTATTTTTTCGTGGAGCTCCCTATTTTCCTGTATCGAGCTGGGTCTCTGCCTGCTCGTTGAGGATGGGACCGACTTCGACTGAGTGGTCCCGTGAGAGGCTTAGCTGCAGCATGCTGGGCATTGACCTATGATATGATCCAGGGTTAAAACATTGGTGAGTTAAGAGTGGGATGTGGAAAAAGGGGATCCTTTCTTGACCTTGGTCCCCTATCCCTTGAGGGGTATGACTATCTCGGGCCTGAGGATCCTCTGGCGGATCTGGGTGGTGCCGTTTATGCTCGCCCGCTCTCCCTCGTGGGATCTCAAGAGGTGGAAGGTTTCGTTCCTCATGGGGTAGACGCCGAAGCCCTCCGTGATTATGAGCACCGGTCCGGCCCTCTCCTCGCCGGTCAGCCCCAGGCCGATCTCGTGCCCCAAGAAGTCCGTGAGGTCCTTCTGATCCACGCCACCGGTCACGATGCCGCTGACACCCATCTCGGCCGCCATGCGCAGGGCATCCAGTGTGACCACGGAGCCCCCGACAAGTGTCTTGCCCTTGTGGCTTTCCCTCATCACCTCGGTGGTGAGGGGCTCCCTTGGCTGGTCGACGGCGAAGACCAGCTCGCCGCGCGCCTCGCCACCGACGCCGAAGATTCCGTTGACGAGTGCTCCCTTTGTCTCGACCAGGGCGCCTTCACGGGGGATCACTTCAGTTATCCGTCCGGGTATGTGGGCCCTCACCTCGACGGGGATGGGGTTGCCTCTCACGATGACGCGGCCAACGTTCTTCAGGAAGACCTCGATGAACCCGTCCATGGGTGACCTGCAGGTCTTGGTGAACCGGTCGAAGAAGGACCGGGAGATGGCGATGACCTCGTCCTTTGCCACCGGGTCTCCCTCCTTCTTCAGCATGTACCGCTCCGTCTGCTTCGGTTCGACCCCCAGCTTGGCGAAGACCTTCACCTCCTCCGCCTCGGGGTTCCTGACGGTGCCCCCGGCGATGACGGTCTCGGTGTCTACCAGGTCCCCGACGCCGACGTAAACTTCCCCCTGGGTGGGTATCCTCCTGACCTTCCTGATCAGGGTCTCCTCCTCCAGTTTCACTCCAAAGCGCGACACTGTCATCACCTATGTTTTCGCTTTGTTAACCACCGTCTTCGGTTTCAAAGAATCCGTCCACACGGAGAGAGCCTCCTTTCTTATCGGCATCTCAATCGGCCTTCCTCGCGCGTCTATGATTACACCGTACTCACCGCCTGTGAATGTGGTTTCCAGACTCCGGCCTCTCCCCACGCCTACGTCGAACTTTTTTGTGGGACTTGCCACGATCCTCGCAGACTCGCGTGCTCCTAGTGGGAGGGTCTTCAGCTCCCCGTAGGTCAGTGTCTCCTCCACTGAGACGCCTCCCGATGTGATCATGCTCACCGTCAAGGCCTCGATCCCCTCCTCTGCTTTGCCTTTGGCCGCTATGCAGGTTCCCAGGTTGCGGAGGCAGGTCTTGGACATAACCTGCAGCGCCGCCTCCCTGTTGATGTCGAGGAGCATGCCTGTGTGAGGTAAAATGCTGGAGACGTCGACGTAGATCTCTGTGACGCCCCAGGGTTGTATGGCGTCGAGGAGCAGTAACGGTGCGATGGCCAGGTTCTCCGGGTCGTTGAAGACGCTCCCCCTGCCGATGACGACCCGGGTCATCTTGAGGTTTAGGATCGAGGGCTCCAAGGCCTGCGCGAACATCATCCCTAGATCCCTCAGCAGGCGTACTCCCTTCAGCCTCGTGGCGTAGTTCCTGTGCTGCTCCAGCCCGAGCCTGATGGCCTCCCTGATTGCCGACTGCTGGACCATCCTCTCCTCATCCGAGAGGGACCTGGGTTGCAGAGCCATTATGTTGCCCACTATGTTGCGAACCTTCCTCTCGGTGATGTCTCTAGGTATCCAGCGTATGATGTTCTCGACCCCGGCCTCCTTCATGATGTTGCCTATCCCGTATGTCAGCCCTATGTCGGCGTTGAGGGACCTGTTGAAGACGCCGTCGTAGACCGAGTAGACATCGGTTGTCGCCCCCCCGACGTCGACCGCGAGGAGATTCACCGCCCTCTCCTGGGCGTAGGCGTATAGGATCTTCCCTATCGCCGCCTGGGTGGGGATTATCTTGCCCTCGACCCACTCGACCAGCTTGTCGTAGCCCGGGGAGTGGACGAGCACGTGCTCCATGTACGAGTCGTAGATCCCCTCCCTTGCAGGTCCGAGGTTCTCGGTCTCGATGAGGGGGCGGACGTTGTCCACAGCCCTCGTGGCGTACCTGTCTTCAGGCAACACTTTCGAGACCTCATCCCTGATATCTACGTTCCCGGCGTAGACAACAGGCAGCTTGTAGCCCTCTCCGAACCTCGGCTTCACGTCGGCCTCCTCTATCAGACCAGCCATACTCAGGACCTGGATCTCCGCTCCGCCGTCCGTCCCACCGGCGAGGAGGAAGATCTCGGGTTTCAATCTCCTCATTCTCTCGATCATCTTGAAACGGGGTTGGGGATCATTATAGGAGAAGACATCTTGGAGGAGGGCTCCGGCCCCTAGGGCCGCCCTCTGGGCTGACTCCGTGGAGATGTTCCGTATGAGGCCGGCGACGTTCATATAGATACCCCCGCTTGTGCTGCTCGAGCAGAGGAACCTGTGAGCACTCGAGGGCCTTCCGTTTATCCAGAACTCCCTTCCTAGCTTCTGACCGAGGCCTCTGACGGCTTCCTTCACGCCGATGGTCACGTCGAGTTCGGGCGGATCCTCGGTGGTCGGTGTCTCGTTCGTCCCCTTGACTACGTATTCATCTCCAGTTCTCTCTATGAAGGCTGCTTTTGTCTGGTGGCTGTTGACATCTAATATTAGGTAGGACTCTTTCTCTGAGGCCATTTCTTTCACTATTTTTTGAATCTCTAGACTCCGATATAATAATTACGTTTTAATAACCAAATGACGTTTAAATATCTGAACTGTTTTTTACTACTAAATCATGGTGGGCATGATGACGCAAACACCCGATCAGGTAAGGATGCTGAGAGAGATCACCGAGGAAGCCTTTGCGCTACTGGGAGATGAGACCCGGCGGAGGATCATCTTCCTGCTGAGGGACAACGAGTTCACCGTGAAGGAGATCGCCTCAAGGCTAGGCATGACAGCCCAGAACATATACCACCATATCGGGAGGCTCCAAGAGGCTGGACTCGTTAGGGTGATCGACGAGAGGCTGTCAGGGCACCTCATGGAGAGGCTCTACACCGTAACGGCGGACACCTTCATCTATAACGAGGATAAGATGGAGGAGAACGAATATCAGAGCTCATTCGATATCCTGAATGGGCTCAACGAGCTGGGCATCGGGGTCGAGGTTAGTGAGGAGAACGCCGAGAGGCTCTCCGGACTCCACGAGATGAGTGTAAAGATACCCGGTGCACCATCGGTCGAGAACGGTATTTGCACTTACTGCAGCTTCTCTGGCTATTTCATGAAGTTCGGCCCAATGAACCCGATGCTCCTGAGCCGGATACTCCAGTACGCCAACCTGATGGGAATGAACGACGAGGAGTTCGAGGCCTCGCTCGGGGTCATCAAGGAGATGAGAGAGTTCCTTAGTTCAATAAGGATTCGAAGGTAGCCCGACGGATCTCTGGCGCTCGTGTAGAATGAATGTCATTTTAATATCGAGAACCATCAGCTCACTCACCTTCGTCTCGAAGCGTATAATGTCCTTTTCACTCCATACTCTTTTCTTCACATCGCCCCTATCCCTTATCGTGATTTAGGCAGTGCTTGGTTACGACGATTTCAAGGGGGTATACGCCCTGCTCCCCGCTTGTGCCACGGAGGACGCCTACAAGTGGGGGGCGAGGGACACCTTCGACGAGGAGGCGTTCAGGGAGCTCGTGGGCAGGCTCATCGAGGACGGGGTCCACGGCGTCATCACGACGGGGTCCACGGGGGAGTGCCACACCCTCCTCTGGGCTGAACAGAAGAAGCTGTTCGAGGCTGTCGTGGACGAGGCTAACGGCCGCGTCCCCGTCCTCACCGGGACTTGGGCCCCAAACACCCGGGAGTCCGTCGAGAAGACGAGGTACGCCGCCGACGTCGGCGCCGACGGGATCATGAACGGCCCGCCCCAGTACGTTGAGCCAACTGTGGAGAACACAATCCAATACTACGCGGACCTCGCAGAGGCGTGCCCCGAGATGGCCATCATGATCTACCACAACCCCGGGGCCTTCAGGGTCACCCTCCCCGTGGAGTCCTTCACCCGGATAGCCGAGGAGATCCCCAGCGTCGTCGCGATGAAGGAATCCCTTGCCGACCTTGATAGGATGAGGAAGCTCGCTGAACATGTGGGGGATAGGATCAACCTCATGACCTACGAGCCCTTCGCCGCCGAGGCCCTGAGGTTCGGGTTCGGGGGCATCTGGTCCGCCCACAGCGCTTGCATGGGGCCCGAGCCCGTCCTGAGGCTCTATGACTCTATCGTGAGGGGGGACTGGGAGACCGCCGAGGCCATCTCCAGGGAGTGCATGGAGATCTACGTCAGGTTCTTCGAGAGGATGGGGGGCTTCCAGGTCTTCCTGAAGTACCAGGTGAACGCGATGCACGAGTGCGTCAACACCGCCGGGTACGCTAGGGCCGGTCCCGCGAGGCCTCCGTTCACTCACGTCCCCAACCTGGTCCTCGACTCCTGCAGGATGCACGCTGAGGACTGGAGACAGCTAGTAGAGAGATGGCGCTAGAAAGATTTTCTTCATGCGTCTCGTTATGCCCCATACTCTTTTCTTAACTTCATCGTAACCATATTCTTGATCTTGAATGATTGAATTATCTGTGATCAGAGACCTCGTGGCGATATTTGGTGTGATTGGAGGATTCACATACTATGTTTTGAATTTGATGGAGACCAGACGTAGCCGTCGGATAACTTTGACCACCACTCTGATGCAGCATTTCATGACGAAGGAGGGAAGTCGTGAGATCGCAGACCTCATCTCGATGGAATGGAGCGATCTGGACGACTACAAAAGGAAATACGACCACAGAGTTAATCTTGAGAACTTTTCCATGAGAATAGCGGTGTGGAGGCTATTCGACAGCATCGGGCTTCTCTATCGTAAGGGATTATTGGATTTGGAGACGATCAATTCGGGATCGACTGGGATTATACCGAGTTTGTGGCGCAAGTTCAAGCCGGTGGTTGAGATGTACCGTGAAACAGATTTTCATAGGTCGACATGGGAGAACTGGGAGTATCTGGCTGAGAGGCTTCAGGAGGCGTACCCAGAGACAGTCCCATTTGATACTGGTGACTTTGTCCTTAAGAGAGAGACTGGATCATAAACATTCTGAGAAAAAGTATCTCCCCCATACTCTTTTCTTCACTAGACACTCATCAGAGATTATAACTACTAGCTGATGCCATCATCTCCCGACATGGCACATAGAAAGCAGGGCTACAGGTTCGAGAACGACTGGCCCCCGGAGCATCAAGAATACATTTTT
>Ga0209536_100011323_pt1 | contig 13081 bp, 12 predicted proteins | sample DeeMarSeWOR28_12_FD_187461 | JGI IMG/M metagenome (GOLD analysis project Ga0209536, IMG submission 187461) | Marine sediment microbial communities from White Oak River estuary, North Carolina - WOR-2-8_12 (SPAdes) (version 2) | ecosystem: Environmental > Aquatic > Marine > Intertidal zone >...
CGTAGCAGCTTTCAGGGCGTTCTGGGAGCGGATTGCGAATGAGACCAGTTGCTCGCCTCATATGGCGCGTCTGCTCTTTGTTGAACAGCCCTTCCATCGGCAAATCGCATTGAGCAAAGAAACCCGCAGAGATTTAGTCACCTGGGATGATAGGCCGCTGATCATTATTGATGAATCCGATGCTGAGATCGAGAGTATGCGAACTGCATTGGAGAGTGGCTATGCTGGTACCAGTCATAAGAATTGCAAAGGTGTTTTCAAGAGTATTGGAAACGCTTGCCTGCTTGCATATCTCCAGGAACGGGAGCCGCGCCGCAAACTGATTCTAAGCGGTGAAGACCTGGCCAATATTGGGCCAGTGGCATTGCTGCAAGACTTGGTGGTGATGTCTGTTCTGGGAATCCAGAATGTCGAACGCAATGGTCACCATTATTTTCCTGGATTGAGCGTCTTCCCGGCAGATGTGCAAAAACTTACCTTAGCAGAACACCCAGATCTGTACCACCATTCCGGGCGTTTTCCTACGCTGAAAATCCAAAAAGGAAAAATTGATATCGCCAGTTTACTCCAGGCCCCTTTTGGCCTTAACGCCAGGTTCGCGCCAGAACAATGGTTCCAGACCGAAGACTCATGGAATTTTGAATCTCTGCAAATTTAATCTAAGAAAGGATCTAGCTATGGAAAAAAACACAACTGAAAAAGAGATGCTTGATCGACAAAGGAAAAAGGACAACAGTTTCTCCGAAATTGTGAGAAAGAAGGCCTTGCCCTATCTTAGCATCTTAATCCTTTTAGCCATCTGGGAAATTGCGGTTAAGGTTTTTGAACTGCCTTCCTATCTTTTGCCGCCTCCCTCGGAAATTGCCAGGGTAATGATTGAAAGCAGCCAATCTCTTCTTGAGAACAGTTGGGTCACTGCTTATGAGATGCTTATGGGCTATTTCCTGGCGATTGTGATCGCTATCCCGATGGCAATTGCGATTACTGCTTCGCCCAGCTTTGATCGCTTCATCACTCCTATCCTGCTCTTTTTCCAGACAGTTCCCAAGATATCCCTGGCACCGCTTTTCCTGGTCTGGTTTGGAGTAGGCGTTTTGCCCAAGGTACTGGTTGCCTTCCTAATTTCGTTTTTTCCAATCATTATTGACACGGCGGTTGGTCTTAGATCAATACACCCTGATATGATTGATCTGGCGCGTTCAATGGGGGCCACCAGATTTCAAATCTTTTACCGTTTCCGTCTGCCTACCAGTTTGCCGTATCTGTTCAGCGGATTAAAAGTGGCTTCCACGCTGGCGGTAGTTGGCGCCGTAGTGGGCGAGTTTGTGGGCGCTGACAAAGGGCTCGGATACTTATTGTTGGTAGCAAATTCTAACCTGTTGACGTCTTTGATGTTTGGCGCTATTTTCGCTTTGACCGCACAGGGATTGATCTTGTTTTACCTGATTCAGGGTTTGGAAACAATACTTATCCCTTGGCATATTTCCGTTCGCAGTGGAGAAGAATACGGAACGATGTAGTTTATGCCATGTGACTGCTTCATGGAAGGAGGTGGTGCTGTAAAAAATCCGAAAGAGCATTGTAACTGGTAATGTTCGTAACTAATCAATAAAAGGAGTGACAAAAAATGAAGAAACAATTACCTTTGCTTGTAGCAGTTGTACTAATACTCACCGTGCTTCTCGCTGCCTGTGGTGGCGCGGCACCGGTAGAAGAAGAAGGTCCAATCCCTTTGGATTTTCGCCTCAATTGGACTCTTTATGGTGAGCATGCTCCCTTCTTCGTTGGTGTAGATAAAGGTTTCTACCTGGAGGAAGGTTTGGATGTGACCATCCTGGAAGGCAGCGGCTCAGGAACGGTGGTGAAGTTGCTTGGTAATGGTACCAACACGATCGGATATGCTGATTCCGCAACCATGATGCGTGGTGTTATCGCTGGTGTGCCTGTAACGGCTGTGGCTGTGATGTTCCAATCAAGCCCGATGTCCTTCATCTACCGCGCCGATGCTGCACGCCCGACAACCATCGAAGAGCTGCCCGGTACTAAGGTAGGTATCACCGCTGGCGATGCCTCGCTCTCGATCTTTGAAGCTTGTCTGGGTGCCAACGGCTTAACTATGGACGATGTTGAATTGATTCAAGTTTCTAATCCACAGGCAAAAGAGACCGCTGTCCTGGAAGGAATAGCTGATACTTTCCTGGGTTACTTCGTAGATCAACCACTGCGAATGGAGAAGGTGACTGGCGTGGATATGGGCTGGTCCAAGTTGGTAGATCTCTGCAATGTCAATACCCTGAGCAGTGCTATCATCGTCAATAACTTCTGGGCTGAGCAGAACCCCGAAATCGTTCAGAAGTTCGTGCGCGCTTCCCAGCGAGCTTGGGCCTATACGCAGGAAAACCCCGAAGAGGCGGCTGAGATTTTCGCTTCTCATGCAGAAGCTTTCGATGCTCCGCTTGCTCTGGCCGAAATTGAAGGCTCTTTGACCCTGTTGCATACTCCCAATACTGAAGGGAAACCCCTTGGATTCTCTGCATTGGAAGATTGGCAATCCACCCAGCAGGTACTCGAGGATTATGCTGGTTTCAAGCCTGAAGATGACGTAACCGTCTACTTCACCAATGATTTCATCTCTGAGCCTCCATACTTGCCGACAGAAGAGTAATTAGATTAACTTTGTATCTGGGGTCTCCATTTTGGAGACCCCAATCTCAAACCTATTCATAAGGAACGAGAAATGAGTGACCCTTATATCCAACTTAAAAACGTTAACAAGATATATGTAACCAAAAGTGGCGCTGTTACTGCTTGCCAGAATATATCCTTTGTTATTAATGAATCTGAGTTCATTGCAATTGTTGGGCCGAGTGGTTGTGGTAAAACCACAATACTAAAAATGATAGCTGGTCTAGTATCGTACACGGATGGCTCTATTACGATTGGTGAAAAACTTGTTACTGAACCGATCACTGATTTAGGTATTATCTTTCAAGATGCGGTATTGCTGGACTGGCGGGATGTGCTCTCAAATGTTCTTATTCAATGTGATATTCGGGGTATGAACCGCAGCAAATATGAAGATGTTGCCCGGAAGTTGCTTAAGGATGTCGGGTTGGAAGGTTTCGAAACCAAAAAACCTTTTGAATTATCTGGTGGTATGCGACAACGGGTCTCTATCTGCCGCTCATTGGTACACAACCCGCCCGTGTTGTTGATGGATGAGCCCTTTGGTGCATTGGATGCGCTTACCCGCGAACAAATTTCCATGGATATTCAGCATCTGTGGATGGAACAGCGCAAGACTGCTTTATTAATTACACACAGTATTCCCGAAGCCGTGCTGCTTGCTGACCGCGTAATTGTTATGACGCCTCGTCCAGGGCAAATAGCTGAGATTATTGATGTTGATCTTCCTCGTCCACGACGCCTCGACAAATTACCGCCTCGTTACAATGAGTTAACCGGTCATATCCGAAATATCTTTAAGGAATCTGGCGTATTGGACATGGATTAAGTTATGGACATGCCAGATAAAAATTACCTCGTTGCTCACCTGGAAGAAATCCCAACCATAAATTGTCCCTGCGGCTTGACCCGCCGCGCTTTTACCGAAGATCCCGATCAGCATGCATCTTTGCATCTACTGGATGTTCAGAAGGATGCTCGCCTGCATTACCACAAGAAGATCACAGAAATTTATTTCATCTTGGACGGTGAAGGCTTTCTTGAAATAGATGGAGAAAAAGTACCTGTAAAACCAATGACCAGTATCCTGATCAAGCCAGGCTGCCGTCACCGGGCTGTTGGAAAGTTGCGCGTTGCCATTACCGCTATCCCTGCATTTGATCCTGAAGACGAGTGGTTTGATTAATGCGTTCAGTGGCATCTAATATTCCAGGCAGTAACGGAATAGCTGAAACGCACCATTGGCAGGATGTCCTTGGTGCTTGGTTAGGGATTGGGACTGCCCCCGGAGCGCTCATTGTTGGCGCTGGTTTGGCCAGCCGCTATGACGGCCCGGTTCCCCTGATCTCAATCCTGGTCAGTGTAGTTGCGATGTTTGCGCTCTTGTGGTTCCCAGGCTTGATCGGTATAGCGCCGCCAATCGGAGAGGGAGCAAAACTAACTGAATTAGCTCCCAAATACTTTGGGCCTGGGATGCATAAAATCCTTGCCGCCCTGATCGCGATCGGTATGACAGGCTGGTTTGGTTTCAATGTAGGCTTAGGTGGAGCGGCGCTTAGCTCTCTGCTCAACTTGCCAGGCTTTATAGGCCCCTTGGTGATTGGCATAACTGTGTTAGTTTTTTCGCTATTGGGTATCAGGCGCTGGAACGGGTTGGCGGCACTGACAACCATCGCTGTGATTATCCTGGTTGTGCTGATTTCCGTTCGCTATTCAGCCCGCATGATTCCCGTGACTTTATCGGTTGGCAACCCCCTTTTGATGGTTGTTGATGTTGCTACTTTTGTCGGCTATGTTTCTGTCTTCAGCGTGCGCGCTCCCGATTTCACAGCCGGATTTGTATCCAGGAAAGATTTGTTGATTTCTGACCTGTTACTTTGTGTCCCGGTAGTATTGATAGCTCTGGCCGGGATTGGATTGCAGCAGGGCACAGGCTCAACGGACCTGGTAGGCACCCTGGCTCAACCGGGCGGGCTGGCCATTGGGAATCTGTTGGTTTTCCTGGCAGTCATCGCTCCATCATTTACTATCTTATATTCAGGCGCGCCAGCCTTGCGCGCTGCTATTGGCTTGAATGAAACCATTGGGATGTATGCCATCTCAGCAGTCGGCCTGGGATTAGCGATTGCCCGTTTTGACTTGTTCCTTATCAATTGGCTGGGGATGCTGGCCGCCCTGCTGCCTCCGCTGGTGATACCGATGGCCGTGGAAGCTGCCAGACGCCGCCAGGGAGGAAAACCGCATCGGATCAACATCTGGTTGTGGCTGCCGGGTGCATTGACATCTGCCGTGCTGACAATTCTCAAATGGCCGACAGCTGCTCTGTTTGGGCTGCTGATCTCTGGCTTAGTCACGCTGGTCTGGTTTTTTGCAATCAAACGAGAATAATTACTTATGAAAAAAAAGCAATGGGAAATCATAAAAAAATGCGCTGATATGCAGCCAGTAGATCCTCTGCCCGTCAGCTTGATTATTGACAGCCCCTGGATGCCGGGATATTTAGGTATTTCGATGATCGATTATTACACCATACCTGATGTCTGGCTGGATGCCAACCTGAAAGTGGAAAGTGATTTCCCTGAGATCATTTTCTTACCCGGTTTTTGGGCCGAGGTCGGCATGTGTGCTGAACCGAGTGGTTTTGGCTGCCGAACGCGTTTATTCCATGACAGAACTCCCATGGTTTACCCCGTAATTCAAAAAATGGAAGAGGTTGACCGGCTATCGCTGCCCAATCCTTTATCAGATGGATTTATGCCGCTTATGTTGAACCTATATCAGAATTTGGAGATACGCGTCAATGATGCCGGGCATACAATAAAAGTTGTTGCCGCACGTGGCCCTATGGCAACGGCAGCACATATTATAGGTGTAACCGAGTTTCTAATTGGGTTAAAAACCAACCCTAAAGAAGCCCACCGCTTGATGCGTTTGGCGACCGATATTGCCAAAAACTGGGTAGAGGCTCAAGCAAGCGTGCTGCAGGAAGTGGAAGGGATTTTATTGTTAGATGATATCGTTGGTTTTTTGGGTGAAAGAGATTTCCTGGAGTTTGGGCACCCTTACTTTACTGAAATCTTTAGTGCCTTTCCAGAGGCAGTAAAGCTGTTTCACAATGATATGGATAACCCAACAAGTTTCAAATACTTACGGGAATGGTCCATTAATATCTTTAATTTTTCCCACAAAATTGACCTTGCGACTGCACGAGAACTGGTTGGGCCTGATATTTGCTTGATGGGCAATGTGCCGCCTTTGGAAGTTTTGGTCAGTGGCAGCCCAGAAGATGTTCGGGATGCAGCCAAAGCCTGTATCCAGAAACACCTCCAAACAGGGCTATTGCTCTCGGCAGGCGGGGGGACATCCCCCGGAACACCCGGCGAGAATATCCGAGCTCTTGGCGACGCCGCTAGAGCTTATAGTTTCTATCTAGGAAAGGAAAAACTAGAATGATAAAAGTTGCCATCATCGGCGCTGGCGCGATTGCAAATACGCACATTGAAGGCCTGCTGAAGTTTCAAGAAAAATGCCAGATTGTAGCCATAGCTGATATTTATGCCGACAAAGCGCGTGAAAAAGCAACCCGCTTCGGATTAGATGCCGTGGCTTTCGAAGATTATAAAAAACTGTTTGCCGAATCCGAGATCGACCTGGCGGTGGTGGTGACGCCCCCCTTTGCACACGCTGACGCGACCATTTCGGCGCTGAATGCCGGGGTCAATGTTTTGCTGGAAAAACCCATGGCAACCTCCCTGGAAGAGTGTGATGCCATGATCGCGGCGGCAGAGAAGAGCGGAAAATTGCTCTCCGTGGTGGCGCAAAATCGTTACAAGACGCCCATGATGAAACTCAAGGCAGTCTTGGATTCAGGCATGGCCGGTGAAATCCGGCACGCCCAGGTAGATTCCTTCTGGTGGCGCGGCCAAAATTATTATGACTTGTGGTGGCGCGGCACCTGGGAGAAGGAAGGCGGCGGCTGCACCATGAACCATGCCGTTCATCACATCGATCTGTTCCAGTGGATGATGGGCATGCCTGCTGAAATCCAGGCCGTGATCGCCAATATCAACCATGACAATTCCGAAGTGGAAGATTTTTCCACCGCCGTGCTGCTTTATGAAGATGGCCGGGTGGGACAGGTCACCGCCTCCCTGGTGCATCATGGCGAGAACCAGCGACTGATTTTCCAGGGCGAAAAAGCCTCCATCTCTGCACCCTGGCAGGTACATGCTTCTACAGCGATGGATAACGGTTTCCCTGAAGTGAACACTGCCCTGGAAGATGAGATCAGCCAGTTCTATGACCAGCTTCCCGATGTGGAATTCGACGGCCATGATGGTCAGATCGCCAATATGCTGGCTGCTTTGGAAGGCGAAGAAGAATTGCTGATCGATGGCGTGGCTGGGCGCAGAACTATAGAATTGGTTACAGCTATTTTCCAATCAGGCGCTACTGGCGAGCGTGTCAAGTTGCCGATGACGCCAGCAGACCCTTTTTACACACACAAGGGGATTCTCAAGAGTGCTCCACATTTCCATGAGAAGATCCGTAGCGTTGAGTCTGCTTCAGAATACATCACCTTTGGCTCGGATTATAAAGAGGAGGATAAGTAATGGGTCGCGAAGATGGCATGAACTATGCCCCCCAGGGCAAACCTAATCCGGTGGTGAAAAAAGGCGAATTCCGTTTTGCAGCGGTTGGCCTGGATCACGGTCATATCTATGGGATGTCAAATGGATTGATCGAAGCGGGCGCCGAAGCGGCCTGGGTTTATGACCCCGATCCGGACAAGGTCGAGGCGTATGTAAAGCTCTTCCCGGATGTGAAGGTGGCAGACTCCGAAGAGCAGATCCTGTCAGACAAGACAATTCAACTCGTCGCGGGAGCAAGCATCCCTGCGGAAAGATGCGGGCTCGGCTTGAGGGTGATGGATGCCGGAAAGGATTACTTTGCCGACAAACCTCCTTTGATCACCTTATCCCAACTTGAACAGGCGAAACAAAAGGTTCAGGGAACGGGACAAAAGTATGCGGTCTATTACTCTGAACGCATCCATGTTGAGGCCGCCGTTTACGCCGGTGATCTGATCAAAGATGGCGTTATCGGGAAGGTTGTTCAGGTGGTCAACCTGGCCCCTCATCGTATGAACCCTGACAGCCGCCCGGATTGGTTTTTTGACAATAAGAAGTATGGCGGCATCCTTTGCGATATCGGCAGCCACCAGATCGAGCAATTCCTGACTTATGCTGGAGCTAAAGATGCCCATGTGCTGCACAGCAAGGTAGGCAACTACACTATGCCCGGTCATCCAGGTTTTGAAGATTTTGGTGACGCGACCTTACTGGCAGATAATGGCGCTACGATGTATTTCCGCGTGGATTGGTTCAACCCTGCGGCACTGCCCGTTTGGGGCGATGGGCGCACGTTCATCCTCGGGACGAAGGGCTACATTGAGTTGCGCAAATATATCGACGTTGGCCGCGACCCGCAAAGCGACCATGTTTATCTCGTGAATGATGAGGTCGAACAGCACATTCCGGTGTATGGCAAGGTTGGCTTTCCTTTCTTCGGACAGCTTATCCTGGATTGTTTGAATCGCACCGAAAATGCTATGACTCAGGCCCACGCCTTCAAGACCATCGAATTGGGTATCAAAGCCCAAATGCAGGCTCAAAAAATCTGAAAATAAGGAGCGAATACGCTATGAGTTTCGAGAAAATCCATCAAGCCATTATCGACGGGGATGCCGAAACAACCACCGCGGAAGTCTCTGCGGCCCTTGAGCAGGGCGAGCGCGCAGGCGAAATCCTGCATCAGGCCTGCATCCCGGCCATGATCGAAGTCGGTCGCCTGTTTGAGACCAATGAAATCTTTGTCCCTGAGATGCTGGTTTCCGCGCGGGCGATGCAGCACGCGCTCAATCTGCTGCGGCCGCATTTCGTTGAAGGGGATATACAGGTTGCCGGGAGAATCGTGATCGGCACCGTTTCAGGCGATCTGCACGATATTGGCAAGAACCTGGTCTGCATCATGTTCGAAGGGGCTGGGTTCGAAGTCATCGACCTGGGTACCGATGTTGCGCCGGAAACGTTTGTTCAGGCCGTGCAGGAAAATCAACCAGACCTTGTTGGTATGTCTGCCTTGTTGACCACTACCATGCCATCGATGGAAAAAACCATCCGGGCTTTGCAGGAGGCTGGTCTCCGTGAGCAGGTCAAGGTCATGATCGGTGGTGCTCCGGTTACAGAGGATTATGCCAAAAAGATCGGTGCTGACGATTATGCGTCTGATGCCAGCAGCGCGACCCGGAAGGCCAGAGAGTTATTAGGTATTGCCTGAGATGGGACTAGACCCCGATCGCTACTTCGACCCTGAGCCCGGTCACCGAAAAATTGCCCGGGAGCTGTACCAGAGCGTGGCTGGCCTGCCCATTGTCAGCCCGCATGGTCATGTCGACCCTGCTTTGTTTGTGGATGAAGGGGCTTCTTTTGGTACACCCACCGAACTGCTCATCATCCCCGACCATTACGTTTTCCGCATGCTCTATTCGCAGGGAATTCCGATGGAATCGTTAGGCATCCCGCGCAAGGACGGCGGCCCTGTGGAAACAGACCATCGAAAAATCTGGCAGATATTCGCTGAGAATTTTTATCTGTTCCGCGGCACGCCCAGCGGGGCCTGGCTGACGGCTGAACTGGTCGATGTATTCGATATCTCTCAGAAGCTGGATGGCGATTCCGCGCAAGAAATTTACGATCAGATCGCAGAAAAACTTGAGCAGCCGGAATTCCGTCCGCGCGCCCTGTTTGAAAGGTTCAATATCGAGATTCTCTGCACCACCGATGCAGCTACAGATTCCCTGGACGCCCATCAGAGAATCCGTGCTTCGGGGTGGGGTGGCGACATTCGCCCGACCTTCCGCCCCGATCAAGTAACCAATCTGATAACACTGGGCTGGGGGATAAATATTGCGGCGTTGAGCGAAGTCAGCGGCATCGATGTCAATTCTTATTCCAGATTTATCCAGGCTTTGGAGAAGCAGCGCGCCTTTTTCAAATCTGTCGGTGCAACGGCTACCGACCATGCTGCGATTTCGGCATATACCCATGAACTAAGTTCAAATGAAGCCGAAACCATTTTTCAACACGCCCTGAATGGCACGGTGACAAGAGACGAAGCCGCCCAATTTACCGCGCATATGCTGATGGAATTTGCGCGCATGAGCCTTGAAGATGGCCTGGTCATGCAAATCCATATCGGCTCGATCCGGGATCACAACCGCTCGGTCTTCGAGAAATTTGGCCCGGATAAAGGGGCCGACATTCCAGCGCGCTCTGAATTTACACATAATCTGTCAGCCTTGCTGAATAAATATGGGAACGAAACTGGTTTATCGCTGATCCTGTTTACGCTGGACGAATCTACCTACGCTCGCGAGCTGGCTCCGTTGGCCGGGCATTATCCGGCTTTGAAGCTGGGTCCGCCCTGGTGGTTCCACGACAGTATCAATGGCATGCGACGCTACTTTGACCTGGTCATTGAAACCGCCGGGATATATAACACAGTCGGTTTCAACGATGATACCCGGGCGTTTCCATCTATTCCAGCGCGGCATGATGTCTGGCGGCGTGTCTCTGCTAACTGGCTGGCTGGATTGGTAATAAGCGGCATTGTCGACTTGGAAGATGCGCATACCATGAACGCGGATCTGGCCTACAACCTCGCTAAGAAAGCCTATCGGTTCGACTCAATCTAGGAGTTCGTTTGACCAAAGTCAGCGATATTACCCCCGTCAACTGTTCACTCTATTTCCTGCCCGTGGAGACGCGCGTCCCCCTCAAATTCGGGCCGGAGACACTCACGTCTGTGACTTGCGCGCGGGTAAAGATGAGTGTCCGAAAAGCGGACGGTCAAATCGGTGATGGCTGGGGCGAAACGCCCTTGAGCGTGCAATGGGTTTGGCCCAGTCAACTCTCTTACAACGAACGTCACGAAGCGTTAAAAGATTTCTGCTTGAGATTAGTTGAGGCCTGGGGAACCTTTGAATTTTGCGGCCATGCCATGGAAATCGGACATGCCTTCCAAAAAGAAGTTCTGTCTGTCCTTTTAGCCGCATTTAATCGAGAACGGGGAAATTCTGAACCCATGCCCTGGCTGGCGGCATTGGTGTGTTGTTCGGCATTTGATATTGCCCTGCACGATGCGTATGGGGTTGCTAACCAGAAACCAATATACCAAACCTATGCACCGCCGTATATGAAAGCGGACTTATCCCATTATTTACAGCCGGCTGAAGGTTCAGACGTTGACTTCAAAGGGAAGTATCCTGCTGATTATTTTGTTGACGCTATACCTACCAGCTTGCCAGTCTGGCATTTGGTTGGAGGGCTGGATCCCATCTCGCGAGATGAGCTATCTGGTAATGAGCCGGATGACGGTTACCCGGTGTTGCTGCAAGACTGGATCGAACGGGACGGATTGAATTGCCTGAAAGTGAAACTGCGCGGCACTGACTATGAATGGGACTATCACCGCCTGGTGAGGGTTGGCGAAGTAGCTATCGAGCATAAAGTAGACTGGCTAACTACCGATTTCAACAGCACCGTGCTGGCCCCGGCTTATGTTAACGCCATTCTCGATCAACTGGTGATCGAACACCCGCGCATCTATGGCATGATTTTATATGTTGAGCAGCCTTTCCCTTATGAACTGGAAAAACACAAGATTGATGTGCACAGCGTTTCAGCGCGCAAACCGCTCTTCATGGATGAGAGCGCCCACGATTGGGAACTTGTCCGTTTAGGACGTTCGCTAGGCTGGACCGGAGTTGCCCTGAAAACCTGCAAAACGCAGACCGGGGCCTTGCAAAGTTTATGCTGGGCCAAAGCGCACGGCATGACCTTGATGGTGCAAGACCTGACCAATCCGATGCTGGCGCAAATCCCACATGTGTTGCTGGCGGCTCACGCCGAGACGATCATGGGCGTGGAATCCAATGCCATGCAGTTTTACCCCGAAGCTTCAAACATAGAGGCGGAGGTCCATCCTGGATTGTATCGTCGCCGTGATGGGCACCTCGATTTATCGACGATCTCTGGCCCGGGGTTTGGTTACCGGTTAGATGAAATCGAACGGCATTTGCCAGAACCGGTGACAAACCATTGAGATAAGTGGGTATTATGGAATTAAGAGATCTTTATAGCTTCAAAGAATTCAATGTAGTTATTACTGGCGGAGCCGGGGTGTTGGGCGGAGAAATTGCCTGCGCTCTGCTTGGGGTCGGCGCTAATGTAGCCATTATCGACCGTGATACCAAGCGCGCCGAACAGCTTATTGAACACTTGGGATGTCCGGAAGGTTGCGCCATCACAGTGTATGGTGATGTGCTTAAAAAAGATACCTTGGAAAAGGCCCTGGAAGTCATCACGAATGAATTCGGCCAAATTCATGCCTTGATCAATGCGGCGGGTGGCAATCATCCATCTGCCACCACCAAGCCAGAACTTCCTTTTTTTGACTTGCCGCTGGATGCACTTCGTCACGTCGGCGACCTGAATTTGCTCGGCACGATCCTGCCCTGTCAAGTCTTCGGGCGCGGGATGGCCGAGCGCGGCGAAGGCGTAATCTTGAATGTCTCTTCCATGAACGCCTTCCGACCGCTCACGCGCGTCCCGGCCTACTCAGCGGCCAAAGCAGCCATAAGTAATTTCACGCAATGGCTGGCGGTCCACATGGCGCAGGAATATTCGCCGCGCATCCGTGTTAACGCGATTGCGCCAGGATTTTTTCTGACGGAGCAGAATCGATTCTTGCTTACTGATGAAGAAACTGGTAACCTGACCGAACGCGGCCAAGCTATCATTACCCACACCCCGATGAACCGCTTCGGGACTCCCGAAGACTTGCTCGGTGCTGCAATGTGGTTACTCTCCCCAGCTTCCGCCTTCGTGACTGGGATCGTGGTGCCGATTGACGGTGGGTTTTCGGCGTTTAGCGGCGTCTAATGACTATGATCGATTCCCAAATGATCGCTCCGGTTGGTCAACTCCTCACAAATGACCAAATTATCGAAGCTTTGCACAAGGGACTTGACGGCAAGTTTCATAACCAACGCGTACTGGTTTTGATTCCAGACCACACGCGCTCATTACCTTTGCCTTTCCTGTTCCGTACGCTGGTAGATATTTTGCACAATGCAAAGCAATTGGATTTCATGGTCGCGCTGGGAACGCACCCGCCGTTGAGCGAGGAGAGTCTCAACAAACTGGTTGGCATTACAGCGGAAGAAAGAACAGCGAAGTTCAAGCATATCGGTTTGCTTAACCATGCCTGGGATACACTATCCGTTTTGACCTCGCTGGGTATTATCGAGCAAGATGAAATCAGACAAATCGCT
>Ga0209536_100011324_pt1 | contig 13080 bp, 13 predicted proteins | sample DeeMarSeWOR28_12_FD_187461 | JGI IMG/M metagenome (GOLD analysis project Ga0209536, IMG submission 187461) | Marine sediment microbial communities from White Oak River estuary, North Carolina - WOR-2-8_12 (SPAdes) (version 2) | ecosystem: Environmental > Aquatic > Marine > Intertidal zone >...
AGTTCCTGCACCACGGCGTTGATCGCCGGGTTGACCTGCTGCAGGCGTTGCAGGGATTGCTCGGTGACCTCGCGAGCGGAAATCTCGCGCCGGGCTACCCGCGCCGCTATATCGGATGCGTTCAAGCGCCACAATTCAGTCATGTCTTCGTCTCCTCGGCAAGCGGCCAGTATAAAACACTTATGATTCGACATCGCCTGTATTATGCTTGCCGCCACCATGACGGCAAATCCCCACAGCCAGGCGCCATTGGCGATGGTGCTCGACAGGCTGCAGCGCGCCGCCGCGCTGGAGTTTGAACAGGCCCATCCGATCCCGCCCGAAGTCAATCATTCGCAGGCGTTTCACGATCTCGAGCAGCAAGCGGTGTTTCAGCGGGAGTGGATCTGCGTCGGGCGCATGGACGAGATCCCTGCGCCCGGCGATTTTCTGACGCACGACATCGCCGCGGTGCCGGTGCTGGTCGTGCGGCAGAAAGATCATTCGATCAAGGCCTTCGTCAACGCCTGCGCGCATCGCTTTGCCTGCCTGGTGCCAGAGGAGCAGGGTTCGGCCAAACGCTTTACCTGCCGCTACCATGCATGGACTTACGACTTTGCCGGCGAACTGCTGCGCGCACCGCACATGGAGATGAAGCCGGGATTCGATGCCACGCAGCATCGCCTGCGCGCGTTACGGGCCGACTGCTGGGAGGGGTTTATCTACGTAACTCTGGCGCCACAACCGCGCAGCCAGTTACCTGAAGTGCTGGAGCCGCTGCGCGAACAGGTTGTCGGCCGCTACGACATGAGCTGTTACCAGACCCTGTCGCGCGAAACCATGGAATGGAATGCCAACTGGAAAAACCTGATCGAAAATTTCATCGAAAGCTACCACGTACCGGTGGCGCACGGTAAGACCTTTGCCGAGCACAACAAGGCGCCGGCCGATTATGTCTGCGGCGAGGACAGCGATCACTATTGCTATCATCGAGCCGCGCAGGCAGCTGACAGCGGGCTTGGCGCCGCGCATCCCGACAACACCCGCCTGCAGGGCGAATGGCGGCGCATGATGACCGATTTCTGCGTGTTTCCCAGTCACCTGGTGACGCTGATGCCGGACTACCTGTGGTATATCTCGGTGCAACCGCTGGGTACCGGGCGCATGCGCGCGACCTGGGGTTTCGCGGTGCCGCCGGAAGTCCTGGCCGGGGTCGATGCGCGGGATCGAGACGCCTACGTGGCTGAATTCCGGCACTACCTGCTGGTCGCCAACGACGAGGACAAGGCGCTGGTCGAAGCCTTGCATCGAGGCAGCAGTTCGCCCATGCTGCCGCGGGGCACCTACCACCCGATCGAGCGTAACCTGTGGCAATTCATGCGCTATCTCGCGCGCCGCTGCCAGGTATGACGCAATCGCTTACGCGTGCTGGCGGTGCCGTGCGCTAGCGCAATACCTGGCAGGTAATCTCGACCTTGCTGCCGCCAAACAGCTGTGCGGATTGGGTCGTGGTGCGCGCCGGGTAGGCGTCATCGGCAAAGAATTCGCGGTAAGCAGCGTCCATCGCGTCGAAGTCACCGAGGTCGGCAAGATGGACTTCGACTTTCACCATGTTGGCGCGATCGAGCTGCAGCTCGTCGAGGATGTCGCCGATGGCGGCGAGCACCGCGCGGGTTTCGGCGCCGACGTCGCCGAGCGTTGCAACGCCGGCGGGGAAGTCGGCGGCGACCAGCCCGGCGAGAAATGCATAGCGATCATCCATGACCACCTGGCTGAAAGGCGCCCGGGATGCCGGAACCGCCCGTGGCTGTATACGCGTAAGAATATCGGCGACCGCTGATCAGCCGACGATATTGGCGCCGATGATCAGGAAAACGCAGAGCACTAAGAAGAGAATGGCGGTGATCACCATGTGCCTGGTGGTGGTTTTATCGTCTTGATTCGGATTCATGTTTTGGTCCCCCTGAGAGATTTTATAAAGTAGTATATATTGCCGAACTCGGAGTCAAATAGCCACCACGTATGAACGAACAGATCTACGATACCCTGTTGCTGGAAAACCCGGCTGCTCACGTTTTGCAGATAACCCTCAACCGCCCGCATGCCGCCAACGCATTCAATACGCAGATGGCGACCGAGCTGATGCACTGTTTCGAACAGCTGGTGTTCGAACAGTCCGAGTATCGCTGTGCAGTCCTGACCGGCAGCGGCGAGCGCGCATTTTGCGCCGGCGGCGATCTGAAGGAGCGTGACGGCATGAGCAATGTCGCCTGGACTGAGCAACACCTGCTCTACGAACGCATGATCCGCGCAGTGCTCGATTGCCCGGTGCCGGTGATCGGCGCGGTCAACGGTGCCGCCTATGGTGGCGGCTGCGAACTCGCGGCGGGCGTCGATTTCGTCTATGCCGCCGAGCATGCGCGCTTCGCCATGACCGAGACCAGTCTCGGTATCATTCCGGGCGCCGGCGGCACGCAGACACTGGCGCGGGCGCTGGGCGAGCGACGTGCCAAGGAGTTGATCATGGCGGCACGTCCGTTCAGCGCCACCGAGGCGCTGCAGTGGGGCCTGGTCAACGCGGTGTTTCCGGGCGACGAGTTGCTCGAGCGCGCGCTGCAGACGGCACAGGCCATTGCCGCCAATGCGCCGGTCGCGGTGCGCCAGGCGCGCCAGGCAATACACCGTGGATTGCAGATGTCGCTGGCCGACGGCCTCGCTTTCGAAATCGAGGCCTATCATCGCACCATTCCGACCAAGGACCGGCGTGAGGGCGTGCGCGCCTTCGTCGAGAAACGATCACCCGAATTCAAGGGGGAGTAACCCGCATGTCTGATGAAGTCATTCTTACCTGCGCCGTCAGCGGCGGTCACAATAACCAGGGCAAGCACCCCGACTACCCGATCACGCCGGAACACATCGCGCGCGATTGTATCGAGGTTGCCAAAGCTGGCGCCGCCATCGTCCACATACACGTGCGTGACCCGAAAACCGGCATGCGTTCCGGCGATCCCGCGCTGTTTCGCGAAGTAGTCGAACGCATTCGCGATTCCGGCAGCGACGTGTTGATCAACCTCACCACCAGCGAGGGTGCGCGTTTCGCACCGGGCGAGGTCGACGCCGGCGTCGGCGGTCCCGGAACCACGCTGAAACAGCCGCTCGAGCGCCTGCGTCACGTCGAGGAACTGCGTCCCGACATCTGCACGCTGGACGTCGGCACCTTCAATTTCGGCGAAACCATCTTTGTCAACACACCGGCGCACCTGCGCATCATGGCGCAGCGCATTCGCGAACTCGGCGTGAAACCCGAGATCGAGGTATTCGAGCCCGGACACGTCATGTTCGCGCGCAGCCTGATCGAGGAGGGCCTGGTCGACGCGCCGCCGATGTTTCAGCTGTGCCTCGGTATCCCGCACGCCGCGCCCGCCACGCCCGAGGTGCTCAGCGTGATGAAAGGCCTGCTGCCACCGGACGCTAACTGGAGCGCCTTCGGTATTTCGCGCATGGAATTTCCCATCGTCGCGCAGGCGGCCAGCAGCGGCGGCAACTGCCGCGTCGGCCTCGAAGACAACCTCTACCTCGACAAGGGCGAATTCGCCACCAACCTCCAGCTGGTGGAGCGCGCGGTGCGCATCATGCGTGAACTGGGGCGCGAGCCGGCGACGCCGGCGCAGGCCGCCGCACGGCTGGGTATCGAGCGCTAGCCATGGCCCGTTTATACCTGATCCGCCATGCCCAGTCGGAAAACAACGCAATCTGGGATGGCAGGGGCGACAGGCAGCCCGGCCGCGTGCCCGATCCCGAAATCACCGAGGCCGGCCATCGCCAGGCGCAAGTGCTCGCCGAACACCTGGCACATCCGCAGTCGGAACCGCGCCAGCATCCGTTTGCCGTTGGCAGCCACACGCATTACGGACTGACCCACGTCTATTGCAGCCTGATGACGCGCTCCATCCTGACCGCGCAATACATCGCCAGTGCCTGTGGTTTGAAGCTGCAGGCCTTGCCCGATATTTTCGAAAAGCACGGCATTTACGATACCGACGCCGAGGGCATCATGCACGGTTTGCCGGGGCCGGGACGCGATTATTTCAGCGAGCGTTTCGGCGGGCTGGAATTGCCCGCGGAGTTCAACGCCGACGGCTGGTGGAGCCGCCCGGTGGAAGACGAGGCCGCCTTTCTGCAGCGCATGAAGAAGGTCGTGGCCGCCATGCACCAGCGGCTCGACGGCAGCGACGACAACGTCGCCATGGTGGTTCATGGAGATTTCATCGACCAGTTCGTCAACGAGTTGATGGGCGTGGTGCGGCATCAACCCAACTACGACAGTCACTGGGTCGCTAACTGGACATTTCACAACACCTCGATCACGCGCATCGATGTGGTCAAGGGTTCGCACAACGTGGTTTACCTGAACCGCATCGATCATTTGCCCAACGACCTGGTTACCTGGTGAAGCGGATGAAACTGACCGACGAGCAGGTTGACCAGTATCGAACTAACGGTTACCTGTTTCCACTCGACGCGTTCAATGCCCCGCAGGTCGATATGATTGTTGCCGAGCTCGCGCAGGCGCAGGCCGACGCCTGCGCGCGCGGCCTCGAGTCCGCATGGCCGCGTCTGATCCGCGCCAACGCGCACTACCTGTTGCCCTTCGTCTACCAGGTAGCGACCGCGCCGAGTCTGCTCGACCCGGTCGAATCGCTTCTCGGTCCTGACCTGCTGTTGTGGAGCGCCGAGTTTTTCATCAAGGGTGCGCACAGCGACAAGATCGTCAGCTGGCACCAGGACCTGACTTACTGGGGGCTCGGCGAGACCGACGATGAAATCACCGCCTGGGTCGCGCTCTCCGAAGTCGAGGTGGAATCGGGTTGCATGCGCTTTCTGCCCGGTTCACACCACCAGCCGATAGTGCCGCACCGCGATACCTTCGACGAATCCAACCTGCTGTCGCGCGGCCAGCAGGTGGCGGTCGAGGTCGACGAAACACAGGCGGTGGATGTCGTACTGCGTCCCGGGCAGATGTCGCTGCATCACGGGCGCATCTTCCACGCGTCGGGGCCCAACCGTAGCGATCACGATCGCGTTGGCCTGGTGTTTCGCTTCCTCACGCCGGGCGTGCGGCAACAGGTGTCACAACGCGATTACGCGATGCAGGTGCGCGGTATCGACGATCGCGGAAACTGGATTCACGTGGCGCCGCCGACGCGCAACTTTGCCGCCGCCGATCTCGAGTTGTACGAGCGCATTCGCGAAGACCAGCGGGCTGCGCTGGCCGAAGGCGCTACCCAGGAATTGCACAAGGCCTATTGAACGGTGCTATCCCCTCAGGACTCTTTCCCCGGAAGCTGCTGCCTGACAGGAAATTAGTCTGTAGAAAGGACTCTGTTCCTGTTTTCTCTGGGGCGGGGACGGTTTATTTGTAGTCACGGTAGGATTTTTCTTCGACGATGTTCGAGTTAAGGTACAGGTTGACCTTTTTCTTGGCGTTGGCGCGGTCGTCATTGACGACGTAAACCGCCCGCGCCAGCTCGATGAAGCGCTCGCCGAAATGCTGGTTGCGTTCTTCGTCGCGAATGTCGTCCTCGATTTCCCACAATGCCTCGTTGATCGACTTGAGTTCGGCGCTGAGCTCGCGAATCCGGTCGTCTTCGCTGACGGACTCATCCCAGACTTTTTGCAGCAGGCCCAGCTCGCTGCGCACATTGGCGACCTTGCCCGGGTCACCGATGCGCTCCGCCTTGATCTGCAAGATGGTGATCTTGTCGAGCAGTTCGCCCGGGGATATCGGGATCAGGATCTGGTTCATCTGTGGCCACGAGAAATGGGTTTGGCTGAAATACTAACCATGCAGCCGTTTTAGCTCAACCGAAACTGTGCGATCAACACCGGCAGCAGCATCAGGTTGGCGATCAACGCGGTTATCATCGCCAGGCCGCTCAAAACGCCGAAGTAAATGGTAGGGATGAAGTTGGACAGCGCCAGGATCGAAAATCCGAGCACCACGGTAACCGAGGTGTAGTACATCGCGCGCGCAATGCTGTCGTGGCAGCGGTGGATCGCATTCCAGTGGTTTTCGTCCTGTTTGAATTCCTCGCGAAAGCGATGGATGTAGTGAATCGAATCGTCGACGCCGATGCCGATATTGATCGCCGCGATGGTGATGGTCATGATGTCGAGAGGAATGCCAATCCAGCCCATCAGGCCGAGGATCAGGCAGGCGGAGATGATGTTCGGCACGATCGCTGCAAACGCCATGCGCGATGACCGGAACAGCACCATGAACATCAGCAGGATGGCGACGAATACCGCGCCCAGGGTCAGAATCTGCGAGCGAAACAGACTTTGCAGCAGGTTATTGTACAACACCGCCATTCCCGAGATGGTGGTCTGTTCGGGATCCAGATCGTAAAGCTGGATCAGGTCCGCGTAAATCTGGTCGAGCAGTTGCTGGCGGCGCAGGGTCTTGTCGGATTCGTAAAGCCGGATGCTGAAGCGCAGCTGGTTGCCGTCAGGCGACAGGTACGGCTCGATCAGCTCTTTCCTGACTTCCTCCGGCAGACGTTTGTAGAGCACGGCCAGCTTGAAGTCGCTGTAGGCTTTGCCGTCGTTCAGCGATTCCAGCATGCGTATGGCGGTGTGCAGCGACAGCACCTTGCCGGTCTCGGGTAAGTCGTCCAGGTATTGATGAATGCGCGCCACCTCGCGCAACCCGTCGCTGTTGAACCAGTAGCTGCTGGCGGTGATATCGGTTTCGTCCGACAGGTCCTCGGCCAGCAGCATTTCGGCGCGCGGCGCATCGATGATGACATCCATCGGCGTGGTGCCGCCGAGGCGCTTGTCGATCAGCGTCATGCCCTGGTAGATTTCGGTGTCCTCCTTGTAATAATCGATGAAGCGGTTCTCCACCGATAGGCGCGGAATACCGGTTATTGCGACCAGGATCAGACCGGCGAAGATCAGCAGCGTGACATTTGTCTTATTCTGAATAAAACCGGCGATCGCCGCAGCCATGGTTCCGGTCAGGTCTTTCTTTACCGGCGTATCCAGCCGCGGCAGCAGCATCAATGCCGCCGGGAACAGGGTGAAGGCGAGAATGAAGGATACGCTGATGCCGATGACCATCATCCAGCCGAAATCGATGACCGGTCGAATGCCGCTCACCAGCAATGAGCCGAAGGCGACCATGGTGGTAATCGCGGTGTAAAAACTGGGTATGAACTTGCTGGCCACGGTCTCTCTGACCAGATCGTACTGGCCGGCGTCGGGCCGCAACATGGCCAGTTCGCGATAGCGCACAACGAGGTGAATGATCAGCGACAGCGTGATGATCAGCAGCAGCGAAATAAAGTTGGAAGATACCACCGTCACCGGCCATTTTGCCCAGCCGAGATAACCCATCATCGACAACGCGCTGGCCAGGCAAACGGCGAGCGGCAACGTGACCCAGTACATGTGGCGGAACGATACCAGCAAGATAACGACGATAAACATCACCACACCGATGCCAAAAACCTTCAGGTCGTTGCTGATGAACTGGATCGAATCGGAGGCAATCATCGGTACCCCGCCGAGGTAGAGGGTGGCCTCCCCGCGATGAGCTTCCATCACCCGGCGTACGTCGGCGATGGCCTGATCAACGCGTTCCCGGTTGGCGATAGTTTCGAGATTGATCTGCTCGGACAATTCGTCGAGGCGCTGCCTGGCTTCCGGGATGGTATCTGCCTTTTCATACAGCTTGTCGCGATTTTCGATCAGGTCGAGCAGTGTCTGATTGACGGCCAGGTGGATCTGCAACACGGTGGTATCGCCCTGGCTGTTGACCAGCAGGTTGCGGTACAGCGGGCTCTGGCGGAATTCACGCTCGGCCAGCTTGATATCGACGTCATCGCTTTCCAGCGTGCGCACCTTGCGCGCTATATCGCTGAGTGTCATCGGCGGGCTGTCCAGCAGCGGCACGTCGAGCATGCTGGTGACCGAGGCCACATGTTCCAGCCCGACCAGTTCTTCGCGCAGGTTTTTGATATCGGCAATTACCTCGGGGCTGAACAGTTCTTTCTCGGGGCTGTAGGTGACGATGAGGAAATCGTCGGCGCCATAACGCTCGCGCACGCCGCGATAGTATTTGAGGCTGGAATCGTTCTCCAGCACCAGCGACTCGGCCGAGGCGTCGAGCTCGAAATCCGGTATGTAGAGCAGGAAGTAGACGATCATCAGCGTCAACGCGATCAGCGTCGTCACCGGTTGCCGCAGCACCAGGTCGTTATAGGTTGATATGAATTTTGGTTTGCTCACCATTCGACGGACTCGTAGACCCGGTTACTGAAGCGCCGATAACACCACAGGTACTGTTCCTTGTAACGGCGCACTCTTTGCTCGATCTGTTCATTCATATAGGCCGCACTTTCGACCTCGTCAGCGGCCAGGCGTTCGCGCTCCAGTTGCTCGATGCGCAGGCCAAGTTCACCCAAAGGATTAGTACGATACACCACCGCGATGAATACTTCACAGTCTAGCTTGCTGCACAGGTTTTGCACCAGCGTGGTGGTCGGTGCGCTGTGACCAAAAAAAGTCGAGGCGATGCGCGCCTTGTTGCTCGCCGGCTTCTGGTCCGGCAGGATGACCAGGCTGTCGCCGCGCCTGAGGCCGACCAGCATTTGCCGCAGGCCGGCCTTCTTGGTCGGCACCGGGATGCCGCCGGTGCGCGAACGCGCCGACTTGACAAACGCATCGATGGCCTTGTTCCTGCGCCGTTTGTAGAGATACATGACATCGATGCGATCGCCCAGCCAAATCCCAAGGGTTTCCCAGCTGCCGAGATGCGGCAGCAGGATGATACGTCTGTTGTTGGTTTGCGTGAAGCTGTCGCAGACATCGAGCCTGGTTATGTGACGTTCGATCCTGGCCGGCGGCCAGCACCAGATGGCGGCGAGTTCCATGCCTGCATAGCAGGTGTGCCGTATCGACTCGAGGAACAGCTGTCGGCGTTCGTCCTTGCTGAGTTCAGGGAAACACAGTTCGATGTTTTGCCGCGCCTGCCGCGACACCTGGTTGGGGGTACGGGCGACGAAGAAAGCGGTAAACCTGCCCAGTCGATACAAGCCGCGCAGCGACAGGTGAGACAGCAGTTCGAGCAAATGCTGGGCCAGCGGTTTACTCAAGTTATCCGGACTTCTCGATCTTGGCCCAGCTGTCACGCAGGGTCATGGTGCGATTGAAGATGGGTTGCTCCGTGGTCGAATCGTAATCGCTGATGAAATAACCCAGGCGCTCGAACTGGTAGGCAAGCGCGTTGCCGGTCAACTCGATGGCAGGCTCGAGCCTGGCATTTTGCATGACGATCTTCGACTCCGGGTTCAACACCTGGTGATAGTCGGCGGCGGCGCCAGGGTTGGCGCTGGTGAACAGGCGATCGTAGAGCAATACGGTAGCTTCGACCGCGTGCGCGGCGCTGACCCAGTGAATCGTGCCCTTGACCTTGCGTCCGTCGGGGCTGCTGCCGCCGCGGCTTTCGGGGTCGTAAGTGCAAACCAGCGTCTCGACCTCGCCATCGGCGTTCTTGATCACCTCCTTGCAGGTGATGTAGTAGGCGAAACGCAGGCGCACCTCGCGTCCCGGGCTGAGGCGAAAGAACTTGCGCGGCGCATCTTCCATGAAGTCATCGCGCTCGATGTAAATCTCGCGCGAGAAGGGGACTTCGCGCGTGCCGTAGTCCGGGTTCTGCGGGTGGTTGGCGCCGGTGAACATTTCTTCCTGCCCCTCGGGATAGTTTTCGATGATCACCCTGAGCGGATTGATTACCGCCATGCGGCGCACCGCGCGCGCGTTCAGGTCGTCGCGCAGCGCGGTCTCCAGCACGCCCATCTCGATGGTGCTGTACTTCTTGGTGACACCGATCATGTCGCAGAAGTTGACGATCGACTCGGGCGTGAAGCCGCGCCGGCGCATGCCGGAAATGGTGAGCATGCGCGGGTCGTCCCAGCCGCTGACCTTGCCCTCGTTCACCAGCTGGTTGAGCTTGCGTTTGCTGGTTAGCGAGAATTCGAGCTGCAGGCGCGCGAACTCGGTTTGCTCGGGGCGCGACGGGGTGTCGAGGTTGTCGAGAATCCAGTCGTAGAGCGGGCGATGGTCTTCGAATTCGAGCGTGCACAGCGAGTGGGTGACGCCCTCGATGGCGTCGGACAGGCCGTGGGTGAAATCGTACAGCGGGTAGATGCACCACTTGTCGCCGGTATTGTGGTGGGTGACGTGGCGGATGCGGTACAGCACCGGGTCGCGCATGTTTATGTTGGGTGACTGCATGTCAATTTTGGCGCGCAGCACGTGCTCGCCGTCGGCGAACTCGTCGTTTTTCATTGCTTCGAACAGGCGCAGGTTTTCGTCGATGCTGCGATCCCGGTAGGGGCTGTCTACACCCGGTTCCTTGAGCGTGCCGCGGTTGGCGCGTATCTCGTCGGCGTTCTGGCTGTCGACGTAGGCCTTGCCCTGTTTGATCAGGTCGATGGCGTAGTCGTAGAGCTGGTCGAAGTAATCGGAGGCGAACGGGTTGCTGTGCCACCTGAATCCGAGCCATTCGACGTCGCGGCGGATCGACTCGATGTACTCGATGCTTTCCTTTTCGGGGTTGGTGTCGTCGAAGCGCAGGTTGCAATAGCCGCCGTAGTCGCGCGCGATGCCGAAATTTAGGCAGATCGACTTGGCGTGGCCGATGTGCAGGTAACCGTTCGGCTCCGGCGGGAAGCGCGTGACGACCCGTGAAACCTTGCCGCTCGCCAGGTCGGCGTCGATGATATCGCGGATGAAATTGGAGCTGTCGCCGTGATCGGCGCTGGAGTCGGACATGGGTTGGGTCTGTTCGCAATCGAATCGGCGGATTTTAACCGATCCCGCCGCAAAGCACACCATTCTGTCATTCCTGCGCAAGCAGGAATCTTATAGAAACTGTAACCGACTGGCCCCGGCTAGCGGGCGAGCTATCGACGCTGCAGTTGCGCTACAATAAGCGAAATTTTCAATGGGAGCGAACCATGCCACGTTTCAATCGACTGTTAATCACCGGCGCCGCCGGCAATCTCGGCCGCGTCATGCGCAGTGGCCTCGCGCCGCTGGCGACCACCTTGCGCATCACCGATCGCGGCGATATGGGCCCGGTTGCCGATAACGAAGAGGCGATGCCCTGCGAGCTCGGGGATTTCGACGCGGTGATGAAAGTGGTCGAGGGTTGCGATGCGATCGTGCACTTCGGCGCCGCGCCGGTGGAGCGGCCCTGGGAAGAAATTCTCGACAGTTCGATCAAGGGTGGCTACAACGTCTACGAAGCGGCGCGCCGCCACGGCGTCAAGCGCATCGTTTACGCCAGCTCGATTCACGCAGTAGGTTACGAGCGCCGCGAAGCCGGCGCCGATACCGACACCCCGCACAACCCCGACACGCTCTACGGCGTGTCCAAGTGTTTTGTCGAAGACCTGGCGAAGCTGTATTTCAACAAGTTCGGCATCGAGTCGGCTCTGTTGCGCATCAATTCCTGTTTTCCCAAACCGGCCGACCGCCGCCACCTCGCCACCTGGCTCAGCTTCGATGATCTGAACCAGCTGGTCGAACGCTGCCTGGTGTCGGAACGCATCGGCCATACCGTGGTTTATGGCATCTCCGATAACCGCGAGGCTTTCTTCTCCAACCACAAGGTCGCGCATCTGGGCTACCGGCCCAAAGACAGCGCCGAGGATTATCGTGAAGAGGTCGAGGCGAAGGTCGGACCGGGCGATCCCCACGATCCGGCGATTGAATTTGTCGGCGGCTTTTTATGCGCCTACGGCCACCCCGACGAAGAAGATCGTATCGAACTCTGAAACCGCGTCAGCGGGCGCGATTTTCGCCTTGCCTCGCACCCGCTGACGCGGTTTCAGGCGCTTCAGAGAAGCGGGTATCATCGGTTGCCGAGATACCAGCAGACCAGTCGTAGCAGGACGCTGGGTTGCCTGTCTGGGTGTCGAGGTTGACTAATCCCAGCGCGTGTGGTGCGTCGAGACTTCCGGGATCGGGCGCGGTGGAAAATCGAGAGTTGGCGTACCAATGTAGATGAAGCCGACGATTTTCTCGCCGTCATCGAGGCCGAGCTCGCTGCGGACGTAGTCGTCGTAAGCGTTGGCGCCGGTGAGCCAGATCGAACCGAAGCCGAGCGCGTTGGCCGCGAGCAGCACGTTGTGCGCGGCCGCACCGGCCGACAGGATCTGCTCAATTTCCGGTATCTTGGGGCTCTCGATCGGGCTCGCCACCACTACCACGATCAACGGCGAGCGTAGCGGCTTGTCTTTCTGTTTCTGCAGGTAAGCGGGATCGACACCGGGGTCGCGCCGCTGTGTCGCCTTGCCGAAGATCTCCGACAGCCTGTAGCGCGCGTCGCCACGAATGCTGATGAAGCGATAGGGATGCAGGCGGCCGTGGTCGGGCGCGCTCAACGCAATTTTCAGTATCTGTCGCAGTTGCCTGTCGTCAGGCGCCGGGTCCACCAGCGCCTTTGCCGGCGTGGACTGGCGTTGCAGCAGTTTCAACGATTCATTCATGGATCGTGTTTTCCGATTTGGCGTCAAAGCGCCCAATGATACACTTCGCCTTCGCTTGATGAGTAGTTTTTCCAGATGATCAGATACCAGATTGGCAGTGAGCTTCCCGCCAGCCATTATTTCGATGTGTCGATACGCATCGACGTTCCCGATCCCGCCGGGCAGGCGCTGCGCCTGCCCAACTGGATTCCGGGCAGCTACATGATTCGCGATTTTGCGCGCAACCTGCTCGACCTGCGCGCCAGCGGCGCCGACGGCGAGCTCGCCATCGAGCAGATCGACAAGTCCAACTGGCGCGTGTCGCCCTGCGCGGGTGCGCTGACCCTGAGCTACAGGGTCTATGCCAACGATTTGTCGGTGCGCGCCGCGCATCTCGATCACAGTCACGGTTATTACAACGGCAGCAGCGTGTTTCTCGAGGTGCTCGGCCAGTCCGGTCAACCCTGTGACGTGTTGATCGAGCGCCCCGGCAGCGCCGCTTGCGGCGATTGGCGGGTGGCCACGTCGCTCGCCCGCAAACAGGCCGAGCCCTACGGTTTCG
>Ga0209536_100011325_pt1 | contig 13079 bp, 11 predicted proteins | sample DeeMarSeWOR28_12_FD_187461 | JGI IMG/M metagenome (GOLD analysis project Ga0209536, IMG submission 187461) | Marine sediment microbial communities from White Oak River estuary, North Carolina - WOR-2-8_12 (SPAdes) (version 2) | ecosystem: Environmental > Aquatic > Marine > Intertidal zone >...
AAATTTGAATTGAAAATCTTCAAGTTCTAAGTTACTCAACTCTTTTTTGAGTTCTTCCATTCCTGCTCTAAACTCTTCATTATCAAAATCGAATTCAAACTTATAAGATTTTAATTTTGCAAGTTCTTTATGAAGCTTTTCCATTTCTTCATCAAAGTCATCCATATCAATATCTATATCGAATGTATCTGCTGCGAAATATACTGTACTTGTTTCATTTTGCGGTGCATTATTTTGTTCAGGTTCAAAAGAGTTATCATATAACTTAAATTGGTGGATTAGGTAATAATCTGAAGCACTCATAAGAATAAAGCCCGGACAAACAAGCACGATTAGGAGAATTGCCACCATTAAAAATGTAGGTCTAGTTTTCATTTTTTTTCCTCATTTATTATTTATGCTATAATTGAGACGTAATGAAGAAAAAAATGTTCTTGTTAAGTTTTAGTGAAGTTAGGAATGCTCAAAATCAAGGATGTGCGGTAGAATGGCTACTCAGGAAAAAGTTGGAAAAGTCTATTTCCAGAAGCCGTATTTTTTTATATGATGATAAGCCATATAACCAACAGCTGCCGTTTGTACTAATCCCAGCACATATCTTACAGGATCAACTTTAGAGTTCTCTAAGTAACGGTTATAAAATGGCTGCAAATAATGATTTATTTCATCGGCGTTGCCGGTGCTGAAAGCTGTTGGATATGATAACGCAAGCTCAGTGCGAAGTTTTAAACTAGCAATAGTACCTTCCGGGAGCTGCTCTGATTCGGCCATTGAAAATTCAAAAGGCAGATACAAATCAATAGCATCATAGTGGTAATTCATAACTGGATTTATGCCCTGATATCTTAAAACAGTATCTGTTACAGAGGGAGCAAGAATATCATCTGACTGTGCAAGCAAGTGACCAGCCAGCAGAATAGAAATTGTAATTATTAATTGTAATTTTATCATAGATAAAATTAATCTTATTGTGATTTAAATCCTTCTATAAATACTAATATAACCTAAACCAGCTTTTCGAATTTGTTTACCAGCGAAATAAGGATTATTAAAATATCTCCGGCACAAAATTCTGATCTTCAAGAGGTGGTCTTACGTAACCAACCCTTTTTTGCCTGGGTGGGAGCTTAATAGGTCTTGGTTTTATATCTTTATACGGAATCATGCTAAGCAAATGACTGATACAGTTTAGTCTTGCGCGTCTCTTATTATCAGCGTTAACAACATACCACGGAGCCTGTTTAATGTCAGTATGAGCAAACATTATATCCTTTGCCTTTGAGTATTCAATCCACCTTGCTCTTGACTGGAGATCCATATCACTAAGCTTCCATCTTTTGGTTCGGTCTTTTATTCTGTACTGAAATCTTTTTTCCTGTTCTTCATCGCTTACTGAAAACCAATATTTTATGAGAATAATTCCCGAACGGACAAGCATTCTTTCGAACTCGGGGCAGGAACGTAAAAACTCCCTGTGTTCCTCCTCTGTACAGAAGCCCATTACAATCTCAACACCGGCACGGTTATACCAGCTTCTGTCAAACAACACCATTTCACCGGCTGCGGGCAGATTAGGAACATACCTCTGGAAATACCAATGTGTTTTTTCTTTTTCTGTTGGAGTGCCGAGTGCAACAACCTTAACGACACGGGGATTTAGTCTTTGTGTTATTCTTTTAATTACTCCCCCTTTACCCGCTGCATCACGCCCCTCAAAAAGAACAACGACTTTTAAACCTTTTGTTAGAATCCATCTTTGAAGTTTTACCAATTCTATCTGGAGTAAGTTAAGCTGATTCTCATATTCTTTTTTAGTCAGTTTGTCTTTATTCTTATCGTGTTTAATATCAGAATAAACACTTTTTTTAACTTTTATTTTTAATTTTTTCTTTTTAGCCACTTTCTCCTCCGTATAATGTTTTACAAAGATGGTAAACTGCTTTATTCAAAACCAAATCATTTGCAATATAAAAAGATAGTATTATTGTTTATGAAACCTAAATCTCCGTTACTTGAATTGTAATATTTTTTCCCCCAAGCATTTTTAAAATTCGATCATTATATCCAGGAATGGCACCAATATATTCCGGCGGAGAGATTCCCTTGCTTTCCAAATTGCCCTCAAGAAGTAACCTGGCTACAGATGTACATGTATAACCTGTTGTACGTGCCATCGAAGAGATTCCGGTCTCGCTGTCATACCTGTCAAATATTTTATAAACATATTCTTTTGCTTTAGTAGTCTCTTTGCCTTTAATTACCAGTTTCATAATTGTAAACTCATCTTCATCCTTCTGGGGTTTCCAGTGGTTAAAAAGAAGTTTTGAAGTTAAATCGACAGGTCGTATAGCTTGATCGTTTATCATTATTTCTTCATCACTGAAAAATCCCGAATCCCTGAAGACCTTCATTAGCTCCTTGTGCCCGGGATAGCGCATTGTTTTTTCAATCATATTTGGAATTTTCATAGTTTTAATTAATGTTCTTAACCCGTCGGTATTAAAAGCCTCGAGAGTGCCGACTTCATCAAATTCTATTAATTCAGGATCGGAGAGCGCTTCCACAGTCACAATTTTTCCATTAGAAACATACCTGGCCGGGCGAATGTACTCCTGAATAACATCGCCGGGAGAAAAAAATGCTTTATACTCAAACGGCCATTTTCTTTTATAAGGTAAGCCGCCCACATAACATTCATATGATTCAACTTCCATCAGTTCATTATGGTATCCTAAAATAATGTTACTTAACCCGGGGGCAATTCCGCAATCTATGATTGCCGTAACATCCATAGTTCTTGCCAACTCGTCCAATTCAAACGGATCTTGCTCAAAAAAAGATATATCAACTACATCTATGCCTGCAGAAATTAATGCACGTAATGTTTCAAACCCGATTTTACCGGGAACAGCACTAATCACTAATCTGAAGCCTTTGACAAGTTCACTTATATTTCCTTGTTCCGACACATCACATACAACTGTATTTAACGGATAAAGCGATTTTAAGTGTTTAAGCCCCTTTGCATTAATGTCAGCAATAGTAACGTCAAACTCGTTACAAAGATCAGATGCAATTGCGCTGCCAACCATGCCTCCACCAAGCACCAGGATTTTTTCCATAAAACTTTCTTCCAGAAATATTTAAGAGTAATTCTGTTGAAGTAAATTATTTTCCAATGGCTTATTCTCCCGCCCAATCCCGAATCAAATTTTTATCTTCCTGCGTAAGATTTGCATCAGGATGAAGTATAGTATATTTCCACAATGGCATATTCCCTTTTTCTATTTCATCCCAAATTTCTTCTTTCATTTTTACTATATCCTTACGGGAAAGATTTTCCCATTTGGAGAAATTAAGATGTAATCTACCATCTTTTACATCACTGGAAACAAGCCAGGATACGGGAGCAATGTATGAATACCAAGGCCATTCGGTTTCGTTGGAATGACAGTCGTAGCAAGATTTTTTAAAAACCGATAGTACTTTCACCGGGGCATCCAACCCGGCAGTTACCGGTGGATTTGTTCTACCAGCAGGAATGAACTGAATGGCAATTACTATTGCCCCAACTAAGATAAATGTTATATTCAGTTTGCTCATTTATTACCCATTAATTTTCTTATGATCCTTTTTGAATTTTTTTTTGGAGTCCTTCTTTCCGAACTCCTTAATGTATGCTTTGGCTATATTGCAATCGTCACAAAATTTTCCGCAGCATTCACCCCAGCTTTTTTTAGTAAACTTCTTTCTAATCTTTGCCATTAAAATTCGGTTAGCAACAAAGCTAACCGGAAATCTTATTTAGTAATAGTTTGGATGTGTTAACAATATTCTCAACAGAAAATCCATAGTTTTCAAATAATATTTTATACGGTGCCGATGCACCAAATTTATCTATACTTATAGATTCGCCGTAATTGCCAACGTACTTGTCCCAGCCAAGTGCTACACCGGCTTCAACAGAAACTCTTGCTTTTACTTTTGATGGCAGCACTTTTTCTTTATATTCTTTGCTTTGCATTTCAAACAGTTCCCGGCTCGGAAAACTTATAACTCTTGTTCTTATTCCAGTTTCATTCAAAATGTCTGCTGCATCTAAAGTGATTGAAACTTCCGAACCTGTTGCCATAAGAATTAATTGCGGTTCAGCATCACAATCTTTTATAACATAAGCACCCTTGCTTAGGTTTTCTGCGGGAGAAATAACTGATCTATCTAAAACCGGGATCTTTTGCCTCGTAAGTATCAAAGCAACGGGACTGCCTTTGTGTTCTAATGCTACTTTCCACGCCTCAACCGTTTCGTTTGCATCGGCGGGACGAATGACAATCACCTTAGGTATTGCTCTTAACGCGGCAAAGTGTTCAACTGGCTGGTGGGTAGGCCCATCTTCACCAAGTCCAATAGTATCGTGGGTAAAAACATAGATTACTTTTATACCTGAAATTGCTGCCAGGCGAATTGCCGGACGAAGATAATCAGAGAATACAAGAAATGTTGCCCCGTATGGAATAATTCCTCCATACATTGCCATTCCGTTTAACAAGCTCGCCATTCCATGTTCTCTAATACCAAAATGAAAATTTCCTCCTACCCTGTTAGCTGCAGAAAAAGAAGTTTTATCTTTAATTAAAGTATTTGTAGAAGGGGCGAGATCGGAGGAACCGCCTATGAGAGTTGGAAGCTCTTTCTCAATAGCATTGATAACATTTCCTGATGCAGTTCTGGTGGCGATTTGTGCACCCACATCTGTAAATGAAGGCAGATTTAATTTCCACTCATTGCCAAAATCGTTGTTCATAATTTTCGTGAACTGTTCAGCTTCTGCAGGATATTTATTTTTATATTCATCAAATAATTTGTTCCAATAATTTTCGGCAATTTTGCCTTTAGTCATTACATCTGAAAAATGTTCCGTTACTTTATCTGGAATAAAAAATGTCTTTTCCTCAGGCCAGTTAAAATTTTTCTTGGTCAGCTTTACTTCTTCTTCACCAAGCGGTGAACCGTGCGCCGCGGCAGTATCCTGTTTATTCGGGCTGCCATAACCTATATGTGTCTTAGTTATAATTAGAGATGGTTTGCCGGTTTCGCCCTTTGCACTGGTTATAGCTTTATCAATTTGATCAAGATCATTTACATCATTAATATGAATTGTCTGCCAATTGTAAGATTCAAATCGTTTCTCTATATCTTCCGAAAAGGTTAGTGATGTGCTGCCTTCAATGGAAATATTATTATCATCATAAAAGAAAATAACTTTGCCAAGTTTAAGATGGCCCGCAAGAGAAGCTGCTTCGTGAGAAATTCCCTCCATTAAATCACCATCGCTGCAAATACCGTATATGTGATGATCAAGAATTTTCATATCATCTTTGTTAAACATAGCAGCAAGATATTCCTGTGCAATAGCCATTCCTAAAGCATTAGCAAAGCCCTGCCCTAATGGTCCTGTTGTAGTTTCCACTCCGGCAGTTAATCCAAACTCAGGATGACCTGGAGTAATGCTTTCCCACTGCCTGAAGTTTTTTAAATCATCTAAAGAAATATCATATCCGCTTAAATGGAGAATTGAATACAACAGCATGCTGCCATGACCTGCTGATAAAATAAATCTATCCCTGTTTAACCATTTTGGATTTTTGGGATTGTGACTCATATGATTTTTATAAAGTTTGTACGCTATGGGAGCGCATCCCATCGGCATTCCAGGATGCCCTGAATTTGCTTTTTGGACAGCATCAACTGCAAGAAAACGAATGGTATTAATAGAAAGTTGATCAATATTATCAGACATACGAATGCTCCGGAAGAGAAATTAATTTCTAAATTTAGAGAACTTAATATATTAAAAGAATGTGAAATGCAGAAGATTTGAAATTACAAGCTAGTACAATAGCCTGATTTAAACTAAGTAGCGAATAATATTTTAACAGCTTAAATTTCTGCATCTTTAAAGTATTACAATTTCAAATAAACTCTTCGTTTTATATTACAGCATCATTAATGCAACTCGTATTCTTTCCCCAGGCTTTTAACAGATCTTATTTATCTTACTTGAAAAAATATCAATTATTATTAAATGCATTTTAAAAAATTTTTAACTATGTTTAGATGAATATTTAATCCACATTTTATCTAACAATTTAATCTTAATTGCAAGGAGGCTTTTTATGAAGAAATTAATATTAATTTTTTCTTCTCTACTTTTTATTACTACCATTAACGGGCAAAATATTCAAAAGAACCTAAATGTTGAACCGGTCAATGTTCAACAGTATTTAGGTAATGGCGATATAAGTAATCCATCTAAAATTCCGGATCAAAGGAATGAAGAGATGAGATCCCAGGTTAAGCAACTTTCCAAACAACTCAATCAGGCGAGAATAAACGGGGACACCCAATTAATGAGAGAACTCGAGAAACAGATTAATGCCATGGTCGGTTCAAAAGCAGCATCAACGGATTTTGGACCGCAAGCTATACCGCTTGCAGAATCTATAATTCCAAACTACAGCCCCGACAACATTGGCATTAGCATGATTACGCCAGGTGCAATGTGGGCAACAGCAACTACAACGCAGAATACCGACGGAAGAATATGGGTTGCAACAACACATTATAATGCTAGTACAACAGATACACTAAGAATATTTTATTCTGATGATGGTGGTATAAACTGGACTTATTTTAACGGATATACTTATAGCGGCGATGTTGATTTCCGAACCGACGACCTGGATATAGAGGTTCTAAATAACGGTACCGATTGGTATGTCTACGTTTCAGGTGGTTATAATTTTTCGGGAGCAGCCTGGGGATTTGTTGCAAGATACAAAGCAGATGGTTCTGAATTCTTTCATGTAAACCTTCCCAAAAGTTCAGGTACCGATCAATACTGGACCAGAATAGTATCTGATTACCCCAAATGGACTGGCGCAGCTTATATTTACATTGTTGCAACGATGGATTCGGTGGTTGACGCAACTACCAGAAGGCTGAATTCAAGAGCATTTGTAATTCAAAATCCTTATGCAGCTTCACCTACAGTTTTGGACCGAAATAATAATCTCAATGGTACTGCTTACTGGTGGCAATGGGGTGGTGCACCAATCGACGCTACTATGAAGACAGATGTTGCTTATTTTGATTCGCTTGCGTCGGGAGATAGAATAGTTACATGCTCTATTTGGGAAAACGCTCTATATGATAGTGCTATGTATATGACTTATAGTAATAATTATATGGCGACAGTTCCTTATCTAGCAAATAATTTTACTCTCACTTATACATCAATGCGCCCAATTATGTCCTTTAGCGGCGGGGATGACCAGTTAAGCGGCTGTATAGTTACCACCAGAAATTGGATGAATTCTGCCGATTCAGACCCAAGATATATAGTTACAAATGATGGCGGTACTAACTGGACGCAAGGATATATTGAGGCAACTACGGATACAACTCATAAAACAGATGTTATAGGTTTAAGAGGTGTTGACGGGCATTTTAAATTTGCCTGGATAAATGAAGATGCACCGAATCCTGAATTTTTATACCGGACTGGGTATTTGAATGGTTCATTGGTACAGACTCCCATTGTAGAAATGTATGGTGCAGGGATATTCCCCGATGAAACCTGGGGAGGCAGAGCAGGTTACCGGCTAACAGGCTCTGATAGTTGTTTTGCTGTTTTTGAAGGGCCCAACGGTGTTACTGCGTACGGAGCTAGTGGTTGTTCCGGCCCGGTATCATCAGTAGAAGATGATGAGCTTCCCGTTAGCTATTCACTTTCTCAAAACTATCCAAACCCGTTTAATCCGAGTACAACTATTAGTTTTCAAATTCCAATATCAGGATTTGTAAAGCTGGTTGTTTACGATATACTAGGTGAGGAAGTTGCAACACTTATTAATGAAGAAAAAATTGCAGGTTCATATGAAGTAGACTTTAATGTGCGGAATCTTGCGAGTGGAATTTACTTCTATACAATTAACGCTGGTAGCTTCACCTCCACAAAGAAGATGATTTTAATGAAGTAGTGACTTATATATTAACAGCAAGTAAGTATACTTTATTGATAATTTCAAACCCCGCCTTTGTAAATATTGGCGGGGGTTTTTATTACTTCCAATTCTTACTTATTAACTCTTCCACTTCGGGTAATCCACCCTGGAATATAAGATAGCCGTTGCTTGGTTCACGTTCAGTTATTTCTCCGGCAATTGAAGTAACCATAATTTCTTTCACTTTTTCAAGATCATCAGTCTGACCTAAAGCCCACCCAAGTTTTACATAAGCAACTTCAGGAAGCATATTAGCAGCAGGAATAACACCGAGGTCCATCATTTCTCTGCCGGTTTCGTAAACATACATCTGCACATAACCCCATAAAGTTTGTACGGTCATATAAACAGCAACCCCTGCATCACGAGCTCTTTTAAGTGCAGGATACATCGGTTTATTAACATGCCCTAAGCCTGTTCCAGCAATAACAATTCCCTTGTAGCCATTCTGCACAAGTGAATCAATAATATCGGGCTGCATATTCGGATAGTAATAAACTATGGTTACTTTCTCTTCAAAAACAGGATTAATAATAACGTTTTTATCATCTCTTCTTTTCTTATAATCTTCCCTTATCGGAGTTATCATTTCTCTGCTTACTCTTGCAATGGGAATATCACCAATTGTTCTGAAGGTTGAACGGTAACTTGAATGCATTTTTCTAACCCGGGTTCCTCTATGCAGCAAACCATATAGATCTGATGTTGGACCAAACATACAAACCATAACCTCTGCAATATCGCTTTCAGCAGCAGTTTTTACCGAATGAATAAGATTTAATGCGGCATCAGAAGAGGGGCGGTCGCTGGAACGTTGTGAACCAACAATCACTATAGGAACCGGAGAATCCTGTACCATAAACGAAATAGCGGCAGCCGTATGGTGCATAATATCAGTTCCGTGTCCGATTACTATTCCCTGCACTCCATTTCCAATTTCTTTACCTATTGCCTCCGCAATTCCTTTCCAGTGAACCGGACCAATGTTTTCACTGAACTCACCGTAAAGTTTTTCTGTTTCAAGGTTGCAATAATCTGCTAACTCGGGAACGGAGCCGTAAAGTTCTCCAGGGGAAAATGCGGGAATAACCGCACCGGTTCTGTAATCCAATCTACTTGCAATTGTTCCGCCTGTGCCTAATAGTTTTATTCTTGGTCTATCGGGGTGATATGGAAATTCTTTTTCGGGAATATTATAATGAGCTTCTTTTCTTCCATTTACTTTTATGGTTTTAATTTTATCTACATCAATACCAAAGTTGTAGCCAATGGGCATTTTCAAAACAATATGAAATTCATCAGCTGTTTCAGAGCGGGGAAGTATTAGTCCGTAATATTTCCCATCAACAGTTTCAATCTCAACGTCACTCCATACAAAGGCATCAAACTTTTTTAGTAATTTAACTGCTTTACCACGGTAACCTTTAAATTTATCTTTATCAGTCATTTGCTCCGCTCTCTTTTTTGAATCCAACTTTTTCGGCAACAATAAGTGCACTTACCCTGCCTCTTAATTTTCTCATCAGAATTCCCATTAAAAGATGTTCTTTGTTTTCTTCTTTTCTTAACTTTAACTTTGTTACACTCTTTAGAGCTGCTTTTATCTTGATATCAAGTTGTTTTTCATTTATTGGTTCGGGAATTATTTCATAAGAAAACAATCCCATTTCAATTGTATTTCTCATAACAGAAAGTATTGCATCTCGCGGCAACACATTATCTGCATATAATTTCAATATCTTTCCAATAACTTCATTATTAAGAATTCCGACATCACGACCCTCTTTTTTTAATCTTTTTGGATATTGAATTAATACCACTGCTGCCGTGGTGGGTTTCACTTTCCACTCCTCTAAGGATTTTTTAAATACCGTTGCATACGGTGAGATTGATAATTCATCAATAACATCATCGGGAATACAAAGAGTTTTATACCATTTTTTTCGTTCCCAATATTTTTCCGGCAGCCAGGCTTTAATTTTATCCAGTCGTTTTTTCGTAATGTTCTGTGGGGGCAGATCTGTATCGGGATACATTCTATCTGCACCTGGAAGTATTCGTTCAAACCCGTTTGTTCCATCACTCAATGCTTGTCTGGTTTCACTTGGAATTCCAATAGTTGCTTCTCTCGCTCTAATGATAATCTCATCTGAAGCAGTTTTAACATCCTCTTTACTGCCCCAGACAATAACCATCGTATCATCATCAGTTGCATTAACAAACTTTTTAACTTTCTGCCAATCCGATGAAGTAATTGTATCCCCTTTGTTATCGGAGTGAATAATGTTAGGGATTTTTGTAAGGCATGCAATCACTCTTACTCTGTCAGAAATTTCTCTCGAAAAATATGTGAGAGTTTGTGTCTGCCAGTTAAGTAAACCTGCAAATCCTTTAAGCACAACACAATTAATTTTTAAATTTGATTTTATCGCATCTACAATTGGCTGGTAATGTGGATTTTTAATTATGCTTGTAATATCAAATACTTCTGCTTTAAATGAACTGGTGTTAATTCCTCTTTTCTTTAATTCATCTCTCAGTCTTAGCAAATTCCATTGCCTCATTGCTTCATTATAAGTAAGCAATGGGATTTTGGAAATTTTAGATACACCCTTGATTTCTATTCTTGTTCCACCTTCGACGCTTACATTTACATCTTCACGGGCAGCACCCATACCACGTCTCACCCTGTTTGTGCTTCTAACAAGATTAATGCAGATCCACGCAACTTCTGCAACTTCCTGCGGAGTGCGCATAGCAGGATTGGTTACTGTTTCGATGAGCGGCATTCCTAAACGGTCTGTAAAATAAATTCTTTCGTGCCCGATATCGTTAACTTCCCGGCAAGAATCTTCCTCGATAGACATTTGCACAATTTTTACTGTACGATCTTTGTAGGGTATCTTTCCATCCAAAGCAAAAATTGCAGTCCGCTGGAATCCAGTTGGAATACTCCCGTCCAGATATTGTTTTCTGGCAATGTGCAACTCATCAACTATGTTACAATCGTACAACATTCCTATTCCTAAAGCAATATCCAGTGCATCTTCATTAATCAGAAAGGGTGGTGTATCATCCATTTCATAAGTACAAATTGTGTTTCTGTTAATTCTGTAAATTATATTTTTCCTGGTTTTAAATTCCATTAAAGCTGTACCATCATACACACCCATTTCGGATAAAGTGGGGCGCATATGCCTTAGTATCTCAGCATTATAATCTTTACTGTATTGTGCTGAAGGGCAGCGGCAGAATAGTTTTTTTTCGGTTAATAGCTGTTGATGAATTTCGAGACCGGATTTAAATCCTATCCTGGAATAGTCTTCTTCGGTCATTTCTTCAAACGGTTTGAAGTCAAACTTTTTCAATAATGAGCTGATAGAATAAGTTAAAAAATAATGTGTAAATATAATTAGAATAAATTAAAGGCGGAGACTAAGCTTAACATCGATTAATGATTTAAAAATAAAAATCCCGGCACAAGACTGTATTAAGAGGACAATATACCGGGAAGAATAAGCAATATGTATTCCATAACGGGTGGGTTAGTAGGACATATCGCTTACTTCAATAATTTCTGCTTCAGGATCATGTTCGTGAAGGTAATTAATAAACTCAGGATTAAAGTACTTTTGATGAGTACATTCATATTCCTTTAACCAATGCTCAACTTCATTATGAGGAAGCGAACTTTTTAAGTAATTTAATTTTTCCTTATCATCATAAATACGATAGTAATAAAGTTTCTTTTTACTCATTTGTTCCTCTGCCATTTTATTAAAATTAAATTCCGCCGTTTACATAACTTTGTCAATTATTAAACCCTTCCGTTTTTCTTAATTATGTCCCTGGCAATAATACTTTTTTGTATTTCGTTTGTTCCTTCAAATATTCTATTAATCCTGGAATCTCTGTACATTCTTTCAATCGGCAGTTCCTGCGAATAACCCATTCCGCCATGTATTTGAACAGCATAATCAATAATCTTATCAAGTGAATCGGAACAGTAAAGTTTTACCATTGCAGATTGGGTGGCAATTTTCTTTCCCAGATCATAATCTATTGCTGTACGATACACAATAGATTCCATATTATAAATCATTGTTGCCATTTCTGCAAGCATGAATTGTACAGCCTGAAAATGGCTTATTGTTTGAGCAAATTGTTTTCTTTCCTTTGCATATTTTGTTGAAAGTGCAAGTGCTTCTTTTGCACCTCCAAGACAAGCAGCCCCTAATCCAAGCCGCCCCGCGTCAAGCGTATGCATTGCAATTAAAAATCCTCTGCCGTCCTGACCAATTATATTTTCTTTAGGGATACGAACATTCTCAAAACTTAATGCATTTGTTGTACTTCCCTTTATTCCCATTTTCTTCTCAGCCGGACCAACAGTAAAGCCAGGAGTATTGGCATCAACAACAAAAGCAGTAATACCTTTTTCAGTTCTTGCAAATACCGAAAGTGTGCTTGCAATTGCTCCATTGGTAATCCATAATTTTTCACCGTTTATTACCCATTCATTGCCATCTAATTCTGCTTTGGTTTTAAGATGAAATGAATCGGAGCCGGCCTGAGCTTCGGTCAAACAAAATGCTGCTATTTTTTCACCAGCAGCTAGCGGTGTTAAAAATTCTTTTTTCTGTTCTTCACTTCCCCCAAGGTAAATAACATTTGCACCAATTGATTGATGTGCGCCTATCATTGTTGCAGTAGCCATACAGCCGCGGGCAACTTCCTCCTGTGCAATACAGTATCCAACTTCACCAAATCCGCCGCCGCCATATTCTTCAGGAAAAGCGGTGCCAAGGAGTCCGAGTTCGCCTATTTTTTTTATTAACTCATCAGGAATTTTTTCTTCCTTATCAATTTTTGCTGCAATAGGTTTTATCTCATTATCCGTAAACTCCCTTGCCATTTCCCTGAGCATATTTTGCTCTTCGGTAAATTTAAATTCAAACATAGCGACGATGCCTTTTGATAAGTGTAAAAATTAAGGGGCAGAGATCAATAGCA
>Ga0209536_100011326_pt1 | contig 13079 bp, 12 predicted proteins | sample DeeMarSeWOR28_12_FD_187461 | JGI IMG/M metagenome (GOLD analysis project Ga0209536, IMG submission 187461) | Marine sediment microbial communities from White Oak River estuary, North Carolina - WOR-2-8_12 (SPAdes) (version 2) | ecosystem: Environmental > Aquatic > Marine > Intertidal zone >...
AAGCTGCAGAAACTCCGGATGAACCTCTCAATATCAAAGTATACAGAGAAGGAGCATTACCGATTGAAGAAATTGAGGCTAATCTAAAGGTTGACTCTGATGCGATGCGGTTTTGGAGTTCACGCATCATTGAGCCGGATATGTGAGGCGAAAGAGACTGCCGGAATACAACCTACTTGTAGCATGTCCAAGAGACCGGGAACGAGCTGCAACCTCTGAGATTAGGTATTTCATTGGGGACCTCTTAGAAGACCCAGAATTGAAGGTGTCAAGAACCCCGATTTCAGGACTTCTTGCCTGCAAGACATCATTAGATCCGTTTGAGGTTGTTCACAGGCTTAGAGAATTTGCAGTTGAAAACCCCTATCAGTTCCGTTTTGCAATTCGATTCACACCCCTAGAGGAATGCGTCGACTCGGAGATGGAGAAGATTGTAGAGGCAACTGAAAGACTCTTGTCCAAGATTGCCGAGGATGAGAGCTTCCGTGTAACAGTAAGACGCAGACACACAGAACTTGAGAACATGGATGTCGTAAAAGCAGTAGCAGGAGTCATTCCACGACCTGTAAATCTGGACGCTCCTGATAAGACTGTCATTGTGGAAATTGTAGGTGAATGGACCGGAGTTTCAGTCCTTGATAATAAGGATGATATCTTGTCCATCATGACAATGCGTGATGACATGTATTGATTCAGCTATCGAATGCTACAAGAGAAACTCTACTAGAGATACAACGAGATAGAGCAGCCAATCGTGATTCAATATCATTTGACTCTGAAATTGCATCGATTTCTTTGTCCTCTATCTGATAGTGTTGCATAATTCGTCTAATTCGATCCTCTGATGGTTTAAACGGAGGGAGTACCTCATTTCCAATCGTTCCAATCAATTTTGAAACGCTTTCTTCAAGAGTGGACCGGTCTGAACTTACTGCTACAACAGCTATGGATTCAAGACCATCAAAGACTCCAAGGGCATCAAGAGCCTTACCAATCTGCTTCTGAGCCGAGGCGTAGACAACAATCTCAACATCAAGGCTTCGAGAAAGCATGTAATCTCCTTCTCGTGAGTTTACTGCATTCTGAACCGCGGACAAAAGATGGCTTTCGCCTGCAATTAATTGTCCGTTGAGAAGTTGAACTGTAAGGGATTTATTGGACATCGAAGTTGCCAATTTGATTAGTTCTTCTTGGTTGAGATTATTGGAATTGTGAAGCTCAGCAAGAGCAACAAACTCTTTACCTTCATCGTTACCAAGTTGTTCGATTCTCAATGGTTTGACCTCATATCAGAGACGTTCAATGAAATAGTCTGCGACAGTTGGTTCAAAGCCCACCTCGAACACAAGCTTGTCTCGGATCTGTTTCATTGTGAGTGATTTATCCTCAGCCTTGAAGATCTTGACAAGATCTATGATAGAGGCACGATTCTCCCAGGGATACACTGTCCAGCTTGTCGTTTCCACCATATAATAATCAGGTTTCACAATTGAGGTTGGTTTGTAGTGGAGTACCGCTGAACGGACCTCTTCCACACCTAGTTTCTTGACATGTTCAATTGCATGATGTAATGTATCTCCTGTATCTGCAACCTCATCCACAAGAAGTATAGTCTTACCCTTCATCGACCCCGTCAAGGGTTGTGTGATTCGAGGTTCCTTACCTTTTGCGCCAACATCAGTATAATATTCGATGCGAATATTCTGGAGTGTATTTGCATAGAGAACATCAGATAGTATGCGAGCTGGAATCCAACCGCCTCGAGCAATCCCTACAATAACATCTGGAACGAACCCACTGTTTACAATTCGTTCAGACAACTGCAATGTCAGATTGTATACATCTCTCCAGCTAAGAATGAGATAGTCCATCATGTCGTACTCCGGTTCATCCTTGATGATTCCGAGCGCCTATCCCTAATTAATCCGTCTGATTTGCAACAGCACAACCTAAATCAGAGGACCTGCATCCATTACAGGGAGTGGCAATAATGAAACCAGATCTTCTCCTGACTAACATTGGACAAGTTGCTACTTTAGCAGGGCACAGTGAATCACCGAAGACTGGAGAACATCTGAATGAGGTGTCTTTGATTGATAACGGCGCCATTGCTATCAAAGACGGTAAAATCATAGCTGTTGGAAAAACGGAGGATGTCCTAACCCAGATTACAGAATATCCTGAACTACCAGCAATTGAGTTTCCAGGTATGCTTGCCACCCCAGGTTTCGTTGATAGTCATACACACCTTGCATTTGGAGGTTCTAGAGAGAACGATTTCGCAATGAAGCTTGTCGGGAAATCCTACCTTGAAATTCTTGAAGCAGGTGGAGGAATCCTAAACACATTGAGGTCAACTAGAGCAGCAACCCAAGCTGAGTTGACCAGTAATGCATTCTCTTATGCCGAGGGTATGCTTAGTATGGGGACTACCACGATTGAAGCAAAAAGTGGGTATGGTCTTGACACTAAGAATGAGCTAAAGATGCTCCAAGCTTTGGAGGAATTGAAGGAGAAGCTACCGATTGAGCTAGTATCGACCTTCATGGGAGCACATGCAGTTCCACCAGAGTATGAGGGTAAGACCGATGATTATGTTGGCCTAGTCATCAACGAGATGATACCAGCTGTGTCAGAGATTGGACTTGCGGAGTTTTGTGATGTGTTCTGCGAGAAGGGAGTGTTCGATATTGAACAGTCCAGACAAATCCTAGTTGCTGCAAAAGGGAATGGAATGAAGCTCAAAGTTCATGCTGATGAAATCGTTCAGCTGGGAGGTGCATCTCTTGCTGCAGAGGTTGGGGCGATCTCAGCAGACCACCTGTTGATGGCTTCAGATGAAGGACTCGAAGACATGTTGAAAGCAAACACCATTGCAACCCTATTACCTGCAACTGCATTCAGTCTAGATACAGAGTATGCTGATGCACGTAAGATGATTGAGATGGGACTCCCCGTAGCACTGGCTACTGACTTCAATCCCAATTGCGCAAATGAGTCATTGTTCTTCACTATAGCACTCTCATGCTACAAGATGAAGATGAAACCTAGAGAAGCTCTGTCTGCTGTAACAATCAATGCTGCCCATGCATTGGATAGAGGGAAGACTCACGGTAGTATAGAGGTGGGTAAAGTCGCAGACATTCTCATTCTTGACTGTCCTAATCCAGAATACCTAACCTGGAGGTTTGGGATAAACCTTGTTCATACCGTCATCTCAAGTGGCCAAGTTATCCACACCAAATTGGGACCCTAGTCCTCAAAGAGTGGTCCTATCAGGGACTCAACTGATCCGATAATATCACCTGAATTCATGAGGTTTCTAATCTTAAGGATATCAGGAGAAAGTGGTCTATCATCCTCCAGTTTTGGCACAACGCTTCGGATTGTCTTATGGGCTTCAGTAAGAGGTTCAGATGGCTTCAGCGGTGCAAGATAGTCTATCCCTTGACTGGCACACATGTATTCAATTGCGACTACATTTTTTGCGTTCTCAAGAATGTCAGCTGCTTTCCTAGCGGCTATTGTACCCATACTTACATGGTCCTCTTGATCCGCACTTGTGGGAATTGAGTCAACGCTTGCTGGATGGGCTAAAACTTTGTTTTCTGAAACCAATGCGGCTGCAGTGTACTGAGCAATCATCATTCCAGATTCTAGTCCACCTTCAGTAGTAAGGAACGCAGGCAAATCACTCAGGTTTGGATTAACCAGACGATTGATTCTCCGTTCAGAGATATTAGCTATCTCAGCTATGGCAATTCCAAGGAAGTCCATTGCTAGAGCGACTGGTTGTCCATGGAAATTACCTCCTGAGATTACTATATCATCATCCCCGAAAACTAGTGGATTGTCTGTTGCTGAGTTAATCTCGGTTTCTAGAACACTATATGCGTATCTGATGGCATCTAGAGAAGCGCCTAGGACCTGAGGAATGCATCGAAGTGAGTAGGCATCTTGTACCGTTCCACAATCAACATGTGACTGGTTGATCTCACTATCGAGGAGGATTCTTCGCTGTGCTGCTGCAACATCGCTCTGTCCCTCATGTGGTCTAATTGAATGAATCCGCTCATCAGCAGCCATTCTAGTCCCACGGAGAGCTTCTAGAGTCATCGAAGCAGAGATGATTGCGTCTTGGACCAACCTCAACGCATCGAAAGTCGTTAGGACTCCTACCGCACTCATAGGTTGAGTTCCATTTATCAGTGCAACACCCTCTTTTGCCTGTAGAACCAGAGGTTTGATTCCAACCTTCTTCAGGGCGTTCTTACCGCTCATTAATTTCCCGGAAACTTCTGCTTCTCCTTCACCTATGAGTACTAGTGCCATGTGTGCAAGGGGAGCTAAATCACCACTTGACCCAACAGAACCCTTCTGAGGGACAACAGGAGTTACATCATTATTCAATAACTCAAGCAGGGTTTCAATGACCTCAAGACGAACACCAGAGAATCCCTTTGCTAGAGCATTGGTTCGCAATAGCATCATACCACGTACTACATCACGAGGGAACGGAGGTCCAACACCTACACTATGACTGCGGATAAGATTGACTTGAAGTCGTGCCAAATCATCCTTGTTGATGGAAACATCTGCGAGGTCTCCAAATCCTGTATTGACTCCATAAACAACCTTTCCTTCACTGATTGCAGACTCAACTACAGCACGACTCTTCTTGATTCCAGAAACTGCAGATTCGTGCAAAAGGACCGGTTCATTATATCGTGCCACCTGCACGACATCTTCTAGTGTGAGACTCTCACCATCAACCATGACGGGCATCTTATCCACCAAGGTCTAGTATTGGCAGTATCTACTGCTGAGAGTGGTTCATGGAAGCTCGCTTTAGTAGTTATCGAATAACCAAGTCTATGCGTTCCGCAAGACCTCCTCGACCAACTGCTCCACAAGTCCTTTCTTTGGAATGAATGGGAGTGAGATCTGACCCTTACCGTCAAGACGTTGATTCCATTCTATCACAGTTTCAATCGCATGATCATTTCTTGCCCATGCACGACGTGCAACACCACCCATAACATCCCAATCAAGAGCTAATTGAATGATGTTGTCCACTCTTTCACTACCATCCAAGACTAGTCCAAAACCACCATTGATTGCTTTCCCAGTACCAACACCGCCACCATTGGAAAGTACGCAAAGGGTCATTCCACGGGCCACATCACCAGCCCAGCACTGGTGCGCCATGTCGCTCATGACATTGCTACCATCGCGAATATTCGCGGTTTCTCTGAACGGTGAGTCAGTCCCACCTGTGTCATGGTGGTCTCTACCAAGCATTATTGGACCCACTTTCTTCTCTCTGACTAATTTATTGAAAGCAAGAGCAATGTCGACTCGCCCTGTGGCATCTGCATAGAGAATACGCGCTTGGGAACCTACAACCAGAGCATTCTTCTCAGCATCGCGAATCCAGATGTAGTTATCACGATCCTGTCCACGACGATCAGGATTGATGCGGGACATTGCCATCTTGTCGGTAGCCACTAGATCTTCGTGTTTCCCACTGAGACAGACCCATCTGAAGGGACCATACCCATAGTCAAAGCAGATTGGTCCCATTATATCCTCAACATATGAAGGGAAGATGAAACCGTCGGATGTGTTTTCACCGTTCTTTGCAATCCGCTTGACTCCCGCATCGAAGACTGCTTTCATGAAGCTGTTCCCATAGTCCCAGAAATAGGTCCCTTGTTTTGTCATTGCTTCAATGAGCTCGAATTGCTTGCGTAGAGATTTGTCAACCAACTCATTGAACATATCACGGTTGGTGCGAAGTAATTCACGACCTTCTTCAAAGGTGACACCTTGAGGGGTGTATCCACCACCATAGACATCATGACAAGATGTCTGGTCTGATGCAAGCTCAATCTTGATGCTGTTTTGGACTGTGTAGTTCCACAGATCCACTACATTCCCGTAATAACCGATGGAAACGGGTTCACCACTTGCGCGGTGTTCTTCCACCCATCGGAATAATTCATCCAGGTCTGATGAGTACTTACTTAGCCATCCCTGTTCACTCCGGGTGTCTATACGACTTTTATCAACCTCGGCAATGATTCCAATACCCCCGGCAATCTCAACAGCTTTAGCTTGTGCCCCACTCATTCCCCCAAGACCTGAAGTCAGGAACACCTTTCCACTCAAATCACCATCTTCAGGGATTCCAAGATACATCCGTCCTGCATTCATGAGTGTGATGTAAGTTCCATGGACAATTCCCTGAGGGCCAATATACATCCAACCACCTGCGGTCATCTGTCCGTAATTCGCTACACCCATTGCTGCAGCATGCTGGAATCCCTGAAGATTGTCGAACATCCCAACCATGAGTCCGTTTGTGGTGATTGCCCGTGGTGCATTCTTGTGTGATGGAAAAAGCCCGACTGGGTGACCTGAACTGACAACTAGTGTCTGTTCATCGGTCATTGTTTCAAGATACTTCTTGATCAATTGATACTGCATCCAGTTCTGGCAGACCTGTCCTGATTCGCCATATGTGACAAGCTCGTATGGATAGAGTGCAACATCGAAATCCAAGTTGTTGTCGATCATCAACTGTAAGGCACGAGCCCCAAGAATTCCCTCATACTCATCAACTGGCTTTGCCTTAATCGCTCCAGAAGGACGATATCGATAACCATAGATTCGCCCTCGCGTAATGAGCTCGTTTAGAAACTCAGGTGCAAGAGTCTCATGAAGACTCTCGGGAATATATCGCAATGCATTCTTCACAGCAGTGACTGTTTCTGATGGTGTCAGGTCGTATCCCCTGTTTGGTGCCCGTCTGTATTGAGGGTCAAAAACCAGATCTGGAGGAAGCTCTTCAGAGAGCATTATGGTCATTGCTCTTGAAACATCGTAACCCATGGAAACACATCCATTCAATGAGTCTTCTCTCTGTTAGGTCCTACATAAACGAGTCGGCCTTTGAGAAGTTCACAGATATGTCTACACAGTCGGAGGGATTAGTGCTTTGAAAAGTCGGTCTTGAGGGAGTGTGTCAATATCTATGTAAGCTGTCCAGAGACCGTCGCGAGACATGACATCCAAGGTTAGTCCTTCACTGTCCAGAATTAGCAGATACTCGAGGTGCTTGATGAGGTTTTTTACGAACTCCCGGACTGCTTGTCCTGCTTGAGGATTCTTCTGAGTTGGTAATGAAACCTCAACCTCGATCCTCCATTTGTCAAGGGTTTCAGAATCATAGACAGTGAGTATCCGGACCCAGTCATTCTGACAAAGTACTGAAATGTGTTCTTCATCATCTTCAGGCGTGGGACCAATGAGTGCACTTTCGCACTTGGATTTTAAATCGGAATACGTGGTCATTAGCAGATACAACTCCAGTTGTCAAGTTATTTCATCGCCATACCATATCGAGCGAAAACTGCCCTAGCCTTCTCTTGATTGATGACATACAGAGTACGGCGCATATCACCAAGGTTTGGCACTTTATGACAAATCGCTTTGTCAACCAGACGATCTAATGCAAACGTGACGGTTCTAAGAGGTACATTAGCCTCCTTGCTGATAACCCGGGGAGGTAAAGGACCTCTAGTAATCAGACATTGTAAAACACGAAGTGCGCTTTTTGGTAGTCTTATTGAAGGTTGCAATTATTTCACCAGTGTGAAGTAAAACTATACTTTAGTTTTGTATTCATGTCACGTCCTTTGTTCAGAAACTGTCGGAGTTTCAAAGGCAACATCGTAGTTTTCTGAACAGATTGATTAGGAAAATGGCCGAAGTCACTGTGTTTTTTAGAGGTGGAGAATTTCCTAGTTTAAGGCTGGCAAATGTAATGATTGACGAAGTCATATCTCTCATGCAAGAAATGATACGAAACAGATGTGTTAATCCACCCGGAAATGAGATGAAATCAATTCGCACGATTGAGCGATATCTCGCATCGTTTGGTGTTGAATCTGAGATTTTCGAGTCAGCACCTGATCGGGGTAATCTTCTAGCTGAAATCAAAGGTTCTGGAGAAAGACCAAGTCTGATGCTGGGACCAGGCCATGTAGATGTTGTGCCTGTTGAGAATGCTGATGAGTGGACTGTTCCTCCATTTGAAGGAGTTGTCAAAGATGGTTTCATCTGGGGAAGAGGTGCAATCGATATGCTGTATATCGTCGCAGCCCAGACTGCAGTCTTTGCTCATTTGTATGCAGATGGGTTCAAACCGAAAGGAACCCTCAAACTTCTCGTTGTTGCAGATGAAGAGATTGGTGGACAAAAAGGAGCAGGATGGATGGTCAAGAATCATCCTGAGAAGGTCAAGGTAGATTATCTTGTCACCGAGGCGGGTGGCGAACCCATTGGTCGCAATAGAGTGTCGTACTTCTATGGAGAGAAGGGTACGGCTTGGACAAGGATGCGGTTTAAGGGTGAGGAACAGCATGGATCAGCTCCCTTCCAGTCCCAAAATGCTGTTGTTAAAATGGCAAAAGCAATTCAAAGAATTCGAGAATACCAACCTCCTCGAGAAACCTCAATCACCAAACCATTCCTCAAAGCAATGGGAATAGGAGGTTCTACTCGGGCATTGATGAACCGACCCAGTCTACTTGGATTCATGCTGAATCAGCTTTCGAAACGCAGCAAGGGGGATGCAGCTTTCATCCATTCATTGAGTCAGATGACATGGTCACCCAATGTATGTCAAGGAGGAGGAAAGACCAATACAATCCCAGGTTCTGCTCTTTTGGACATCGATGTCAGAGTCTTACCAGGTCAAGATGAAGAATATGTTCATAGTCACTTTCGAAAAGCACTTGGACCTCTATCAAATGAGGTTGAGATAGAAAGGTTGCCTCCGGAAGAAGGAGGTACATTTACTCCTGGTTCATTGAGTGATCCCAATTCACCCTTGATTGAAGAGATTAACTTGATTGTAAAGGAAATAAAGGGTGCAGAATTCACATTGGTTCCCCTTGTATCACCAGGAGCAACTGATTGTCGCTTCTTTAGAAAAGCTTGGAACACTCAAGCCTATGGATTCGCTATCCACGATGACACTTTAGACCTTGCGACAATGCTCAGCCTATTTCATGGTGCTGATGAGAGAGTGTCAATAGGTTCAGTCGAAATGACAACCAAGGGCTATATGGAACTCGCTAAAAGGTTCCTTTCATAGAAACAGAAAGAGGATATTGACTGATGAGTAGCGTTTGGACGAAAGCAAGAAAGAACACCCCTGAGATTGATTGCGGTCTCTGTGGTTTCACAACTTGTGGTTCATTTGCTCGGTCAGTAATAGTAGGATCCTCAGAAATAGAATCCTGTCCGATTCTTCAGTTGCAGCAGTATGCTGAACAAAGAACTTCACTAGAAACAGTTGCAAAAGAGGCAAAGAGTACAGACAAACCAGCTCCTGACCAACCCGAAGGAGGAGTTCTCTTGTCAAAGCCCTGTATGGACGCACCGGAACTCTTGATGGCGGAAATGAGAATTTTCAACGGAGTAAATCCTGGCGATTCAATGAAGTATGGGGTGCTTGATCCAGCTATACTCTGTTGGTTGCTGGACTGTGTTTCATCGAGATATCAAGATATGAAGTGTAGTAAGGACCTAGCCTATGCTTGGGGAGATATGGAAGAAACCAAAGTTCACATTCTTAGAGATGGAAGAGTAAGGATGCGGAGGGCAAGGGGAGCAGAGCATGCACTCGAGTCTTTCAAGATTATTGAACGCACTGTCCTCGGTTCAAGCATCTGCAATTGCTGCGGCAATGATCTCTTCACAGTTTTATCTGGATTTGTGCAACCTCGAGCGCAAAAGCACACGATTCTAGAAGCAGGTAGCACACTGTCACTCAATCAGGACCAAATAGATTGGACCCCTCAGAAAGAGAGTCCTAGATCAGACTCAGTCATGAAGATGACTGATCTTGTTGATGAATTATACCTGGAGTTGATCACTCAGGTGGACCTGCTGATTTCTAGAGACTCACCTCTAGAGAGTATTCCAGATATTCGACTGAAGATATGCAGTATTAACAGTCTGATGATTGATTCGATGACAGAAGGTAATGATGTTGTGTTCCTTCGTGGTCTTGCACTTGCGTTCTTCATCGATAGTGCTATGACGGGACTGAATTCATTAAACGAACTACTGCTTGAGGGGCGGATTGACCATACACGCCTTGTAGAACTTCTGAAGGTCGCCAAGGAAACGTCACATCATAATCAGAGTATTGATTCAATCGATGAGTCTGAGATTCTTCCATTCGCACATAGCTCAAGGGTTGAGAGAGCAATAAAGCTCTATGACGATTGGAAGAAGAATTAGCTCATGCAATCTTGCGCCACGCTATCGGGGATATGCTAGCCACATATGGTGTATTCTTGTATTGCTCCAACAGACTCTTTGCCTGTTCGATGTTTACATGATACTTTGGACGGCGCATATCAAGCAAGTTTGGAATTCTTCGTAGAATCTTCTCACTAAGGAGCTTCTTCAATGCAAAACTCACTGTACGAGGAGCCATATCCAATTTAACGCTGAGTTCCTTTGGACACATAGGACCTTCACAGATTAATGCACTGAGGATTGCAAACGTGCTTCGCGGAGTTCTTCCAGCTCTTATTGACACCTCTATTATTCCTCCAGATTATTTTTGGACAAGATTGCATAGAATGGATAGAATATCTATTTGCGTGAAATCATAGGTTTTGAAATTTACATGAAACACTCAATGTGCAGCTCAAAAACGAAACAATTGCTGCGGATTTGAGACTCTTCACCAATCTCCCAAAACATATCAGGAACATCATAATTGTAGAACGTGGTGTGTTGATTGTCCGGTATTGTGTTCTTCAGAACAACGATGCTCCAAGAGATTGTTGAATTTTATGTAAGCGATGTTGGGATGCGGGTTTGGTTGGAACAAGAGGACTGTGTGATTCTTAGCCACGGTAACCTTCTCTTGGGATTCTGTGATCGTGAAACTCCTGAAATCGATGGTATGATTACATTCTTCTATCCCACAAAAGAGGATGTTGACGGGATGTATGCTTTGCTGAGTCACATCGCTACATCTGAACCTCAAGTTTACGAAAAATATGAGATATACCAGTTCTTTGCTCAAGACCCAGAGGGAAGATCTATCGAATTTCAAGCCTTCTTGCGGCCAATTGAACCAGTTGGGTTCTAAAACATTAAGTCTGCTTTAGAAAATCGACGTACTGAGCCATCAGCACATCCAATGTAGACGTATTTCTCGTCAGATGTCATAGCATCAATTCTTACAACATCAACATCTATACAGAGAACTTCATGCCAATCGTTCTTGGAGTAGATTCGGAAGGTTGAGTCATCTGAAATGGAATAGATGAATTTTCGGTCTGTAGCGACAGCATTCACATTGTCAGTATGTCCCTGTAGTACAGCAACACAACTCCAGTCCTTTTTGTCCCATACTCGAACAGAACTCTCGAATTCAGGAGGTCGTGGAGACCCAGGTCCACCCCACCACAACTCACCAGAACCTGAGTAGAGATATCTCTCGTCAGTTGCTAGGGAAAGAACATTGGCATCATGACCCTCAAGTGATACTATCTGACTGAAATCGTCACGTGTGAAGACGTTGATACAATCATCGATTCCTCCTGCAAAGATGAATCGCTCATCCACAGCCAATGAGAGAATGAAATGCCTTTGACCGCTTACAGAACCTACCTCGCTCCAGTCCTTCTTGTCCCAAATTATCACTCTAGAATCACCGGAACCGGAGAACATGTAGTTATCATCGGAAGCGAACACAAAGATAGTGCCTAGAGGGCCTTCAAGAGTCTGTATAAGTTCTAACTTACGTGGATCGTATACTTTGATGCTACAATCGTTCCAAACTGTTCCTCCGTACAGGAATTCATTGTCAGCAAAGATTGAATTCAGATAGGTACTACTTTGACTCTCAACCTGTTTCTTGTTATCAAAATCTGGTTTCTTCCAGAAAGAAATCCTGCCAGAGGTATCAGCTGAATAGAGATGATTATCATCATTTGCTATAGCTGTCAATGAAGATGGCGATGTTGGACCATCAATGATTTGTAGAGTTATCTTGTGTTTGATTATGGATAATCCCCATGAGAAGTCAATTGAGGTCGGTTTATACATTTTGTCAGAAAATCTATTTTCTGACTAAATTGCGACTAGAGTACTGGTCTCAATAGTCCAACCAAGTTCTTTTGCTTTCTTGAAAGCCTCACTAGATTCAGCATGTTTCCCTAGAATCCATAATAGGACTCGTAGTTTGTTCCATAGGTTGGGATCTTTCTTGTCTGCCTTTATTTCTGCGCGGACTCGCTTCTCGAGCTTTTTGTAGGCCTTCTTCTCTTCTCGTCTAGACTTATCAGCATTCTTTAGGACCTCTTGGACCTGTGCGCTTAGAATTCCGATACAATGACTCTGGAACTCCTCTGGTCTATCGCGCATGAATGCATTGATTGCTGCTTTGGGTGTGTCTTTCACTCTCCAGAGTTCACCGGTGACCAACTGAGTTTCATAGTCATTCTGCATAAACTGTATTAGATCCTGTAAGTTTCGAGTCACAAGATGGTCTTCACCGAGAGTCTTTCGGCACCAGTCAAGTTCACGATAGACTAGCTCCGACCCTACCTCATAAAGGACACTTGGAGTAGCATCTATTTTCTTTAAATCATTCATGAGGTCCTTCACGGTGTATAGTTTTCTCTTTGGTAATTTCGCAGCCACTGTAACTTCACCTACCAATGCTCTCTAGTAGATTGTCATTTAGGTTGATAAATTAACTCAGTTTGTAGTTTTTCAAAATGGATAGAGCATCAAACACCGATTCTTCGTACGTATTCCTCAATATCGAATTTTCTTCTCAGACCCTTGTCATTCATGTACCGTACCTTGCCAAAAATCTCTCTTTCTTTCCAAGCTCGATCATGTTTTCCAAAACACCAGGCAACTCCTGTGTAACCATTTGGGTCCCTGCCATCAAGTTCGTATTTGTCGTTTAGAGTAACGCAGATACTATATGCTTCCTCAGGAGAGTCAGTCCATTCGAGTATTTTCTTCCCCCA
>Ga0209536_100011327_pt1 | contig 13079 bp, 12 predicted proteins | sample DeeMarSeWOR28_12_FD_187461 | JGI IMG/M metagenome (GOLD analysis project Ga0209536, IMG submission 187461) | Marine sediment microbial communities from White Oak River estuary, North Carolina - WOR-2-8_12 (SPAdes) (version 2) | ecosystem: Environmental > Aquatic > Marine > Intertidal zone >...
CCCGGTGGCTCCACCGGCGATCGTCGCTCCGAATGCGCGGGGCGGTCCGGGGCGTTTGTCGACCGAAGTAAAGCGCAGCGAAGCGAGCCATGAGGGAGATAAATGCCCCGGCCGCCCGCTGGCTCAATGTCAGGAGCGGTTCGAGATACAATTCTACGGACGATTGAGTTCGGCGAGTCGCTCGGGCGTGCCGACGTCTTCCCACAGCCCTTCGTACAGGTTGCCGGCGAGGCGCCCGGCGCGGGCCGCCGACTTCAGCATTGGCGCCAGCGGAAAACGCCCAGGCTCGCAATCCGCGAAAAACTCCGGTCGGTATACAGCAACACCCGAGAACGTATAAGCCGGATCTGTGCTCTCACAGATGCGGCCATCGCGCAGGTCGAAATCTCCATGCTGCTTGTTCGCCGGCCGCGGCACCAGGACCAGGTGACCCAGGTCCGTATCGGCAAGTTCGGCGGGTGGCAGCGGCATGTCGGTGTAGATGTCGGCATTGACGACCAGGAACGGATCGTGGCCGAGTAACGGCAGTGCCCGGTGTATACCGCCACCTGTTTCCAGGATTCTGTCGTCTTCAGGGCTGTAGATCACGTTCAGGCCGTAAGCGTGGCCCGAGCCGATCCTTGCAGCAATCTTCTCGCCCAGCCAGCCGAGATTGATCACCACCGTTTCGATGCCTGCTTCGCTGAGGCCGTCCAGGTGCCGTTCGAGAAGACTCCTGCCGCGAACTTCGACGAGCGCCTTGGGAACCGATTCCGTGAGCGGCCGCAGGCGCTCGCCACGCCCCGCGGCAAGGATCATCGCGATCACGCACCCGCCTCCAGCTGCGGCAGGCACCGTTCGTTGATGAGCTGCACGAGGAATTCGAGCTCGCGATAGCGCGGCAACAGGTCCACGATATATGAGAGCGTGCGCGGTATATCGGGCATATAGCCCGGTTTACCGTCGCGGTGATTGAGCCGGGCAAAAATACCGGCGGCTTTAAGGTGACGCTGCACACCCATGAGTTCGAACGCACGCACGAAGTCCGGCTCCGTGATCGCTTCGTGCATATTCTTGTCCAGAAGGCCGTAGTAGCCGCTGGCCCATTGCGAGATGCGCTCGGCCGGCCACTTTATGTAGCAGTCCTTCAACAGCGACACCAGGTCGTAGGTCACCGGGCCTTCCACCGCGTCCTGGAAATCGAGCACGCCGGGATTGTTCTCCGGCGTGACCATCAGGTTTCGCGAATGGTAGTCCCTGTGCACGAACACCTGCGGCTGATCCAGCGCGTTGTTAACCAGCAGGTCGCAAAGCGATTGCCATGCCGACTCTTCCGCCGCATCGAAGTCGATGCCGAGGTGAGTGCCACACAGCCAGTCATGGAACAGCGACAACTCGAAGCGCAGCAACTCCTCGTCGTATGGAGGTAACAAGGCCTGGTAAGCGGCGCCACGATTCTGCATGACGACAAGTGCGCGCAATGCATCTCCGTACAGCACATCGGCGCTGGATGCATCCGCTTCGAGCGCGTCGAGATACAGTGTTGAACCGAGATCGGTCAGCAACAGGTATCCCTGTTCCATGTCCGCCTCGATTACGCGAGGTGCGTTGACGCCCATCGCCTCGAGATAGCCGGCTATCCTGACGAAAGGCAGGCAATCCTCCTGCGGCGGCGGCGCGTCCATGACGATGAAACTTTCGCTGCCTTTCTGCAATCGAAAATAGCGTCTGAAACTTGCATCGCCCGACGCGGGCGTGATGGCGCCACCGGCTACCGAGTCGACACCCTCGACCCAGTGTTCCAGGCCTGCAAGACGGGCATCGGCCCCGGCATTCGAATGCTTGATCGGTTGTCTCCGTAACGCGTTGAAGCGCCTGACAAACTGTGCGAAGGTAACAAACAAGGTAACAAATAAGAATGCCTGATAACATCCCGGTGTCACCGCTTCCATACGAGCATTGCGTTCGTCCGCAGACTTGTTTTCCAGATACCTGATCACGTCGATCTGCCTTCTCGGCCTGCCCGCGGCCTACGCCGCTGATCCGCTTGCCTGCGAAAACACGCTTGGCATCCGGCTGTCCGAGGATGTGCCGGAATCCGTTCCGCTCGACGACCCCAATGCCATACAGCTGGAGGCCGGTCGCGTCGAGGCCCAAATGGGCGCGCAGCCCAGCGCGTCGCTGAGCGGCGGCATCCTGCTGCGGCGCGCTGACAAGCTTGCGGGAGCGGACAGCGCGCGATACGACCCCGAGACGATGTCGCTGTATCTCACTGGCGCCGTCCGCTATGAAGACCCGGGTACACAGATTCGGAGCGACAGTGCCGAATTCGAATACGAATCCGGGCGGATCGGCTTCTCGGGCGCGGAATTCTGGATGGGCAGCAACAATTCCAGGGGGGCCGCCGACCTGCTGCAGATCAGCCAGGACGGCTTGCTGCAGCTCGACAATGTCAGCTATACGACCTGCCCGCCGGGATCGAACGACTGGTTGATACAGGCAAAGGACATCGACCTCGACAGCCGCAGCGGCATCGGCACCGCGCGGGGCGTCAAGCTGCGCTTCCAGGGCATACCGATACTCTATGCGCCATACCTGTCATTCCCGATCAGCGATGCACGCAAGTCCGGCATGTTGACGCCTGAAATCGGCAGCACGAGCCGAGGCGGCAACGAACTGGTCATACCGTTGTACTGGAACATCGCGCCCAATTTCGATGCAACCTTCACGCCGCGTGTGCTGACTGATCGCGGCGTGCAGATGCAGGGGCAGTTCCGCTACCTGACCAGATCGCATAACGGCGTGGTCGATGCCGAATACCTCAACGATGACAACCTGACCGGGGAGTCCAGGAGCTATGTCGGCGTGGACCACACGAGCCTGTTGTGGAACCGCTGGCGTGGGAAACTGGTATTCCGCGAGGTCTCCGACAACCAGTACTTCGAAGACCTGGGCGGCAGCCTGAGCACATCGACAATCACGCACCTGAACCGCACGATGCGTTTCGATTTTCACACGGACGGGTTGTCGCTGTTCGGCCAGCTCCAGGACTACCAGACCATCGACGACGCGATAGTGCCTGAGGACGAGCCCTACCGCCGCCTGCCGCAAGTGCTCGCACGTGGCAGCTGGCCGGACCTGTGGCTGGGAGCGACGATCAACCTGAACGGGGAAATCGTTAACTTCGATCGCGACGTCGGGGTAACGGGCTGGCGTTTCAACCTGGCACCAGGACTCGAGCTGCCGCTCACACGGCCGGGCCTGTTTTTCACTCCTGCGATCGCCGTTGACTATACGAGCTATGACCTCAGCAACACGGAGCCGGGCCAACGCGACAATCCCGAACGCGTGCTGCCAATCGCCAGCGTCGACACCGGTATCGTGCTGGAACGACTCATCAATAACTCGAGCAGGAAACGTGTGCAGACGATCGAACCCCGCCTCCTGTACGTGCACGTGCCGTTCGAGGACCAGTCGGACCTGCCGGTATTCGACACGATCACTCCCGATCTGAATCTCATACAACTGTTCCGCAAGAACAGGTTTCTCGGCGTGGACCGTATCGCCGATACGGACCAGCTCAGTGTCGGCATAACTTCGCGCGTGCTCGATGTTGGGACCGGCGAGGAGTTGATGTCGGGCACCATCGGGCAGATTCGTTATTTCAATACCAGCAATGTGAGCCTGCCTCCCGCATCGACTTTCACGGACGAGTCATCGGACTACATTGCCGAACTTCACTTCCTGCTACTCAAGAACGTGAACTTCGACCTCGGGCACCAGTGGGGAACCAGCGGCGACCGGGGTACCACGCAGTCGCAGGCTCGACTCCAGTACCGCCCTGCGACGAATCGCATCATCAACCTGGCTTACCGGTTCAGGCGCGACTCGCTCGAGCAGGGCGACGTGTCATGGTCCTGGCCCCTGAGCCGGAAGTGGAATTTCGTCGGTCGCTACAACTATTCCTTCCGCGACGAAAAGGCGCTGGAGGAGTTCTACGGGCTCGAGTACGAGAGCTGCTGCTGGGGTCTCAGGATGGTCACCCGGCGCTACATCTCGACGCGCGATGGAACTCGGGATACGACCTATGGTCTGCAACTGGTACTTAAGGGCATGGCCAGCGTCGGCACCGCCGCCGACAAACTGCTGGAACGTGGTATTCTTGGCTACTCTGCAGACCCCCGGTAGTAAATAGTGTTTAAAATCAATCACTTATTCGCGTCCGCCGTGATCGCGACAGCGCCACTGACATTTGCCGAAGAGCTCTCCGAGACCGGTGAGTTTCTCGACGGAGTGGCTGCGATCGTGAACGAAGGCGTTGTGCTGAAGAGCCAGCTGCGCGACGAGATGTCGCTGATCATGAAGCGTGCTGAGCAGCAGGGGTTTCAGCTGCCGCCGGCGAACGTACTGCAGGAACAGATCCTCGAGCGTCTCATACTCACCGAGATTCAGCTGCAGCGCGCGGACCAGATCGGCCTGTCGGTGTCGGACCAGATGCTGAACGACTCCATCGCACGCATGGCACAGCAGGCAGGTATTCCGTTCGACCAGATGCCGGCGGCCCTGGCGGCCGACGGCATCGATTACGCAGACTTCCGACGCGGCATGCGCGAGGAAATCACGCTCGAGCAACTGCGCCGCATCATGGTCGGCCAGGAAATCGACGTGTCCGACCGCGAGATCGAACAGTGCATAACGGACCTCGAGGACAATGTCGTCGTCAACTCCAGCTGGAATCTTTCGCACATCCTGGTCAATCTGCCGGATGGCGCTACAGCCGCGCAGATCGAGGAAACGCGCATCGAGGCGCAGAACATTTACCAGCAGATCATGGACGGCGCCGACTTCGGGGAAATGGCCATCCGCTACTCGCAGAGCGATACCTCGCTGCGCGGCGGCTCGCTGGGCTGGATCGAAGGGCAGCAGATTCCGTCGTTCTTCGTCGACGTCCTCGCCGAAATGGAAGCCGGTGATATTTCAGAGCCTTTTCGTACGTCCAGCAGTTTTCACATCGTCAAGGTGAACGAACTCAGGAGCGCCATCCAGCGCAGCGAAATCAACCAGACCAAGGCGCGGCACATACTGATCACGCCGAATGAGATTATTGACGACGCGACGGCCAAGCAACAGCTCGAGGATGCGCTGGAGAGAATCGAGGAAGGCGAGGATTTCGGCGAACTCGCGAAATTGCTGTCGGACGGCCCGACGGCTCCCGTCGGTGGCGACCTCGGGTGGTCGGATCCCGGTTCCTTCGTTCCCGAGTTCGAACAGGTCATGAACGATCTCGAAATCGGTGAGGTCAGCGAACCCTTCCGCAGTCCGTTCGGGTGGCACATCGTCGAGGTGCTCGAGCGCCGCGTCTACGACAATACGGAAGACCTGAAACGGCGGAATTGCGACGCGCGCATACGCAACAGCAAGATGGAAGACGAAACGCAGCTGTGGATGCGCCGGCTCCGCGACGAGGCTTTCGTCGTCAAGCGGATGTGAGCGCGTTTGCCGGCTGCGGCAGGCGCAACCCCCTTGGCTGAATCAGCCCCACTGGTAGTCACGGCCGGCGAGCCCGCCGGCATCGGTCCGGAACTGTGCCTGGCACTCGCGACGAAACCCGGGATGCCCGATTTCGTGGTTGTATCGGATCCGGCACTGCTGCGATCGCGCGCGACCGCTCTCGGGCTCGACGTCTCGATAAGCGAAGTCGCACCCGGAGGAACCGTGCCGCGCGTGAGTGCCCCTGGCGAGCTGCTGGTCGTTCCGTTCGATTTTCCGGGAGTGACGACGTGTGGGCGACCCGACACCGCAAACGCGAAAACGCTGCTCGACGGGTTACGGCATGCCGTCGACGGCTGCCTGCAGGGCCGCTATCGCGCGCTGGTCACCGCGCCGCTGCACAAGGGCATCATCAACGATGCCGGCATCCCGTTCCGCGGACACACCGAGTTCCTGGCGGACTGCTGTAATGCGCCATTGCCCGTGATGTTGCTGGCAGCAGGCGATCTGCGCATCGCGCTCGCCACGACACACCTGCCGCTGCGTGAGGTGCCGGACGCCATTACACCGGGCCTGCTGCGCGACGTTCTCCAGGTTCTTCTCGCCGACCTGCGCAATCGATTCGGCATCGCTGCCCCGGAGGTCGTCGTCTGCGGGCTCAATCCTCATGCCGGTGAAGGCGGACACCTGGGCACGGAGGATGCCGAAGTCATTGCACCGGTAGTGGCCGAGTTCGCCGGACAGGGCGAGCTCGTGCGCGGCCCATTGCCCGCGGATACCGCGTTCACGAAGGCCTCCGGTCACAAGGATGCCGTACTCGCGATGTACCACGACCAGGGGCTGCCGGTCCTGAAGTACGCAGGATTCGGCAGAGCAGTGAACATCACCCTGGGTCTCCCGATCGTGCGCACCTCCGTCGACCACGGTACCGCGTTCGGCCTGGCAGGTAGCGGCAAGGCCGACCCGGGCAGCCTCATCGCGGCCGTCGAGATGGCTGCAAAACTGACTGCACAGCGATGAGTGCGCATCGACCGCGCAAGCGCTTCGGCCAGCACTTTCTCAGTGACCCCGGCGTCATCGATGAAATCGTTCGGGCTATCGATCCACGACCCGGCGACACCATCGTCGAAATCGGTCCGGGCCAGGGCGCCATCACGGAGCCGCTCGCGAAAAGAGCCGGGAAACTGCATTGCATCGAACTCGACCGCGACCTGGCGGCGGCCCTTCGACTCCGGTACGGCGGTAACGAAAACGTAAGCATCCACGAAGCGGATGCGCTTAATTTCGATTTCTGTTCACTCGGCGGCTCCTTGCGAATCGTCGGCAACCTGCCCTACAACATCTCGACCCCGTTGCTGTTTCACCTGATCGACAGCCGCGACTGTATTGCCGATATGCATTTCATGTTGCAGAAGGAAGTGGTGGATCGCATGACGGCGGAACCCGGCAGCAAAGCCTATGGGCGGCTCGGCATCATGCTCGGCTGCCACCTGTCGGTCGCAGCGCTGTTCGACGTCGGCCCGCAATGTTTCGACCCGCCACCGGCCGTCATGTCCGCCGTGGTCAGGCTCGCACCGCTGCGCGATGACCGGCCCGCTATCGACGACGAGAAACTGCTCGGCCAGCTCGTCGCAACTGCGTTCAGCCAGCGCCGCAAGACCGTGCGTAACGCCCTGAAGAGCTTTCTCGACGAATCCGAGCTCCGCACGCTCGGTATCGACCCGGGCAAACGCCCCGAGACGATCCCGGTCTCCGCTTACGTAGCCCTGGCCAATTACGTTTCGCGGCGTGGGGGCGATTCAGGCTAGAATACCGACGGTATTCGAACCAACCGGATTCCCATGGACGAGAACAACTGCGAAATTCGAATCCAGGTCGCGACTAACTACGTGGACGAGCAGTCTGAACCTGACGAGGGTCGTTACGTGTTTGCGTACACGATCACGATTACCAACGAAGGCAATATCCCGGCACAGCTGATCAGCCGTCACTGGGTAATCACCGACGCGAACGGCAAGGTCCAGGAAGTCAGCGGCGACGGCGTGGTAGGCGAGCAGCCGCACCTCGACCCCGGCGAGGTCTTCCGTTACTCGAGCGGCGCCGTGCTCGAAACGCCCGTCGGCGCGATGCAGGGCCTGTACCGCATGAAGACAGACAACGGCATCAGCTTCGACGCACCGATCGCGCCGTTCACGCTCGCGGTTCCGGGCGTACTCAACTGAGCCGACCGCCGCGTCATGGCGCTGTACGCAATCGGGGACCTGCAGGGCTGCTACGATCCGTTTCGTCAATTGCTCGACGCCATCCAGTTCGATCCGGACAAGGATACGTTGTGGCTGACCGGCGACCTCGTCAATCGCGGCCCCAAGTCGCTCAAGACCCTGCGCTTCGTCAAGTCACTCGGCGATTCGGTCGTCACCGTGCTCGGCAATCACGACCTGCACTTGCTGGCACTGTCGCAGGAAGCCAAACCGCTGTCCGGCCGTTTCGATTCACTGACCAAGACGCTCGATGCGCCGGACATCGATGAGCTTGTCGACTGGCTTCGCCACCGGCCCCTCGCGCATTACTCGGAAGACCTCGATACGCTGCTCGTGCACGCGGGCACGCACCCTACCTGGAGCGTGAACAAGACGCTCAGGCGGGCCGCAGAGGTGGAAGCCGTCTTGCAGGGCCCGAAGTTCGCGACACTTCTTTCCAGGATGTACGGCAACCGGCCGAGTTACTGGGCGGGGACGCACAAGGGGTACGGGCGCCTCAGGTTCATCATCAATTGCCTGACGCGAATGCGTATGCTGACGCCGGACATGCATTTCAACATGCGGGCTACGGGCGCGCCGTGGCGTGGTGGCAAGAAACGCATCGCGTGGTTCGACTTCCCCGAACATGCCTGGGGAGCGACACGCATTGTATTCGGCCACTGGTCACAGCTCGGCCTGATCGTGCTGCCGGGCCTCGTGAGCCTGGACACGGGATGCGTATGGGGCCGGCAGCTGACCGCCGTGAGGCTCGACACGAAGATCGCGCGCGTCTACCAGGTCCCCGGCCAGAACTGATGCAATTCGAGGACTCCGCCGAATTCGCGGCCCGGCTCGACAGGGACGATCCGCTTGCCGGCTTTCGCGACCAGTTCGAATTTCCGGACGATCGGGGCGGCCGCCGATCCGTTTACCTCTGCGGACACTCGCTCGGCCTGCAGCCGAAGCTCGCGGCGCAGTATGTAAACGAAGAACTATCGGAATGGGCAAAGCGAGGCGTCGAAGGCCACTTCGAAGCCGCACGCCCATGGGTCTCCTACCATCGCAATGCGACGACGGCGCTGGCCGCCCTGACCGGTGCGAAGACGTCGGAAGTCGTCGCGATGAACACGCTGACCGTAAACCTGCACGTCATGATGTCGAGCTTCTACAGGCCGGACGGGGAGCGGCGGAAGATCCTCATCGAATCGACGGCATTCCCATCGGACCGCTACGCAGTCGCGTCGCAGATCCGCATGCATGGCCACGATCCTGCCCGGGAGCTGCTGGAATGGCGGCCGCGCGACGACCAGCTGCTCTACACCGACGATCTGGCAGCACTGCTGGAGCGTGAGGGCGGGCAGACAGCCTTGCTGCTGTTACCCGGCGTGCAGTACTACTCCGGCCAGGTCCTGGATATGCCCGCGATATGCGCGCTCGCGCGCGAGCACGGGTGCAGGGTGGGATTCGACCTCGCCCACGCGATCGGCAACATTGCACTCGAACTGCACGAGTTGGGCCCCGACTTCGCGGCCTGGTGCAGTTACAAATACCTCAATGCAGGGCCCGGTGCGATCGCTGGCGCCTTCGTTCACGAACGCCATCTCGCGCCCGACAATCTCGAACAGCTGCACGGCTGGTGGGGTAATAACGAAGCAACCCGCTTCGAGATGCGCACCGAATTCGACCCGGCGCCGGGCGCAGACCTCTGGCAGCTCAGCTGTCCGCCCGTGCTGTCGTTCGCGCCGGTACTTGCGTCGCTGGAAATTTTCGAGGAGGCGGGACTGCCGCGCCTGATCCAGAAGTCACAGCGGCTGACCGGCTACCTCGCGTGGCTGATCGGGCAGCGTTTCGCAGGGCGCATCGAGATCATCACACCGGAAGACGCGCGCGGGTGCCAGCTATCGCTGGTCATCCGGGATACCGGCGTGAATGCGCGCCAGGTGTTTCGCAGGCTCACGGAGCTGAACGTCATCGCCGACTGGCGCGAACCGGACGTTATCCGTATCGCGCCGGCGCCGCTCTATAACAGCTATGGCGACGTGCTGGAGTGCGTCGAGCGGCTGCAGCAGGCCCTCGGCCGGGCATGACTCACGATCTGCGACGTTCGAACACTATCATGTCGAATTCGTGCTGGTGCCTGGCGTCGGCAGCATGATGCTCTGATGACACCATTCGCCACGTGGTCTCGTCGATCTCCGGAAAAAACGTATCGCCCTCCACTTCCGCCTGTACGCGCGTCAGGTATATCCGGTCCGCCAGCGGCAGGAAGTCACGGTATACCTGTCCGCCGCCGATGATCATGGCTTCGGGCTCGCCCGCCACGAGATCCACCGCGTCGCCGACCGACGACACGACTTCGCAGCCGTCCGCAACGTAGCCCGGATCACGCGTCATCACGATATTGCGCCTGTCCGGCAATGGTCTGCCGATCGATTCGAAGGTGTTGCGACCCATTATCACGGGCTTACCCGTCGTCAGACGTTTGAAATGGCGGAGATCGTCGGGCAGGTGCCAGGGAAGCCCGCCGTCACGGCCGATTACATTGTTGCTGGATGCCGCAACGACCAGGCTGAGCGTCATACGGCAACGGCCGCGCGAATATGCGGGTGAGCCTCGTAATTAAGAATTTCGAAATCCTCGAACCGGTAGTCGAAGATGCTCTCGGGCCGGCGCTTGATCGCGAGTCGGGGTAACGGCAGGGGTTCGCGGCTGAGCTGCTCGTCCGCCTGCTCGAGATGATTGGTATAGAGGTGACAATCGCCGCCGGTCCAGATGAAATCGCCGACGCCCAGGTCGCATTGCTGCGCCAGCATGTGCGTCAGCAACGCATACGATGCAATGTTGAACGGGACCCCGAGGAAGATATCGCAGCTCCGCTGGTAGAGCTGGCAGGACAGCTTGCCATCCGCGACGTAGAACTGGAAAAGACAGTGGCAAGGCGGCAGCGCCATCCTGTCGATCTCGCCGACGTTCCATGCGCTCACGATAATGCGCCGTGAATCCGGGTCTTCCTTCAGTTGCCGCACAACCTCACTGATCTGGTCGATGGACGATCCGTCCGGCGCGGGCCAGCTGCGCCACTGCACGCCGTAGACCGGACCGAGGTTACCGTCCTCGTCGGCCCACTCGTTCCAGATGGAGACGCCGTTCTCGGTCAGGTAGCGCGTGTTCTGATCTCCGCTCAGGAACCACAACAGTTCGTGGATGATGGACCTGAGATGCAGGCGCTTGGTCGTGACCAGCGGGAAACCTTCGCCGAGATCGAAACGCATCTGGTAACCGAAGACCGACAGGGTGCCGGTGCCGGTACGATCTTCCTTGCGGGTGCCGGTGTCGCGGACGTGCCGCATGAGGGACAAATACTGTTGCATGTCAGGTAGTTGCCTCCTTGTTCGTCTTCGGCCGGTAGGCGAGATACAGGAGCACCGCACCGGCGATAATCATCGGTGTGCTCAGTATCTGGCCCATGGTAACCCAGTCGGCGACCAGGTAGCCGATGTGCGCGTCGGGAACGCGATAGAACTCGATGTAGAAACGGAACACGCCATACAGCAGCAGGAAGAGGCCGGACACCGCCCTGTACGGCCGCTCTTTCGACGAGAACCACCACAGCACGAGGAACAGCACGAGACCCTCGAGGGCAGCCTCGTAAAGCATGGTCGGGTGCAGGACCTCGTTGCCGGGTTCGAACCCCGGGAACACCTCGTCCGGCACCTCGAACGCCCACGGCACGTCGGTCGGCTTGCCCCACAGCTCGCCATTGATGAAATTGCCGATTCGCCCGAGTCCGAGCCCGATCGGGACGAGCGGCGCCACGAAGTCGGTCATCTGCCACATCGTCTTGCCGAGCTTGCGGCCGTAGAGCCACATCGCGATCAGCACGCCGGCGAGGCCGCCATGGAAGGACATGCCGCCCTGCCAGATCTTGAAGAAGTACAGCGGGTCTTCGGCCATGTTGGCCCAACCGTAGAACAGGATGTAGCCGAGGCGGCCGCCGGCAATAACGCCGAGCATCACGTAGAACACCAGGTCGTCGACCTGTTGCGGCGAAATGGTCGACCAGGGCTGGCGGCTGCGGCGCCGCGCCAGCCACCAACCCGCGAGGAAGCCAAGGACGTACATCATGCCGTACCAGCGAATCTTGAGACCGAAGATCGAGAAGATGACCGGATCGATCTCGGGGTATGTCAGCATGCGGGACGGCTCGGGGGTGGATTTGGTGGGCGCTAGTCTAACAATTCTCGTAATTAAGGGGACAGTTTCCTTAATTGATGTTGTATACATCGTCCAGTAACACAACAATTAAGGAAACTGTCCCCTTAATTATTGCACGATGCGCTGACATGCCGAACCGACTCGCAAAAGAAACCAGTCCGTACCTGCTGCAGCACGCCGACAACCCGGTGGACTGGTACCCGTGGGGAGACGAGGCATTTGCCGTCGCAATGGAGCAGGACAAGCCCGTGCTGCTTTCCGTCGGCTACTCCGCCTGCCACTGGTGTCACGTGATGGCCCACGAGTCATTCGAAGACGAAGCTACGGCCAAGGTCATGAACGAGCTGTTCGTGAACGTCAAGGTCGACCGCGAGGAACGCCCCGATGTCGACAAGATCTACCAGACCGCGCAACAGTTACTGACGCAGCGGACGGGCGGCTGGCCGCTGACCATGTTCATCAACCCCGACGACCGGCGGCCCTTCTTCGGCGGCACCTATTTTCCCAACGAGGCGCGCTACGGCATGCCGGCCTTCAGCGATCTCCTGAAGAGTGTCGCCACGTATTTCCGGGAGCAGCGTGAAGAGGTCCGTCGCCAGGGCGCAAAGCTCACCGAGGTCCTCGGCCGGCTCGAACCACCCGCGGCAGGCAACGACCTCGAGATGACGGCCGAACCGCTCGGCAAGCTCAGGGACGCGCTTGGTCAGAGCTTCGACCAGGATTACGGTGGCTTCGGCAGCGCCCCCAAGTTTCCGCACCCGACGACAATCGACCGGCTGCTCAGGCGCTGGCGCGGCACGGCAAGCGGCGACGATCCCGATCTCGACGCGCTGTACATGGCGACCCTGACGCTGACGCGGATGGCGGACGGCGGCCTGTTCGACCATGTCGGCGGCGGATTCTGCCGTTACTCGGTAGACCGCTACTGGCAGATCCCCCATTTCGAGAAGATGTTGTACGACAACGGCCCGCTGCTGGCGCTATACGCGCAGGCGTTCCTTGCGAGCGGCGACGAGTACTTCGCGGCTATCGCCAACGCTACCGCGGACTGGATGCTCGCTGACATGCAGTCGCCGCAAGGCGGTTTCTATGCCACCCGCGATGCCGACTCCGAAGGCGAGGAAGGTCTCTACTATCTGTGGACGCCCGACGAGG
>Ga0209536_100011328_pt1 | contig 13077 bp, 10 predicted proteins | sample DeeMarSeWOR28_12_FD_187461 | JGI IMG/M metagenome (GOLD analysis project Ga0209536, IMG submission 187461) | Marine sediment microbial communities from White Oak River estuary, North Carolina - WOR-2-8_12 (SPAdes) (version 2) | ecosystem: Environmental > Aquatic > Marine > Intertidal zone >...
CAGTAATTTTATGGCGGAGGGAGTAGGATTCGAACCCACGGAGGTGTTACCCTCAACGGTTTTCAAGACCGCCGCTTTCGACCACTCAGCCATCCCTCCATTCGAATAATCTATTTTCTTTTACATTTTGTCTTAAACTTTTATAATTAGCATTACCTGCCCAGCTGGTCAATAAATTTTGTCTTTGCATTAGGTGTTGACAGGTCATATTTTTTATGGTTTCGAAGGCCTTAAAACATTTAGACTTTACTGTTGTTTTCATTGGAAAGGAATTTTAAATGAAGCAAAAATATACCATTGTCCGAGATGATAAAAACAATCAATTGATTATCCGTGAATTTGCCGAACTGGACAAGCAAATTTTATCGCTGCTGTGCGAGGAAAGCTATGATGCAAAGATGATCCGCGCCGCCATCAAACAGGGCAGCAGTCATTTGATCACCACGTTACGGACAAAAAATCTTTATCCGCCCGGGATTTATGCTGCCCAAATAGCCGAAAGCGTCACAAAGTTATATGCCACCAAAGACTTGGAATCGCTGGATCTTTTTTTTGATGATCTGGAATTGCTTTCCATCGAATCCCGCCCCGAACCCGAAAACCCTGTCGAACAGGAGCCGGTTGAGGAGCAAGGCGAAGACGTAGATGATCTGCTCGATGATGATTTTGAATCGGAATACGAGGACAAGGATAAGATCAGCAAAATAGATTCGTCTCTAAAAATTGCCGATGACGATTATGGTGATGGCCCGGACGACAGTTGAGGTTACCCATCAAAACTCCCCGGGCTTACAGATAAAACCCGGTGATGGGCAAAAATGTTGATTTAGCCGATGTTTGGACGGCAGAATCAGCTCAACCGACGACATCCCGCCGAAATCCAGCCCTGAATGCGCGCAGGCGTTGCGCGGGCTGTAAGCTTTATAAATTAGTAAGCAAAACGACATTTTTTTCATTGACTTATTGACATCTATCCATTAAGGAAAAATCTTGCTCAGTTTTTTTGAGGCAACCAGTCTTTGGGGAATTTTCGATAACTTATATAGGCCGATGCCGATTCGGCCAGGCGGTTTTCAAACCGCAGCCTGCCTTTTTGTCTTGCCAACTATGGAAATAGCCAGCAAAATGGGTGTGTTGTAGCATATATACAGAGCCTTACATAGCCTTGTGATTTTTACTATAGCGGTAATTGATTGATCCTTAATCGTATCAAGGAGGTGCAAATGGAAACGGAAAAGGCATTTTATGAGAGGTTGGCGAGCAAAGGTGTCAGTCGAAGGGACTTCATGAAGTACTGTACGTTCCTGACGGCGACCATGGGACTCTCGTCATCGTTTGTGCCGAAGGTGGCGGAAGTCTTTGCCGCACCGGCACAGCGCCCGCCCGTCATATGGCTGCATTTTGCAGAATGCACGGGTTGCTCCGAGGCTGTTCTGAGAACCCAGTACCCGTATATCGACGATTTGATCCTTGAGATTCTCTCGCTGGAATATCATGAGACGGTTATGGCGGCGGCCGGACAGCAGGCCGAGGATCAGCTCCATATGGCAATGAAAAAGTATGAGGGTAAATTTATTTGCGTCGTTGAGGGTGCCATAGCAACGAAATTCGATGGCGGATACGGCAAGATCGGCGGCCGGACCTTTTTAGAAATTGCGAAAGAGGTCTGTCCCAAGGCTGCCGGCGTCATCTGCATCGGATCATGCTCCGGCTTCGGCAATATTCAGGCCGCAAACCCCAACCCCGGCGGATACAAAAGTGTCGGCGAGGCGCTGGGGATTAAAACCGTCAATATCGCCGGCTGTCCGCCGAATCCGGTCAATTTTGTCGGTACAGTAATTAACTATGTGCTGCTGGGCAAACTTCCAGAACTGGATAATCTGGGCCGGCCGCTGTTTGCCTATGGTAAAACCATCCATGATCAGTGTCCGCGACGGTCCCACTTTGAAAACGAGGAGTTTGTGGAAGAATTCGGCTCGGAGGAAGCTGCGATGGGCTATTGTCTCTACAAGGTCGGCTGCCGGGGTCCGGAAACCTACAACAACTGCCCGGTGGCCAAATTCAATGCCGGCACCAGCTGGCCGGTCGAAGCGGGTGCACCGTGCATCGGCTGCAGCGAACCCAAATTTTGGGATAACTTTACGCCTTTTTACGAGGAAATGTAGATATTAGCAGCGCTATCCAGAACAAAAGGGAGGAACCATATGGCACAGCGAATCACGATAGATCCAATTACCCGAATTGAGGGTCACCTTCGCATCGAAGTCGAGGTGGCCGGAGGCAAGGTGATCAATGCCTGGAGTTCAGGTCAGATGTTCCGGGGCATTGAGATCATCCTGCAAGGCAGAGATCCCCGCGACGCCCACCATTTTGTGCAACGCTCCTGCGGCGTCTGAACTTACACACATGCTCTGTCCTCGGTGAGGGCAGTCGATAATGCCGTCGGTGTCAAAATTCCGAAAAACGCCCGCATCATTCGCAACCTGCTGATGGGCGCCCAATTTCAACACGATCATATTGTCCACTTTTATCATTTGCACGCCTTGGACTGGGTGGATATCGTCAGCGCGCTGAAAGCGGATCCCAAGAAAACAGCCGCACTGGCCGACAATGTCAGCAACGCACCCTGGGGCGGTAGTGTTTATTTTAAAAATGTTCAGCAACGCATTCAAACCCTGGTCGACAGCGGGCAGCTGGGGCCCTTTGCCAACGCGTACTGGGGCCATTCGGCTTACAAGCTGCCGCCCGAAGCCAATTTAATGGCAGCGGCGCATTATATTGAGGCCATTCGTCTGCAAGCGCGTGCCGCCCGAATGCATGCTATTTTCGGCGGTAAAAATCCTCATCCGCAGTCGCTGGTGGTCGGCGGGGTGACCTGCGTTCGAGACCTTACAGCGGATCGTATTGCCGAATTTTTATACATCACCAAAGAGACCGATGACTTTGTTAACAAAGTCTATATTCCGGATCTTTTGGCGGTCGCCTCCTTTTACAAGGACTGGGGTGCCATCGGCGGTACGACCAACCAGCTGGCCTGGGGTGAGTTTCCCGAATCCGACAAGGAACCCGAGAGCCTATATATGCCCAGAGGCGTTGTCATGAACCGCAATCTGGCAGGCGTTAAAATGGCCAATCAGGCACGGGTTTCAGAAGATGTGACCCGCGGCTGGTATAAAGACGGCCCGGCGCGCCATCCCTATGAGGGTGAAACCCAGCCGTTACAGGAAAATCCGCAATACCGACCGGGGGATGGTAAATATAGCTGGTTCAAAGCCCCGCGTTACGATGGAGAACCCTGCGAGGTGGGTCCGCTGGCCCGCGTTCTGGTCGCATATGCCAAAGGCCACAAGGACATAAAACCCGTCGTCGATAATGTGCTCAAGACCCTGGGTGTCGACGCCAACGCCCTGTTCTCGACGCTGGGGCGCACAGCCGCCAGAGGTATCGAGACCGTTGCGATCGGGCAACAAATGCGGACCTGGGTGATGGAACTGGTCGAAAACATCAAATCCGGCGATACCCAGACCTATACGCCCTATGAAATGCCCGACAGCGGCATGGGGGTCGGCCTCAACGACGTGCCCAGAGGCTCCCTGGGGCACTGGGTCCAAATTGAAGATAAAAAGATTAAAAACTATCAGTATGTCGTACCCTCAACCTGGAACCTCTGCCCGCGGGATGCCAACAAAAAAATGGGTCCGGTGGAAGAGTCACTGATCGGCACACCGGTAGCAGATGCCAAACGGCCCCTGGAGGTTCTGCGAACGGTCCATTCCTTTGATCCCTGTATTGCCTGTGGCGTCCACGTCATCGATCCGGACTCCAACGAGGTTTACAAGATCAAGGCGCTTTAGTCGTATGTGTTGATTTAAAACGGCCTTCCGCAATGTGGGAAGGCCGTTTTTTTATGCTGTTGACGCTCAATCCGGTTTTGGTGTATGAATCTTGTCTTCGGCTTCGGTCCATTAACGATTCGATATCATTTTGTTTAAATAGGTTAGACGTGTCTGTTGAAAATCCTTTTGATGAAATCTATGCCGTCCATGTAATGGTTCTGGGTGTCGGCTGCACCCTTTTTTCCGATGAGGGATTTGGCGTACGGGTCATTGAAAAAATGCAGCGAGAATACGATTTTTCGGAGGATGTGCTGTTGGTGGACGGCGGCGTGCTGGGTATCAATTTGCTGGGGGTGATTTCAAAACCGGATCATCTGATCGTGGTGGACGCCATCCGCAATAAAGGCAAGCCTGGAGATCTGTATCGCCTGGAAGGTGCAGCCATACCGGAGCGCATTCGGGCCAAGAACTCTCTGCATCAGGTTGATTTTCTGGAGGCCCTGACTTTGTGTCAGACCCTCGATAAGGTGCCCCAGACGGTTATTCTCGGTATAGAACCCGAAGATATCGAGACGCTGAGCACTGAACTGACGGCCACCGCTCAAGCCAAAGTCGACACCATTATCGAGAAGGTATTGGGTGAGGTAAAACGATTGGGCGGATCCTATCGGCAAAAGAAAAGAAAATGAAAACACATCCAGGGCCTTTGCACCTAAATTTTAGCATGCAACTGAAGTTTGCTCTGAAAGTTGTCTGCGCATGCCGACTCGATTTTCAAAACCACTTTCTTTCCGGTCGGCCTTAGATGGGATTCTGTCAAGGCCGTGGATCAGTGTCGTATGTTTCGCACTGATTACTCTATTCTTTTCCATCCAAATTCCCAAACTCTCCTTTCGGACCTCCATCTATGATTTGCTGATTGAAAATCTTTCCGATTCCGTCCGTTACCAGAGAGCCAAAAAAGTGTTCGGTTCCGACGAGCTTATCCAGGTGGTGGTCAAAGCAGAATCCATTTTTGACACCACCACATTCAAAAAAATCGAGATCCTCGCTGAAGCGTTCAGCCAGATCGATGGCGTCCGGAGGGTCATCAGCCTGCCGGATATCCGGCATAAAGTCGATCCCGGCAAAAACTGGACCATCGATCAATTCGCGCAAGTGATATCGCCGGTCGACCTGTTTAAAAAGAATCTGATATCAGCAGACGGCACGGCCAGCGCGATCACCCTGATCCTGGAAAGCGAAGCTGTGCATGCCAGCGTCATCGCGAAAATCAACGATATCATTGCAAAAGATTCGGGCACACTTTCGCTTTACCAGATCGGCATGCCATTGGTGTCGCAGGCACTGGTCAAATACACCATTAAAGATTTTCAAACGCTTCCCGTTTTAACGCTTGCTTTAATCAGCCTGACCCTTTTTGTTCTGTACCGAGCGCCCGGTCGCCTGTTGCTGGTGCTGATGGTCGTGATCCTTGTGCTCATATGGACGTTTGGGTTCATGGCTTTGCTGCAGGTGCCCTTATCGCTTTTAACCATGATTGTGCCGGTATTTCTGATCGCTGTAGGAACGGCGTACTGCCTGCATGTCATGTCTGAATATATCGCCAACACAGCGCTTGCCCGAAGCGCAAAGGAAGCGGTCATGGCGACGTATGCGCATGCAGCCTTGCCGTGCGCGCTGGCTGTCGTGACCACCCTGTTCGGAGTTGGGTCGCTTTTTGTCAACCGCATCCGTGCGATCCATGAATTTGCGCTATTTACCTGCCTGGGGATGGGCAGCCTGTTGTTGGTGCTTCTATTGCTTCTGCCGGCAGTGCTTGTTTTGGTGCCGTTGCCCTCCCAAAAGAATAAACCGGTCGCCGGTATCGATAAAATACTGAATCAAATTCTCGATCTGATTATAGGGCTCGGCTCAAAGCACCAGAGAGTCGTCTTCATTTGTATCGGGGTGTTGTCTTTGCTGGCGGTGGTCGGCATATTTTTCTTACAGGTCGAGACCAATCCTTTCGAATTTTTCAAAAAAAATATACCGATCAGACAAAATTTCGATGACAGTCATCGGAAACTTGCAGGCAGTTTTGCGATCTTCGTGATAATGGAAAGCCGGCAGGAGTATTATTTCGAGGATCCCCAGCATATAGCCGAAATCAAGCGTTTTCAGGAACATCTCGAAACGCTTCCCGGTGTGGATAAAACCCTTTCTTTTGCTGATTATGTAATGCTGGTCCACTATGCCTTGAATCAATACGATTCAAAATATTACGCTATCCCCCAGGAAGCTTACGAAGCGCGTATGGCGATAAACAACTATAAAGGTTTGCTGGGAGAAGAACTGTATTCACCGTTTATGACGCCACAGCTCGATATGGCCAATATTCTGATGTTGACGCATATATCGAGCACCAAAGATCTTCTCAAGGTCAGGGACCAAATCCTTATCCATGCGCAGCAAAATTTGCCTGATCACATAACTGTCGAAGTTACCGGCTTTGGAGTGGCGATTTCTGCCAGCAGTCAGTTGCTTGTGGCGGGACAGATAAAGAGCGTTTTGCTCGGCCTGATCCTCATTTTCGCTATCATGTTTTTGATGTTTCTGTCGGCGAAAGTCGGCCTGATCGCCCTTGTTCCCAACTGTTTTCCGATCATCATGAATTTTGGAATTATGGGCTGGATGGGCATTCCGCTTTCTACCTCAACCAGTCTGATCGCCAGTATCGCCATCGGGCTGGCCGTTGACGATACCATTCATTACTTGCACCGCTACAACCGTGAATTTAAAAAAGATCTGGATAAAGATCGCGCCATGCGCGATGCCATCAAAAATGTCGGAAAGCCGATTATTTTTACCACGCTGACCATCAGTATCGGATTTTTTATACTCATGCTCTCGCATTTCAAACCGACGGCTATCTTCGGTTTTTTAATGGTCATCACCATGCTGACAGCGCTGATTGGCGATTTGATCCTCCTGCCGGCACTCATGCGCCACGTTGAACTGGTGACGGCATGGGATCTTTTGAAATTGATGCCGACGATGGGGGGCATGTCCGCCGGCATTGCCCATGAGCTGAACCAGCCGCTGAACGCCATCAAAATGGGCAGCGATTTTTTGAAAATGATGATTGCGCAGAAGACAAAGATCAAAGAAGCGCATCTGCTTGAGGTGGTCGCTGAAATCGGCAATCAAGTTGATCGGGCATCCTCGATCATCAACCGGTTGCAAGCCTTCGGGCAACGGCCCGATTTTGCCAGACAAACCATATCCATCAATGATCCCGTCAAGGACGTGCTGGCGATCGTCAGTCACCAGTTGAGTGTGGACAACATTGAACTCAAACTGGAATTAGATGAGAATCTGCCGCCGATTATCGGTCATCGGAACCGCCTGGGTCAGGTTGTCTATAATCTGGTGACCAATGCCCATGAGGCGATTATCGCCAAGAGAAAAGCCGGCACGGAAACCGGGCAGGCGATGATTCGGATCCGGTCTTTTTCAGAGGGCGACAAGGTGATCCTGTCGGTTTCGGATACGGGAATCGGCATTTCCGCATCCGATATGGGTCGGATTTACGAACCGTTCTTTTCAAAGAAGGCAACCGGGCAGGGAAAGGGTCTGGGGCTCAGCATCAGCCATCAGATTGTCAGGGACTTCGCCGGCCGGATCGACGCTGCCAGCCAGGAACATCAGGGCGCCACCTTCACCGTGACCTTTCCCCGCTCCCGGAGCCAAGTGTAAAAATTGCCTGACGATCCGATGATCCGGGATCGAAATTAGCGCTTCCCTTGCGGTTGCAACTGTGCTATTTTGTGGTATTTCTATAAGTTTCACAGCACCTTTTTGCCGGCGACTGACTGACCGGCGCGCACGAAAAAATCCTGTTTGCGGATCATCGACTGTCAGCGATGTTTTTAAAGTAAAGGAGACGACTGGAATGTCCTTGAAGCTATTATGGATCCAATGCGGTGGTTGCGGCGGCGACACCTGGTCGTTTTTCAATGCCGAATCTCCCGACGTTATTGAACTCTTTGATACACTTGATGTCGAACTGCTGTGGCATCCTTCGATTTCAACCAGCAACCCCGATAGCTTAAAAACGATCCGTGAAGATCTGGAATCGGGTGACCGGGAACTGGATGTTCTGTGCGTTGAAGGGTCCATTTTGCGGGGGCCCGGCGGGACCGGCCGCTATGACGAGATCCATGGAAAACCCAAAAAGGACCTTGTGGCTACATTCGCCAATCACGCCAAGTATATATTGGCCATCGGCACCTGCGCCAGCTACGGCGGCATCGGCGCCAATACCGAAATTGAAGCCACCGGAATGCAATTTCTAAAAGAAGAAAAGGGCGGTTTTCTGGGTGAAAAATTCACCACCAAAAGCGGGATGCCGGTTATCAATCTGCCCGGCTGCCCCTGCCATTGCGATATCATTGCCGGAACGCTGGTCGCTATTGATTCCGGCGCAGAGCTTGAGTTGGATAACTACAATACACCCGTGGAATGGTACGGAATGATGGTGCACCAGGGATGCACCCGCAACGAGTATCACGAGTACCGCGTGGAAGAGCGGAAATTTGGGGAAAAAGGCTGCATGTTTTTTTATCTGGGCTGTCATGGGCCACTGGTCCACGGCCCCTGCAACAAGCTGCTGTGGAACCAGCGTTCATCCAAGACCCGGGTAGGGGTTCCCTGTTTCGGATGCACGCGGCCTGACTTTCCACAACAGTACCCGTTTTTCCAGACCCGCAACATTGAGGGCATACCGATTGAGCTGCCGGAAGGCATCAGCCGGGCGCATTACATGGCCTACAAAGGGATGGCCGCCGCAGCTGCACCCAAAAGGCTTAAAACACGGAAGACGGGTATTTAATCGCTTAAAAACAAAATGTCAGCTGTTGAAATAATGGCATCGGTCGGTCAAATGAAACCTAAAAAAATACATATTTTCCCCGTAAACCGGGTCGAAGGCGATCTCGAGATTCAGATTGAAGTCGAAAATAACCGCGCATCCGATGCCTGGAGTGCCGGTATTATGTACAGAGGCTTTGAGAACCTGCTCGTCGGCCGCGCTGTGCTGGACGGCCTGGTTCTGACGCCGCGCATTTGCGGCATTTGCAGCACCTCGCATTTAAATGCCGCGGCCAAGGCGCTCGATATGTTTTTCAATGTCGAAATACCGAATAATGCCGTGCGCATTCGCAATATTACCCTGATTGCCGAAAAAATTCAGAACGATGTCCGGCATGCATTTTTACTGTTTATGGCGGATTTTACGAATCAGGCTTATCAAAAACATTCATTGTTTGCTGAAGCCGTCCGGCGCTATAAACCGCTGAGCGGTGAGACGACGGCAGCGACCGTCCGGGAAACCAAAAAAATTCTTGAAATCATCGCCAACTTAGGCGGCCAGTGGCCGCATTCATCGTTTATGGTCCCGGGCGGGGTGGTGTGTGTGCCCGGAGCCAATGACCTGGTGCAGTGTCTGTTTGTGATTCGGAATTTTCGAAAATGGTTCCAAAGCCGCGTGCTGGGATGTCAGATTGAACGCTGGATGGAAATCAAGTCCAAGGCTGATCTGGACGTCTGGCTCGATGAAGACGAATCTCATCTGAAAAGTGATCTCGGATTCTATCTTCGATTTGCGAAAGAAGCCGGTTTACAGAAAATCGGCAGGGGCTGCGAAAATTTTATCAGCTTTGGCTCTTTGGATTTGCCCAAAGACACCGGCGTTAAAGTGGACGCTGAAACCCGGCAGTTTTTGCAGCCCGGGTTTTTCCACAAGCTCGAGCGCAGAGCGTTTGATCAGAAAAAAATTAGCGAAGATGTATCGCATTCATGGTTTGATGATGGTTTGCATTCCAAGCACCCCTTTGAGGGTGAAACCAGGCCCTATGCCATTGGTAAGGAGAGAGGCAAGTATTCCTGGGCCAAAGCACCGCGCTATGATGCCATGCCGGCTGAGACCGGCCCCTTAGCGGAAATGATTGCTGCAGACAATCCTTTGTTGGGTGATTTTATGCGGCAAGATGGCCCAAACGTGTTCATCAGAGAGCTGGCGCGCCTGATCAGACCGGCTTATTTGATACCGCTTATGGAGCAATGGCTTGAAGAAACGATTCGTTGTCACGAAGAATTCTATCAGGATCACAGCAAAAAAGAAAAAGGAGAAGGTTACGGCCTTCTAGAAGCCCCCCGCGGTGCGCTGGGACACTGGGTAAAGATAAAAGACGCCAAAATCGAAAAATATCAAATTATTACCCCCACGGCCTGGAATGCGTCGCCCCGTGATGCCAACGGTTTTCGGGGACCGTTGGAAGAAGCCATTGTCGGAACTGAAATCAAGGATCTGGATAATCCCATAGAAGTCGATCATATCATCCGGTCTTTCGATCCGTGCCTGGTTTGTACGGTCCACGCCGTTGATGTCAGAAAATAAGATCGTTTATAAACCCTCCAGCGCGTGAGTGAATGCCATGGAAGTTTTATCGCAACCCTATCAGGAATATGTGACTGCGAATAGTCACTACAGGACTCTGGCCGAAGAAAATGCGCTTCTGCGGAGAGAAATTCAGGTGGCGCGCAAAGCGGCCGAGCTTACCGCCAACCTGGTCGTCAAGCAATTTGAGGAAACCGAAAAGGTTCTTCACCGCTTTCAGGTTGCCAACGCAATGCGCAAAGCCGTGCTTGATTCAGCCAGCCGGATATCCATCATTGCTACCGACAAAAAAGGCGAAATAACTATTTTTAATACGGGGGCTGAAAATCTGCTGGGCTACCTGGCCGAAGAAATCGTCGGCAGAAAGACGCCGGAACTTTTTCACCTCCAATCTGAACTGGATATAGTCCGCGACAGCTTGAGCTTTAAATACGGCAGCCGGGCGAAGGGATGCGATGTCTTTTTTGAATATGCGGCCCAAAAACAATTGGCGCCAAGTGAATGGACCTATATGCGCAAAGACGGCACACCCTTTCCGGTCAGGATGACCATCAACACGCTGCGCGATCCCGACGGAGACATCAGCGGGCTGCTGTTTATTGCCATGGATATTGCCGAAGTAAAACGTTCTGAAAAAGCACTGAAAGAAAGTGAGCGCAAATACCGGCTGCTGGTTCGCAATCTGCCAAACTGCGTATACAAAGGCTACATAGATGGCGCGATTGATTTTTTTGACGATAAAATCGAGCAAATTACCGGGTACAGCAAAGAAGATTTTTTATCCAGACGCAAAAACTGGTTTAGTCTGGTTCATAACGATGATCTGGCGTCCGCTCAGGAAAAGGTAAAGCAGGCATTGAGGGCTGACGACCATTACATCAGGGAATATCGTGTTCAATCCAAATCCGGCGACACGATCTGGATTCAGGATGGCGGACAAATCATTTACGGTGAAAATGGCGAAGTTGAATTTATCACCGGTGCTTTTCTCGATATCACCGAACGCAAGCTTGCCGAAAAAGCCCTGCATGATTCTGAAGAAAAGTATCGATCGCTGTTTGACAGCGGCCCCAACCCGATTTTTGTTCTGGACCGTGAAACTTTGGAGATACTGGATGCCAACCCGATGGCTGAGGATTCTTACGGATATACAAAAGACGAATTAACCGGGATGCTTTTTTCAGCGCTCGGTCCGGTGGACGAAATTTATAAAGGCATTGCTGCTTTTGACAAAATGGATTGGCCCAGAGCCTGTGTGATGGAGTCAAAAGTTCGCCATTATCAAAAAGGAAACAAGCCTTTTTACGTCAGGGTGACGGCCTGTCCGACGCGGTTAAAAGACAGAGATGCCATTATACTTGCCACTACCGATATTACCGAAATGCTGGAAAAAGAAGCGCAGTTGATGCAGGCCAGCAAAATGACCACCCTGGGGGAGATGTCGGCCGGTATTGCGCATGAGCTGAATCAGCCGTTAAATGCCATCAAAATGGGCAGCGAATATCTTAAAATGATGGTTGAAAACCAAAAAAGGATTCCCGAAGAAAACCTGGTCGAAGTTTCCGATCGAATTAATGAACAGGTCGATCGGGCCTCCGAAATCATTAATCATCTCCGCGAATTCGGTCACAAACCCGACTTTGCCAAAGAAAAGGTCGACATCAACCAAGCAGTGCAGGTGGTTCACGGTATTATGGCTCAACAGATACGGCTTAAAAATATTCAGGTAACCCTTCATCTTGAGAAAAACTTACCGCCGATTTTGGCGCGCAATACCCGTATTGAACAGGTGATCTTTAACCTGCTCACCAATGCCCTGGATGCCCTGATACAGAGGCAAAAATCGCAATCGGCGGCCGCTAAACCGGCCATTCGGGTTTGTTCGTTTCTGGAAGGAGAGTGGGTGACGCTAACGGTCTCAGATAATGGTGCCGGCATCGCCAAGGAGGCCCTGGACAAGGTATTCGAGCCATTTTTCACGACCAAGGAAGTCGGCAGCGGCATGGGGCTGGGTCTTTCGATCGCTTACGGCACCGTCAAAGATTACAACGGCGTGATTGACATTCAAAGCGCTGAAGGCCGGGGAACGACGGTTAAAATGCAATTTCCCTGCGCCTGAGCCGAATCGAAAGGAAAGATCGGTGGAAAAAATTCTGGTAATTGATGACGAAAAACCGACGCTGTCCATGTTTCGCCTTTTTCTGGACGCCTATGGTTACAGGGTCTATACGGCCGAAAACGGCGCAGAAGGAATCGACATATTTCGCAAAGAAAAACCGGCGATCGTGCTGACCGACATTAAGATGCCGGGCATAGACGGACTGGCCGTATTGCAGCAGATAAAAAAAATCGCTCCCAAAACGGCCGTGATCGTCATTACCGGCCATGGCGATACCGATCTGGCCGAGCAGGCCGCGGCACTGCATGCTGTTGATTTTATAAATAAACCGATAAAAAGAGAAGCGCTGGAGGCGGCGCTCGAAAAAGCCAGACAGAAACTGGCCGCAACGGGGCGCAACGGAGACGCATAAGCCCATCGACTTTCAATTCGGCCTGGCGGCATGCCGGTGAACGGTGACCAATCAATCGTAAGCCGCCGATCGATATTTTCGGTTGACTTTTTTACAAAAATTAAAGAAATTCTGTATCCCTGTGATTGCATATTTGATAATCCGAACACGTCGCGGCGAAAGGAATCAGGAGCAAACCAATGTGTCTGGCAATTCCATCGAAAATTACCAAGATTGAAAATAATATGGCAACCATTGATGTGGAAGGCGTTCAACGAGAAGCCAGTTTGTT
>Ga0209536_100011329_pt1 | contig 13077 bp, 8 predicted proteins | sample DeeMarSeWOR28_12_FD_187461 | JGI IMG/M metagenome (GOLD analysis project Ga0209536, IMG submission 187461) | Marine sediment microbial communities from White Oak River estuary, North Carolina - WOR-2-8_12 (SPAdes) (version 2) | ecosystem: Environmental > Aquatic > Marine > Intertidal zone >...
CACATGATCAACGCCATATGTGAAATTTACAGCGCAGGGATCGACAGCGGCGAGGCGAAAAAGATCGCGGCCGAAGAAGTTGCTTATCTGGTATTGAGCCTGATCGATTTTTGCCTCCACATGGATCAGGTTCATCCGCAGTCATCAGACCCGCAGCGCGCCGAGCGCTTGCTGCGTCTGGCTTTTAATGGAATCAACAAAGGAACGGAAAATTAAATGCATGCCCGACGATCATCTTTAATCTTGACGGTGCTCTTCTTGACCGGCCTGCTGGCAGGCGCCTGTGAAGATAGGGCCGGCCTGGCAACCGCCGAAACCGATGCAAACCGGCCACCGGCAATCCCGGTGTCGGTCCTGACAGTCGAACCGGAAACGGTGCGGGATGTGATCTTTCTGCCGGGGACAACCGAGGCCTGGCAGGATGTGCAGGTCGCAGCCGACACCGCCGGCCGTATCGAGTGGATCGGCCCGCGCGAGGGGGAACGCGTAAACAAAGGCGACCTGCTGATCAAAATCGACGTCTCGGCCCTCAAGGCCGCCCTGGACCACGCCGAAGCCCAGTTCAAATTGGCCGATGATCTTTACCAGCGGCGGCGGCGGCTTTATGAGCGCAAGATCATCGCCAAAGAGGAACTGGACCAGAGTGCCACCCAGCGTACGCTGGCCGCCACCGATTTGGAACAGATCAAAGTCAAATATAACCATGGTTTTCCGAGATCTCCGATTGGCGGGATCATCAACCACCTGTATGTGGATGCCGGTGAGTTCATTGACACCGGCAAGCCGATCGCCGACATCGTCAATATTGACCGCATTAAAATAAATGTCCAGGTACCGGAACTCGATATTCGTTTTGTACTCGAAGGTCAGCAGACACCGGTTAAAATCGATGCCTTTCCGGATCGAACCCTCAGCGGGGTGGTCGATTTTGTGTCCTTTAAAGCCGACCCGGCCACCAAAACGTTTCTGGTTCGCAGCGTGATTGAAAATTCATTCGGCGATATCCGGCCGGGAATGATTGGCCGGGTGGCCTTTGTCCGGCGCGTAATTCCCGACGCATTGCTGGCACCGCTTTTTGCCCTGGTGGACAAGGGCGGAGAACGCCTTGTCTTTGTCGAAAAAGACGGTATGGCGCAATCGCGGACGGTTTCGATCGGCGTCATTGAAGGCGACCGGGTACAGATTACCAGCGGCTTGAATCCCGGCGATCGCTTGATTGTCAGAGGGCATACCGAAGTCGAAGACGGAATGAAGGTCAGGGTGCAATGATTCTCAACCGCATCGCACTCAAACGGCAGGTAACGGTCCTGGCACTGCTGGTGATCATCGTGGTTGCCGGCCTATACAGTTACGCCACCTTACCGCGGGAATCCTTTCCGGACATCACCATCCCTTATGTGTTTGTCACCACCACTTACGAGGGCGTGGCCCCGGCGGATATGGAAGAGCTGATTACCATTCCGATCGAACGCAAGCTCAAAGGCATCGATGACGTTGAAGAAATCCGCTCCACCTCGGCCGAGGGCATATCTACGGTGGCCATCAAGTTTTTGCCCTCGGTCGATCTGGATGATGCCCTGCAGAAGGTCAGGGACAAGGTGGATCAGGCCGAAGGCGATCTGCCGGCCGAACTTCAGGATGACCCGGTCATCAAAGAGGTCAATTTTTCAGACATGCCGGTCATCCGGGTGGTCCTATCAGGGCCGTTCAGCTTGCGGCGGCTGCAGAATCTGGCCGAAGACATTCAGGACCGGCTGGAATCCATCTCCGGCGTTCTGGAGGCACGTTTGACCGGCGGGTTGGAGCGCGAAATTCATGTGGAATTCGACCTGGACCGTGTGCGCGCCTATAACGTCCCCTTTTCCAGCATCGTCGGCTCGCTGACCAACAGCAATGTGAACATGCCCGGCGGCAGCATGGATATCGGTGAGGGCAAATACCTGGTGAGGGTGCCGGAGGACTTTCAGCACCCGTCCGAGATTTTTTCCATCGTGGCCTTTGTGCGCAACGGCCAGCCGGTTTACCTTCGTGATCTGGCGGTCATCAAAGACGCATATAAAGACCCGCTGACCCGCAGCCGTATCAACGGGGAAAAAAGCGTGACCATCGGCGTTTTGAAACGCAGCGGCGAAAACATCGTGCGCGTCACCGATGAAGTCAAGCGCGTGGTCAACGAGATGCGCCCGGAGCTGCCGCAGACCCTGCGGATCGATCTCACCGCCGACCAGTCCAATGACGTGCGCTTGATGGTTTCAGACCTGGAAAACAACATTATTTCCGGGCTGATTCTGGTGCTGGCGGTCATTTTCTTTTTCATCGGCGGCCAATCCGCCATTTTCGTGGCCCTGGCCATCCCCTATTCCATGTTCATCACCTTTGCGCTGCTGACCGGGTTCAATGTCACCTTGAATATGGTGGTGCTGTTTTCATTGATTCTGGCGCTGGGCATGCTGGTGGACAACGGCATCGTCATTGTCGAAAACATTTACCGCCACATGCAGCAGGGCGAATCCCGCCAGGAGGCGGCTGCCGTCGGAACCGACCAGGTCGCCTGGCCGGTCATCACTTCAACCCTGACGACCCTGGGGGCCTTTTCACCCATGCTGTTCTGGCCGGGAATTATGGGTGAATTCATGGGCTATTTGCCCATGACGCTGATCATGGCATTGAGCGCCTCGCTTTTTGTGGCCCTGGTGATCAATCCGGTGCTTTCGGCCCGCTATCAAAGCGTCAAAACCGCAAGCCCGTCCAAAAAGCGCGGCACACGCGAGCCCTTGATCAGGCAATTTTATTTACTTTTACTCAAATGGTCCCTGCGGCATCGCTGGGTGGTCATCGTGTCGGCGGTGATCCTGCTGATCAGCGCCACCCTGGCCTTTGTTTTTTTCGGCAAGGGAACGGAATTTTTCCCGGTTACCGAGCCGCGCCGCGCCTATGTGAACATCAAGATGCCCGAAGGCACCAATCTGGACACATCGGACCGGCTGGTGGCCCGGATTGAAAATATTGTGTCCGAGTATGAAGACATCCGCTTTGTCATTTCCAATATCGGTGCCACCGGCGGAGACCCTTTTTCTCAGGGCGGCACCGGCACCCATATCAGCCGGGTCGTGCTGGATTTTAAGGATTTACACGATCGCTCCCGGCCCTCGTCGGAAATTGTAAAGGAAGTCCGCCGGCGGATTTTAAGCACCATTCATGGCGCCGAGGTGCAGGTGGAAAAGGAGGAAGAAGGCCCGCCGACCGGACCGCCGATCAATATCGAAATTTTCGGCGAGGACATCCTGATGCTCGGAGAACTGGCGGCCCGCGCCCGGAAAATCATCAAAGACATCCCGGGCCTGGTGGACTTAAAAGACAATTTTGTCAAAGGCAAACCCGAAATCCGGGTACGGGTGGACAAAGAAAAATCGGCGCTCATGGGATTGGACACCTACACGATTGCCTACACCGTAAAATCGGCCATCAACGGGGTTAAGGCCGGCGTTTATCGTGAGGGCAAAGATGAATATGACATCATCGCCCGTCTGCCCGAACGGGATCGCCAATCTATTAAGAGCCTGGAGCGCATTACGGTTTCCGGCCCCCGCGGCGAGCCGATTCCCTTGACCAGTCTGGCCGAGGTGAAGCTGGGCAGCGGTATCGGCGCGATCATGCGCCTCGATCAGAAACGGGTGGTGACCATATCCGGTGATGTGTCGGGCCGGTTGGCCAATGATGTGATCAAAGACATCGATGCTCGCCTTTCGACGCAGATCGACTGGCCCAGAGGGTACAGCTTTCAGTTTACCGGTGAGCAGGAGGAACAGGCCAAGGCCCAGGCATTTTTGAGCAAAGCCTTTTTCGCCTGCATCGCCCTGATTCTGCTGATCCTTTTAACCCAGTTTAACTCCCTGGCCACCCCGTTGATTATCCTGGCTTCGGTGGTGTTTTCTCTGATCGGCGTCTTTCTGGGCCTGCTGATCACCGGTACCGCCTTCGGCATTATCATGACGGGCATCGGCGTGATCAGCCTGGCCGGTGTGGTGGTCAACAACGCCATCGTATTAATCGACTATATCAACCAGCTGGTGGCCAAAGGCCTTTCTTCAACAGAAGCCCTGATGCGGGCCGGCTCGGTTCGCTTTCGGCCGGTGATGCTGACCGCCATCACCACGATTCTGGGTCTGCTTCCGATGGCCACCGGCATCAGTTTCGACTTCCGCAAAATGGCTTTTGATATCGGCGGCGAGTCCTCCCAGTGGTGGGGGCCCATGGCCGTGGCGGTGATCTTCGGGCTGGGCTTTGCCACCCTGCTGACCCTGATTCTGGTTCCCGTGCTGTGCTCAATTGTCCACAGCTTCCGTGGTCAGAAATCAGAAGACAGATGACAGAGGTCAGAAGACAGAAAGCTGAAGACGGTCAAAGCCCTTCATATTCCAACATTTATCATCTGTCTTCTGGCATCTGTCCTCTGTTACCTGTCCTCTGACATCTGTCTTCTGTTATATATTTCAGGAGCCTTGAAAATTGTTCCCCGATAAGGTATAAAGCCGCAAGGTCCCAATTACGGTCCACCCATCCCGTCAAACCGAACAGCGGAAATTAAAAAAATGAAAAGAAAAACCGTTTTACTGCCGGCCGCCATCGTGCTTGTCCTCCTGGCGGTCTACGGCGTCTGGCACTACAGCCCGCTGAGACATCTCACCCGGTCTAAATCCCAGCCCGACGCGGCCTATACCGGCACCACGAAAAGCCGCAACGAACCGATCGTCATCACCAAAAAAATCCTGCCGCAAACCGTCGAAAGCCAGCAGACGGGCGATCTCCCCAGGCCGCTGGTCGTATTGAAAGAATTTTCACCCCAGGAAAAATCTCAGCCCGTTGAGCCGCCGGCAGAAAGCACCGACTCGCGCGCCGCAGGGGAAAAGACGCCACAGGCAGGGTCCGAAGATTCCGAGTTGGCGAAAGCAGAGGCGCCGCAAGCCGTTCAGCCGGCAAAACCCGTGGAGCCGCAGGCCCTACAAAAAGCCGCAGCATCCGATCAGCCCGATTCCCATCACCCCTATTCCATCATGCTGTCCAGCTGCAAGCTGCCGCAGAGTGCCCGCAAAATCGTGTCAAATTATCAAAAAGTGGGGCTGAGCCCTTACGTGGTGAAAGTTAAATTTGATGAGGGCGACGAATGGCTGCGGGTGCTGGCCGGCCATTACAAGACCCGGCAGGAGGCGCTCAAGGCCAAACAGGAGCACCGGCTCTCGGGCGCTATTGTCAAAAGGACTCCTTACACCAACCTGATCGGCATCTATCCATCGATTGATGAAATGAAAGCCGATCTGCGCCGGGTCAAAGCGCTGGGGTATTCGCCCTATTTCCTCAAAACCCGGACCGGTCAGTATAGATTGGTTGTGGGCGCTTTTGTCACCAGGGACGGCGCTGAAAGCCTGAAGGCAGAATTGCAGACCAAGGGCATCCAAAACACGGTCATCATCCGATAAAGAACATCATGAATGTCGAAAACCACCATGGGTTGACCATCAAGGACTTGACGGTCGGTCAATCTTACGAAAAAAGCTTTGCGGTCACGGCTGAGTTGGTCGAGCGTTTCGCCGAGGTGACCGGTGACCACAACCCGATTCACCTGGACGAAGAATACGCCGGCAAAAGCATTTTCAAACAGCGCGTGGCCCAGGGAATGCTGCAGGCCGGCCTTTTATCCGGGATTTTGGGCTGTCATTTTCCGGGGGTGGGAACCATTTATCTTTCTCAAACGCTCAAATTCATCAAACCGGTCTTTATCAATGATCAGATTACGCTGTGTTTAACGGTTTTGGAAATCATCAGCGAAAAAAACCGTGTCCGCCTCGAAACCCTGTTCACCAACCAGAATGGTGAAACCGTCATCACCGGCGAGGCCCTCGTTAAACCCCCGCCCGAATAATGATCTATTCCGGCAACACGACCCGCAAAATATACCCTGCCCCATTGATTTTATCTCCTTTTTGATTAGCTTATAGCTTTACGAAAACGGCATTAAAAATAGTTGAGAGTGACTAAAGTTAAGGAATTCTGTCCATTTTAATTTAAATAAAAAAACCTTTAACATCTTTGCGCCTTTGCGGCTTTGCGTGAGGCCCGGGCAATACTTCATTTTTGGCACTTTTAAGAAAAGGACGCTGAACAAATGACAACCATCCTGACCGTATCGGCCCATCCGGATGACGAAACCCTCTTTTGCGGCGGCACGCTGGCAATGTATGCTCAAAAAGGGCACGACATTTTCATTCTGGAAACCACGCGCGGCGAAGGCGGCGAGGTGGGTGAGCCGCCGTTAACCACCCGCGAGAACCTGGCCGCCTTCCGGGAGCGGGAGGCCCGCCGGGCGGCCGACAGTTTGGGTGCGCGCGATATTTTTTTTCTGCCTTTCATCGACCCTTTCATGGAAATCAACGGCATCGCTCGCCGCATCGACACCCCGCTGGCGGATTTTGCCGCGGCGATCAAAGAATATGTCCAACAGATCGATCCGCAGCTGGTCATCACCCACGGCTCCAACGGTGAATACGGCCACCCCCAGCACATTTACACCCATCGGGCCACCCGCATGGCCCTGGACAGGGGTCGGCAGAACACCGCGCTGATGAGCTGGTCGGCCTGGCATACGCCGGCCGATTACGAGCGCATATTAAACCGGGACGATCCGGCCGATATTATCAGCGACATCAGCCCCTGGCACGATATAAAGGTCGCCGCCGCCCTCTGCCACAAAACCCAGCATGCCATGTTTTTGCGAAATTCAGGCGCCCCCTCGGTTGCGGACATGGTCCGCAAGACCGAATCCTTCCACATCTGGCAGGGGCCATTACCCCGGGACCTATAGGATTGGAAATAGACGATTCATCAGCCTTGCATTAATCCTCAAGATAAACCCTTCCATACCGATAATATGTTTGGGGTTAACAGGTTGAACCCTTTACCCGTTTATCCGGAAAGTCCAGGACACCATAAAAAATCCCCTGTGGGAGCGGCTTCCACAACCAACTCAACTTGTCCTTTCTGGATAACCGCAAAATTAAATTATGCCGCAAAATTTTCTGGAACCCGACCGGCGCCCTCAACCGGTTTGGAAACGGGCAAGCCGCGCGATTCGCATCTGGCTGCGTGAGCTGATCTATTCAGTGCTCGAGGTCATGATACTGTTTACCGTAACGTCGGTGCTGGTCGGCATCTTGCTTTCATCTCTTGAGGCCCTCTGGTATCTTTATCTCCAGACGCCCGTCGGCATCAAATATACGGCAAATCCAACCCGATTATCGCCCCACCTGTTGACCCAATTATTCAGCCAGGATCTGTTTTTGTTTTCTGTTGAGGTGGCAGTCGCCGCACTGACCGCCTGTCTGGCAATCAGCACCGCCTTCCAGATACTGGCGCTACGCCGCTACTTTTATGTGGGGCGGGGCATGCTCAACCGCATCGTCGTGCTAGTGCTGTTCAGCGCCGCAGCGGGTTTTAAGCTGGCACATGCCGGCTCGATCGACCTGCCGGTCGCCATCGGGGTATCGATTATACCCAGTTTGTGCCTTTTTCCATCGTGCATGAATATTTCTGCCCGAATACTGCCCGAAGTCACCCCCAGGAAGATCATAAAATTGTTCATCAATGTCAAAAACTTTATCTTTCATTCCGGTGATCGGGATATGCCGCACCCGCAGGCAGCTCTTTCTGAAGTGCGCAGCGGCACCCCGCAACCACCCTCTGCACTGAAGCCGACACCTTTATTAAAAAATCGCGGGACAGGCAGCGTCAAGACCAATGCAGGCGTAACCATTCGGTAAACCACAATTTCAAATATTACAGTAAAAATTTCGCTTTCCCTTAAAATAGATGATGTCTATTAGTCCTTGAACTATTCACAAGCCAATGTTATTGACAAATTAACCACTTACACGATTCCTTCTTAACATCTGTGGGTACTTTTGGTTCGAAGGCAGGCAATCCTTGCAATCGCCTGGGAGACATTTCCTGGCTCATCTTTTTAGAATTTTAACTAAGAAACACAAAATGTTCCGATTTCTATCAAAAGGCTTTGAAAAGGATTCCCGATCCTCTCAATACGGCGCAACCCCCAGGATAGGCATCCTAATCATTTTAGTTAGCGCTTTCATAATGCTGGTTACCGTTGTTGCATGGTTCGCCATTGGAAGCGTCAAGGAAAAAATACAGGCTGACATAGGCGACGCCTTGCAGATCGTCCTGCAAACCAACCGAGAGTCGTTGAACCTCTGGGTCGAATACAACAAATTTCAGATGACCCTTCTTGGCGATGATCCACGTTTGGTTTCTCTGGTCAAGCGCCAGTTGAGCAAACCCCAAAACATAAAGGCATTATTGGAAAGTGATGCGTTAAAGGAATTGCGGGCTTTTTTTCGTTACCGAGGAAGCCAATTCGGCCAGACGGGGTTTTTTATTATCTCTCCAGATTTCGTCAATATCGCGTCCATGAGTGACGATAACCTCGGAACAAAAAATGTAATCGCCAACCAGGCACTGGATCTTCTCAATAAAGCATTTCAGGGGGAAGCTATCATGGTTCCTCCTATTTGGGCTGAGACCCCTTTGATTACCCCTCTGGATACCAAAAACGTGTTATCTGCGTCCATATTTTTTGCTGCACCCATCCTGAACAACCAGCGCGATGTGATTGCCGTGGTCGCCCTGCGTGTCGATCCCTCCAGAGACTTTACCCGGCTCATTCAGCTGGGAAGGATCGGTAAAAGCGGAGAAACCTATGCTTTTGACCGATATGGCAAGCTGCTTTCCGAAAGTCGTTTTGCTAGCGACCTGAGCCGTATCGGACTGATCAAAGAGGGTCAAAGGAGCATTTTATCGGTCAGTGTTCGGGATCCCGGCGGTGATATGACCAAAGGCTTCAGGCCGCCGATTCCCCGATACCAGCAGCCGCTGACCCTGATGGCACGGGAAGCGACCAGAGGACATTCAGGCGTAAACGTGACAGGATACCGCGATTACCGGGGTGTGCGGGCATACGGCGCCTGGTTATGGGATGATCAGCTGCAATTCGGACTGGCCACCGAAATCGATGAATCCGATGCCCTCGATTCTTATTTCACCACCCGAGCGGTAATTTTAGCCGTGCTGTCAATTACTGTTTTGCTGGCGCTGGGCTCTTTGGTGATTGCCCTTTTGATTGACCAACGTGCGAACCGGGCGTTACAGAAGTCTCATGATGAGTTGGAGCTTCGTGTTGAGGAAAGAACCGCCGAACTGAAAGAGAATCAAACGCGCCTCGAGCAGGCAGAAGAACGCAGTCGTTTGCTGCTTGAATCCGCAGAAGAGGGTATTTTTGGGGTGGGTGAGGATGGATTGGTGAATTTTATCAATCCCGCCGGATTGAAAATGCTCGGATTTAATACTGCGGAAGTAATCGGACAAAAGATCCATCCGTTGATTCACCATACCCGGCCCGATGGCAGCCCCTATCCGGTCGAGGCGTGCCCGATGTACCAGAGCCTGACCCGGGGCGTAAGCCACAACCGCGACGATGAGGTCCTGTGGCGAAAAAACGGCTCCTCTTTTCCAGTAGAATACACCAGCGTCCCGATCCGCAAGAACGATTCAATTGCCGGTACGGTGGTCGTGTTTCGCAACATCAGTGAACGAAAGCAGGCCGAGGATGCTTTGCGGGAAAGCAGGGCAACTGCTCGAGGGCTGCTGGATGCCACCCAGGAATCCCTTCTCCTGCTGGATAAAGACGGCATTATTATCGCCGCAAATCGGACCGCTGCGGGCAGACACCAGCAGACACCGGAGGAACTCATCGGAAAAAACCGGTTTGATATCTTACCGCCAAATCTGCGTGAATTAAGAAGAGCCCATTTTAAAAGCGTCCTGCAAACCGGTAATCCAGAGGATTTTGAGGATGTTTGCGACGGAATGGTTTTTCATAATATTTATTACCCGGTTCGGGATAGGGACGATGCGATAATGGGGGTTGCTATCTTTGCGCAGGATATTACTGAACGCAAACGGGCTGAAGAAGCGCTCAAAGAAAGCGAAATTAACATGCGCACGATTTATGAAAATTCCCCGTTAGGCATGATTCATTTCAGCAGGGACGGCACCATCCTCGATTGCAACGATATGTTTGTCGAATTGATGGGATCATCGCGGGCAAAGCTGATTGGCTTTAATACACCCAAACAAACAAAGGATGAAGAATTACGTGCAGCCATCATCAAGGCGCTCGCAGGCGAGACCGCCGAATATGAAGGTGATTACACTTCCGTTACCGGCAACAAAACCACCTCTTTGAGAATTGTATTCAATCCAACAGAGCCCGGCACATCACCCACAGAAGTGATCGCGACCCTGGAGGATATCACTGAACGCAGGCAGGCTGAGGAAGCCATTCGCGAAAGCAGGGAGCGGCTTAACACCATTCTGAAAACAACGGCCCAGGGTTTCTGGCTGAACGACAAAGATGACAATTTGATGGAAGTCAATGATGCCATGTGCGAAATTCTGGGCCAGAGCAAAGAAGAAATCATCGGCAGGAATTTTTTTGACTTCCTGGACGGGGAAAGCAGAGAGATTGTTCGTGAACAGGATCGAATGCGTAAAAAAGGAATGCACAGCATGTATGAGATTGCGCTAATACGTGCTGATGGGCAGCCAGTCCCCTGCTTGATGAATGCCTCGCCCCTGTTCGATGCGGATGGGAATGTGGTCGGCTCATTTGGTATGACGACGAACATTGCCGAGCGTAAGCAAATGGAAGAGGAGTTAAGGAAAAATGTGGATGAACTGGAGCGGTTTAGTAAAGTAGCGTTCGGGCGTGAAAAGAAGATGATCCAGCTCAAGCAGGAAATTAATGAATTAATGATTCAGCTCGGTCAGGATGAAAAGTACAAAATTGTCAAATAAGGAGGGGGAATATGTTTAAAGAAGAAAGAGAAGAGCTCAAATTTGATTGGAGCATGATTGGAAATATCGGGGAAGGTCGTCCCAATTTAGGAAACACCATGGACGTGAGTGTTTACCGCCTGATGCAGTTTACCCTGAGGGACGTGCTCATAAAACAATTCGATACCGGAACCGCAGATCAAATATTTTACGAGGCCGGTAAAAGTGCGGGTAAAGAGTTCTGCAGAGAATTGATCACCCAAAAAGATGATTTTAATGAATTTGTGGTCGAGCTCCAGGAATTGCTTAAGAAACTTAAAATCGGCATTTTAAGAATCGAAAAAGCGGATCTCGAAAAAATGATCTTGACATTGACCGTTGCTGAAGACCTGGATTGCTCCGGATTACCTGCCTCAGATGAAACCATCTGTACCTATGACGAGGGGTTTCTCAGCGGGTTGCTTTCCGAGTACACTGGAAAAAACTTTAGCGCCAAGGAAGTCGATTGCTGGTGTTCAGGGGACAGAGTCTGCCGGTTTGAAGCCAGGTCAGTCGCCTGAGGGTTAAACGAATGATTCGGGTAAAAGAAGAAGACATCGATAAAATAACGGAAGCATTTTATCTGATTCTCATGGGTAAAACGCCGACCCCTATCGAACTGCCCCAAGATTATCCGGACAATGAAATCAAGCAGGCGGTAGGTTTTATAAACAAATTCATAAACGAATATAGCAGCGCAACCGATGCTATTCACGCCATATCCAAAGGTGAACTGGATCTTGACCCGCCTAAAGGTAAGCTGGCAATCCTGCAAACGCTCAAGCATTTGCATGCAAATCTGAGACATTTGACCTGGACAACTCAACAAATCGCCAAAGGGGATTTCAACCATGAAGTCGATTTTATGGGGGATTTTTCAGTAGCTTTCAACAGTATGACCCGGCAATTGGAAGACGCCTTCGAGAAACGAAAAAAAGCAGTGCAAGAAGCCGAGCGTGCCGCGAATCTAATTCGTGAAAAGGAAGTCCAGCTGAGTGCCGCCGTAGATAGTATGGTGGGTGGGATTTTTATGATCGATAAAAACCTTAATTTTCAACTCACCAATGAACAGTTTCACGAATTATATGATTTTCCCACAGAACTCGGCCAAAAAGGGATGCCATTAATTAACTTATTGCGTACGCGTGCCGAACGGGGGGAATATGGTCCGGGGGATCCGGAAAAGCTGGTGGTAAAACGGCTTGAAATGTACAAAGATCCCACCCAAACCCAAAAAATAACCATATATGAAGATAACATACCCGGCAATAGAACTGCGGAAATATATCGTGCACCGACCCAGGATGGCGGGTTTGTGTTTGTCATCAACGACATTACGGAACGAAAAAAAGCAGAAAATGAACTGAGGATTGCAAAAGAAGACCTTGAGAACCGTGTCAATGAGCTGAATGATGCCCGTCTGGCCATGCTGAACATGATGGAGGACCTTGATGAGGCCAGAGCCGAAGCCGAAGAGGCCACCAGAGCCAAAAGCGATTTTCTCGCAAACATGAGCCATGAAATCCGCACGCCCATGAATGCGGTCATCGGGATGGCGCATCTGGCTTTGAAAACCGAACTTTCCGCCAAACAATACGACTACCTTAAAAAAATCGACATTTCCGCCAAGGCCCTTCTGGGCATCATTAACGACATCCTTGATTTTTCAAAGATCGAAGCCGGCAAACTGGACATGGAATCCGTGAACTTCCAGTTAGAGGATACCCTCGACAACATTTCGACGCTGGTAGGTATAAAGACCCAGGAAAAGGGGTTGGAGCTGCTTTTCAAAACCGATCCTTCCGTGCCGACAGCGCTCGTCGGTGATCCCCTGCGGCTTGGTCAGATTCTCATCAATTTATCAAACAATGCCGTCAAGTTTACAGACCAGGGCGAGATTGTCGTCTCCACCGAATTGGTTAAAAAAGACGATGTACAGGTTACCTTAAAATTTTCGGTTCAGGACACCGGCATCGGCATGACGGCGGAGCAAGCCGCTAAATTGTTTCAACCGTTTATGCAGGCCGATACTTCGACAACCCGCAAATATGGCGGCACCGGCCTGGGCCTGACGATCAGCAAGCGGCTGGCAGAGATGATGGGCGGGGAAATCTGGGTGGAAAGCGAGCCCGGATA
>Ga0209536_100011330_pt1 | contig 13075 bp, 14 predicted proteins | sample DeeMarSeWOR28_12_FD_187461 | JGI IMG/M metagenome (GOLD analysis project Ga0209536, IMG submission 187461) | Marine sediment microbial communities from White Oak River estuary, North Carolina - WOR-2-8_12 (SPAdes) (version 2) | ecosystem: Environmental > Aquatic > Marine > Intertidal zone >...
CCATGCACGATGCGACAGAATGCGGCGTCTGGGGCGGGCTGTTCGAGGTCGCGCAGGCGTCGGGAGTCGGCATGGTCATCGACAAGGAGAAGATCATCGTTCAGAACGCGGTCCGGAGGGTGTGCGACCTGTTCGGCATCGACCCCTATTCGTCGATCAGCGAAGGGACCCTGATCATCACCTGCCGGCCGCACAAGACGCAGGAAGTGGTCCGGCGATTGAGCGACAAGGGGATCCCGGTCAGCATGGTGGGGGAGATCGTGGAAGCGCGTCAAGGGATGCGGTTTTTCGAAGGGGGGAAATCCAACGAACTGGTCCATCCCAAGGTCGATCCCTTCTGGAGCGCCTTCGGCAAGGCGGCATCCCAGGGCAGATAGCATGTGACCACGAACAGGCGGGGAGCAACCCCTGACGGAGGGTGGAATCCATGTCGAAGAAACCGTTTTATCAGGAACTGAGGCAGAAGTCCGATCCCCTGTGGCAGGCGGTCTTCGGGCACCCCTTCGTGAGGGGGATCGGGGACGGCACCCTATCCCGGGACCGGTTCGAATTCTACCTGAAGCAGGATTATGCGTACCTGATCGATTTCAGCAGGGTCTTTGCGCTGGCCGCCGCAAAGGCGTGGAGCCTTCCGGACATGGGGACCTTCGCGACCCTCCTGAACGTCACGCTGAACACGGAGATGGAGCTCCATCGGAAGACGTGCGCCGCCTTCGGCATCCCGGTGGAGGAGCTGGAAAAGACCCGCAAGGCGATGATCACGTCCGCCTATACCGATCTTCTGGTCCGGACCTGCTACGAGGGCAGCCTGTCCGACATCCTGGCGGTGCTGGTCCCCTGTGCCTGCGGCTATGTCGAAATCGCCGGGAAACTGAAATCCCAGGGGCTTCCGGACGACCGGTTCTACCGGGACTGGATCGAGACGTATTCCTCCAGGGAGTTCCGGGAGTTCGCCGACTGGCTCATCGAAAAGATGAACGAGCATGCCGAACAGGCACCCGCACAGCGGAAGGAGTACTGGAATCGGCTGTACGAATCGAGCGCCCGCTTCGAATATCTCTTTTTCGACATGAGCTGGAAGAAGGAGGAGTGGCCGGCCTCCATCTTCCGGGAACCAGGGGGGTAATGCGATGAGCGATCCCATCTCTCCCGGCAGGTGGCGTCTCTGCGTCATCACGGACGAGCAGTCGAGCCGCGGCCGTTCGCACCTGCAGGTCGTGGACGCGGCGATCCGGGGCGGGGCCGACGTCATTCAGCTGCGGGATAAAACGGCATCCAGCGGACGGCTCTACCAGGTTGCGCTTTCGCTGAGGAAGCTTACCCGCGAAGCGAAGGTTCCCTTCATCGTCAACGACCGCCTCGACATCGCCCTTGCCGTCGACGCCGACGGCGTCCATGTCGGCCAGCAGGATATCCCCGCATCGGTGGTCCGCAGGATCCTGGGGCCCGGCAAGATCCTCGGGGTAACGGCGGAGACCGTGGAGGAGGCCGCAATCGCGGAGAAGGACGGCGCGGATTACCTGGGGGTCGGGCCGGTCTTCGAGACCCGGAAAACCAAGGCGGACGCCGGTCCGCCCCAGGGCCCCGCGATCATTGCGAACATCCGGCCGCACACCCGTCTTCCCATCGTTGCGATCGGAGGGATCAAGGCGGAAAATGCCCGTTTGGTGGTGGAGGCGGGAGCGGATGCCGCGGCGGTGGTCTCCGCGATCGTCGGGGCGGACGACATCGCACAGGCGGCACGGCAGCTGAAATCCGTCCTGGGCACCGGGGATCACGGCCGTTGACGCGGGGCCGGAAATGCGTCGGAGAGATCGGGGAATTCACCCTGATCGAAAGGATCCGCAAGATTCTTCCCGCCGCGGGGGACAAGGATCTCCTGGTCGACATCGGAGACGATACCGCGGTCATCCGGATCGATGATCGGCGCGCCATGCTGCTGACCTGCGACATCCAGGTGGAAGGCATCCATTTCCGGTTCGAGCACATCACGCCGTACCAGCTTGGGCGCCGTTCCATGGCGGTGAACTTGAGCGACATCGGCGCCATGGGAGGAAAGCCCACCTACGCGCTCGTTTCGCTGGGTCTTCCGCCCGGCTTTCCCGTGGCAAGCTGCGACCGGCTGTTCGAGGGGATGCGGGACGAATTGGAACCCCACCGGGCCTGGATCGTGGGGGGGAACCTGGCCCGGACCAAAGACGTTCTGGTCGTGGACATCACCCTGCTGGGCGAGGCCGATCTCTTACGGGTCGTCACCCGCGGCGGGGCCCGGCCTGGCGACCGCATCTTCGTCACCGGAAACGTGGGAGCATCCGGCGCGGGCTTCCAGGTGCTTGCGGCGTTCGGGAAAAGATTTCCGGCAAGGTACAAGGAACTGGTGGAACGGCACCTGTCGCCGACTCCCCGTGTGGATCTGGGGCAGCGGATTGCGCGCGCAGGCATCGCCACCGCCATGATCGATCTGAGCGACGGGGTGGCCGGGGACCTGTACCATATCTGTACCCGCAGCGGGGTGGGAGCACAGATCCGTGAAGACCGGTTGCCGCTTCCGGAACGGATCGGGGAAATTGCTGAAAAATCGGGCAGATCGGCGATCGACCTCGCCCTGCACAGCGGCGAGGATTACGAGCTGCTCTTTACCGTCCCCCCGCGCATACCGGCGGATACCGTGCAATCCGTGTTCGGCGAGTCGGGGGTTCCGGTCACGGAGATCGGAACCATCGTGGAACGGGACGACGGCTACAGCCTGGTCGATTCCCGGGGGAACAGGAACCCGCTCAGGCCGACCGGCTGGGACCATTTCCGGTCGACACGAACGGAACGGGAGGTCGAACGAGAATGAATAAGGCACTGACGATAGCCGGCTCCGACAGCGGCGGAGGCGCCGGCATCCAGGCGGACCTGAAGACGTTCATGGCGTTCGGCGTCCACGGGATGTCCGCCATCACCGCGCTCACCGCCCAGAATACGGTGGGCGTCCAGGGGATCTTCCCCATCCCTCCCGAATTCGTCCGGGAGCAGATCGCAAGCGTCATGACCGACATCGGGACCGACGCCGCCAAGACCGGGATGCTGTCCAACGCGGCGATCGTCCGGACGGTGGCGGAGGCGGTCCGCGCGTTCCGCATCCCCAACCTGGTCGTCGACCCGGTCATGATCGCCAAGAGCGGCGATCCCCTGCTGGCCGAGGAGGCCCGCCAGGCGATCCGGGAGGAGCTTCTTCCCCTGGCCACGGTCATCACCCCCAACATCTTCGAGGCCGAAGCGCTTCTTTCGCACCGGATCGAGGATCTGGACGGGATGAAGGAAGCTGCGCGCGACCTGAAAGCGATCGGGCCCCGGTGGGTGGTGATAAAAGGCGGGCACCTCAAGATCGAATCCCAGGCGATCGACGTCCTCTACGACGGGAAGGAGTTCCTTCTCTTGAAATCCCCCTGGTGGGAATCCAAAAACACCCATGGGACCGGGTGCACCTTCGCCTCCGCCATCGCCGCAGGCCTGGCCAAGGGACTGGCGCCGCCGGAAGCCGTCAGGCGGGCCAAGGAGTATATCACCGACGCCATCAAGGGAGGGCTTGCCATTGGAAGCGGTCACGGCCCCACCAACCATCTGACCGGCGTCCGGAGCAGATGGTAACGGGTACCCGGGCATGCGGCCCGGAGACGAACAGATACGGGGAACGGAGATGATGAGGTTTCTGCCCTGGGAAGGCCGGGTAGCGATTGTTTTCCTGGTGTTTGTCTTCGCCTTCAACCTGATTCATTACGCGGTGTTTCACGACAGCCGATACATCGCGATGTTCATCCTGGCCCAGCTCGGGTTTCTCCCCGTCTCCGTATACCTGGTGACCGTCGTCATCAACCAGCTCCTGGGCCGCCGGGAAAAACAGGCGATGCTCAAGAAGCTCAACATGGTGATCGGCAGTTTCTTCAGCGAGGCCGGGACGGGCCTGCTCCGGCTCATCGCGAAAGGGGAGTTCTCCGCACGCACGACCAGGAACCATTTCCTGGTCGGTCCGGAATGGGGGAGTGCGGAGTACAGCCAGGCGCATGCGAAGCGCAAGGAATGGGACGGAGAGATCCGCCACGCGGAGATCGACTGGGAAGCTCTGCGAGCCTTCCTGTTGGAAAAAAGGCATTTCCTGCTGAGCCTGCTGGGCAACCCCAATCTGCTCGAGCACGAATCGTTCACCGATCTTCTCTGGGCGGTGTTCCATCTCGCCGAAGAACTGGGAAACCGGAAAAACGTCTCCTCGCTGCCGGAAAGCGATTATGAACATCTCGCCGGCGACGTCCGGCGGGTCTACCTCCTGCTTCTGTCGGAATGGCTGGACTACATGAAGCACCTGCAGGCGGATTACCCCTTTCTCTTCTCCCTGGCGGTGCGCACCAATCCCTTCAACCCGGACGCCAAAGCGGAAGTAGGATAGGGTCTCGCCCCGCTCGTTCGGGGCATCGCTATACCATCAATCCGACAACATTTGGCCACTATGGCATTAATTGTACGCTCCGCGGTTGGGAAAAGCAGCGCCCGGCGGAGACCCAGAAGAAACAAATAATCATAGGAAACAAGCAGTTAAAAGGAAAGGACGGCACGCCTGCCCTTTGGCACGCTTCTTGGACCTTCCGAAGACAAGAAAGATGGTGCAGAGGACGGGAGAATCATTTCGGTGGCCAAGGGAAGGGAAAGAAAGGGGGGTGTCATGGAAGCGATCCTGGTAAGAAAAGAAAGGGAACGGTTGGTAGACCGTGCATGCAGGGTGATGAAGCCCATCTGCCACTGTTTTTCGGTTGCCGCCAACCAGGCCAGAGAGGCCGAGATCGACATTCCTTCGAAGAGGCGGTTCCGTCAGATCCTGGCATCCGGGGAAGCATCTTTCGCTCTCCCGCAGGATGAAGGTGCCGGATTGCATGAAGTGGTGGCACGCACTGGGATCGGGGTTCGCTCATTCCTTCGCTGCCTGGACGATGCCAAAGGTCAGGTGGAGCAGAGCAGAACCGACGCTGAAAGACGATTGACTTACCGGAAATTGCCGGAATGAGGCGGCGATTGAACTGGGGGGGGGCGTTCCGACCCCCCTAGTTCTTGCTGATTCCGCGCTTCTTCATCCGCGCGGTGAATGTGGACCTCTTGACCCCGGCCTTACGGGCCGCCGCGGCGATATTCCATTTCGTCTCTTTCAGAAGCGAGAGGATGTAGTTCCGTTCCAGCCCCTCCCAGGAGTACCCCGAGAGCGGAGCGGCATGTCTGTTCTCCCCGAGGCCGGGAGAAGCCGGGTCCGGGCGGCTCTCCGGAACCTCGTGCAAAAGCCGTTCGAAGAGCGTGGGCAGGTCGGAGAACCGTATGGTGTCCCCCCGGGCCACCGTGAGAAGGTACTTGGCCAGGTTCTCCATCTCGCGGATATTGCCGGGCCAGTGGTATTTCATCAACCGTTCCATCGCCTCGGGGGCGATCCCGTGGACCTTCCTTCCGGAGACCCTGGCGAAGTGCTGCAGGAAATGGTTGATCAGCAAAGGGATGTCGTCCTTCCTCTCCCGCAGTGGCGGCATCACCAGGGGCAGGACGTTGAGGCGGAAATACAGGTCCTCCCGGAACGCGCCCGTTTCGATGCTCCTGGTCAGGTTCCTGTTCGTGGCCGAGATGACGCGCATGTCCACCTTCTGGGACTCGGTGCTCCCCAGCGGCCTGACCTCGTTGCTTTGCAGGACGTTGAGGATCTTGGCCTGCAGGCTCAGAGGCATGTCCCCGATCTCATCCAGGAAGACGGTGCCTCCGCGGACGGCCCGGAACAGCCCCACCTTGTCCCCGGTTGCGCCGGTGAACGCCCCCTTCCGGTAGCCGAACAATTCGCTCTCCAGGAGGGCGTCGGGAATGGCGCTGCAGTTCTGGGTCATGAAGGATCTGTCCCTCCGGGAACTGCGCCGATGGATCTCCCGGGCGATCAGTTCCTTGCCGGTCCCGCTCTCCCCCGTGATCAGGACCGGGAAATCTTCTTCGGCGTAGGCCTCGGCGGTCCGCAGGGTCGCAAGCAACGTCTCGCTCCGCCCGATGATGAGCGGAGGGGACCGAACCTCTTCCAGGATCCTCCTCAGCTCGATGTTCCTTTTCTGCTGATCCTCCAGGGCCAGGGAGGCGCTCAGGGCGATCCCCCCGGTTGTCACCAGCCCTTCCAGGAGGCCCAGGTAGTCGGCGTCCAGGTTCAGCCGGCTCCCCCCCGCGCTGGTGTCGATGATCTGCACGGCCCCGTAAACGGTCCCGTCCTTCAATTTCAGGGGAAAGCACAGGATCAGCGTGCTCTTGACGTCCAGGGCATTCTCGATCTCCCGGAAATGGCGGGGGTCCTTCCCGGCTTCGGCGATCGTCGTCTTCCCCGTCTCGAACACGGAACCCACGATGCTGGGGTGTCTGGCGCTGATGGCCTTCCCCTTGATCTTGTCGCTTTCGGGACCGGCCGCCTCCGAGCAGACGAAGCTGTCCCCCTTCCTTATCCACACCGATCCCCTCTCAACGTTCTGGATCTGCATCAGGGTTTTGAGGAATTGGCCCTGGAACCGGTCGGGATCCAGCTTGTCGAACAGGGACTGGATGAAGCTGAGGGGCAAATTCTTTTGCATGGACCTCCCCTTCTCCCCCTCCTGCCAGGAAGGCGTCAGCGCGACTCGTTCCGGGCGGGTTCGGACCGGCTCATTTGTCTGCCCTGACGACGACGAAGCAGCCGTCGCCGTGCCCTTTCCGGATGGGATCCACCTTGCTCATCCCGCCCGGTGCATGAAAGATCGTCTGGTGAAAGGACAGCGTGCGAAAGCCGGTGTTTCCCAGGAGCGTCGCGACCTCCGCAGCCGTGTAAAAGGTCGCATTCCGGTAGAACAGGTTCTCGCTTTTCCGTTCCTCGTACGTCTTCCCGACCGGGCTGTCCCGGTCGATAAAGGCGAGGACGAGCGACCCCGTGGGCGCAAGAATGCGACAGGCTTCCCGCAGCGCGCCTTCCGCATCGTCGAAAAAGCAAAGGACCGTGACCATGAGCGCGAAGTCGAACCGTCCGTCCCGGAGAGGGAGGGTCTCGGCAATTCCGCCGATTACTGTTATCCCCCGTTCCCGGGCGATCTTCCGCATCGATGGGGACGGCTCCACCCCAAGCGGTATGCCCAGTTCCCCGGCGAACCTTCCGGTGCCGACGCCGATTTCGATGCCCGTTCCTCCCTTGGGCAGCAGCATCCGGACCGCCTGAAGCTCCGATTCGTAAGCGAACCGGTTTCTCGAAAACCAGTCGTCGTACTCACCGGCGTGTTGCTCGTAGGGCTCGATCTTCACGATCCGCTTTCCTTGCCGGAAGGGGCTTTGCCCGGCCATGGACAGGCGTTCGACATCGTGACCACCATGACCACGTGTCCCTGGGCGGCAGCCTCGCGGAAGGCGTCGATCAGGGCAGGGAAGACCTTCTCGTCGTCGCCCCACACGAGAGTGCTCATGGCGCCGGTCTGCCGTTCGATGCCGTGCCGGGCAAGCACCGAGGTCACGGCGTCGATGGAGGGTGAGAGATCGTCCTGCCTCAGCGGGTAAAGGCTCACTTGCGCCGTGATTCCGTACATGTCGTCTGACCTCCTCACGGGTGCGGCTCTCTGTCGGTCCGGGCCGTCGGTATTCGTCTCGGAATGGAGCTTCATTATACCCCGGTTTCCCGGGGGGTCGAGGGCATCGGCCGGCTGGGTATCCGACCCTTGCGGGCGGTGATGCGGGAAATATCCTTGACATTTTTCCCTGCATTTACTAATTCTTCAAACAGAACATTCATCTGCCGAATAAACCGGCCAAACCAGCGGACAAGACCCCAAGAATTTTAAAATGAAAGGAGGTGCAAAGGGGAGGTTTCGATAAAAAAGGAACTCTTTCGGGAATGAAAGAACGGGCATTGAACCGGTAGGCAGACTGGGGGGTTTCCCATGAGTGACGATCCGGCCAAGAAAAACGTTCAGGAGGGAATCGACCGACGGAAGTTCCTACAGGTAATGGGAGCAACGGGGGCAGCTCTGGCGTTTCGCGATGTCGCCTTCTCCAAGGCCCAGGCCGTCGAGATGAAGAGGATGGATATGACGGGGACGGTCCATATCCTGGGATGCAACGAAATGACCTCCACGGACGGCTATTGGGACAATTCCACAAAACCGGTCCTGATTATTAAATCGGGGGACACTGTCTACGTGGAAACCGGGACGCACCTGATGAGCAAGATGGTTCCCGGCGCGACCATCGAGGACTGGATGACCTGGTACAAGGAGGTCATCGACAAGACCGCGGAAACGTATTTCTACCCGGACGAGACGACGGGGGCGGCAAAGATCCGGAAAGGCGCAGGCCACCATCACCTGACCGGACCGATCCACGTCGAAGGGGCCGAACCGGGAGACATGCTCCAGGTCGAAATCCTGGATATCGACCCCGGCCCGTACGCCTTCAACCTGAACCCGACCACCTCATTCATGAAACTGGGCGTCCTGGCGGACGAGTATCCCCAGGGAAAGGTCCGGTGGTATGCCGTCAACCGGAAGGAGATGACGTACGAATTCCTGCCGGGGATCAAGGTGCCCGTCAAGCCGTTCCCCGGGACGATCGGCGTGGAGTTGCCGGACAAGGGGATGTGGAGCAACGTCCCTCCCGGAAAGCACGGCGGCAACCTCGACAACAAGGATCTGGTCGCGGGAACCGTGCTGTACCTTCCGGTGTGGATCAAGGGGGCACATTTCAAGACGGGGGATGCCCATTTTGCCCAGGGGCATGGAGAGGTGAACCTGAACGCCCTGGAGGGGGCCTTCAAGAACATCACCCTGCGGTTCACCGTCAGAAAAGACCTCAAAAAACTGGTGGATTGGCCGATGGCCTCGAGTCCCACCCACTGGATCATGATGGGTTTCCACACGGATCTCTACAAGTCGTGCCAGATGGCCGTGAAGCAGGCGATCAAGTTCCTGAACATGCATTATGGCGTGCCCGAACTGGAAGCCTATGCCTTCTGCTCCCAGGCGGTCGACCTCCATGTCACCCAGCTCGTGGACTACACGAAGGGCATCCATGCCATGATCCCCAAGGCCTATTTCGTCGGGAAGCAATATGCCGACAAGAACACACTTTTGATACCGAAACAGTCCTGATCGGGGAAAGGCTTGACAGGGCGCCGGCGGGTGAGACGATGATCCGCCGGCGCCTTTTTTCGGGAGACGACCATGGCATTGAAGGCGACGTACGAGATCCGGTGCGGCTGCGGAACGACATTCGCCAGTGACATCTGCGAATATGTGTTTGCCGAGCATGACCCTGAGCTGAAAGATTCCATCCTCTCCGGGGGATTCAATCGCATCCCGTGCCCTTCGTGCGGCCGAGAGCTGCACCTGGAAAACAGATTTCTTTACAGGGATGAGAAGAACAAATTGTGGGTCTGGGTGTGCAAACGGGAGGAGGAGCCGCAACGAGATGCGCTGGCCGAGGAACTGCTCGGGAAAAACGCCCCCATGGAATTCCATTTCCTGGAAGACAGGGAATCGTACAGGAAATTCCTGGTGTTCGGCAGAGAGGGGCTTCTGGAGTTGTTGCTCAGGGAGGACCAGACCCTGAAGCGAAGAGAAGGAAGAAAGCTGAAAAAGAATCCCGCCCACCGGGTGATCCTGGAAGGGAATGAGGATCCGGGATATCTGGTCCTGAGCGGGGAAAAAATCCGGATCTCCCTCCCCTTAAAACTCTCCGAAGCCCATCGGAACAAGGGAAACGGTCCGGAAGGGAAGAAGAGATGGCTGCAATATTATGCTCAGGGCCTGAACGTTCACAATCCGTACAGCTCGTTTCTGGATAAAAGATTACGGTTGAGGTGGAACCGGATCAGGGAGAAGGAGCCCCTGGGCGGGGCAGAAAACGAGTTCGACGATTTTGCGGAATCGTGGGCACGCTACCGGACCGACGGGAAACGATTCCAGGCCCGGTATCCGGAAAGACGCGGGTTTTTCGAAGCATTGAAAACAATGAGCATCCCCAGAAGAGTCCGCTCGCTCGATCCCCGCCTGATCCCCCGGGAATCCGAATGAAACGATCCTTCAGGGCAGGGGCGATGGTCTTCCTCGGGATCCTGGTCTGTGCAACGGCCAAGGCCGATCCGATTCACGAGGCGTCAAGAACCGGCAGGGTCGAGCAGGTCAGCCAGCTCCTTGCCGAGGGTGTGGATGTCAACGCGAAAACCGTCGACGGCAGCACGCCGCTGCACGTTGCAGCCGTCTGGGGGCACAGGGACGTGACCGAGGTTCTCCTGTCGAAAGGCGCCGACGTCCGTGCGAAGGAGATCAATGGCATGACGCCGCTCCACTTTGCGGCAAACGGGGATCACAGGAACCTCGCCGGAATTCTGATCGAACACGGCGCAGACGTTCATGCGAAGGCGATCAACGGATGGACGCCGCTGCACGTGGCGGCTCTCTGGGGTCACGAAAGCACGGCCAAAGTGCTCATCGCCGGCGGTGCGGATGTCCGGGCGAAGGCCGGCTCCGGCGCCGAACCGTTGCATGTTTCGGCGAACACGAGCAGGTGTCACAAGGACGTGTCCGGGTTTCTCGTCGAGAAAAACGACGACGTCGGTGCAAAGGCTCTCGACGGGATGGAACCGCTGCACGCTGCGGCTCTTGGCGGCCAGAAAGAGATGGCCGGGTTTCTGATCGAACACGACGCGGACGTCCATGCGAAGGCCGCCAACGGGATGACGCCGCTGCAAGTAGCGGTTTTCTGGGGGCACGCGGGAGTTGCCGAACTTCTCAGAAAACACGGGGCCGGGGAGTGAAAAGGAAGGGCAGGAAGGGATGACGGTCCGGCGAGGCGAGGGCATCCGGCGGCCCGTGTGTCCTACCGGTGCCCCCCGTGCTTTCGGAGCAGCCGGACGATGCTCTCGTGTCCCCGGTGATCCGCGTTCTGCAAAGGCGTAGCCCCGAACAGGTCCTTCCCGTTCACCTCCGCACCCTTCGCGATGAAGAGTTCCGCCAGCCTTTCATAGCCCTTGAGGGCGGCCAGGTGAAGCGGGGTGATCCCGTAACTGTTCTTTACGTCCACTCTTGCGCCCTTCGCCACGAGGAGTCGTGCGACGGACTCGTGGTCCATGTAGACCGCCTTGAGCAGAGGCGTGTTGGCGCCCTGATCCCTCGCGTTCACGTCGGCGCCCCTTTCGATGAGGAGGGCCACGACGGCCTCGTTTCCTTTATCGGCCGCGTAGAGGAGAGGCGTCTGGCCGAACCCGTTTATCGCGTTCACGTCGGCGCCCTGCGTGACGAGCAGGTGCACCACCACGATCCGGTTCTTGTCGACGGCCAGGTGCAGCGGGGTGCTGGATTGTTTGTCCCTCGCGTCCACGTCGGCCCCCCTGTCGAGCAGGAGTTCCACGATGGCCGCGTTTCCCGCCTCGGCCGCCCAATGCAGGGGAGTCCGCTGCAGGTGGTCCTTCGCGTTGACGTCGGCGCCCTCGGCGATGATCTCCTCGGCCACGTCCCGGGTTCCTTCCGCGGCCACCCGGTGAAGGGGCTCCGCCGGCGCAGGCGAGGGGACGAGACAGACCGCCGAGATCAGAATCCCGACCGCGATATGACGGAACGTCATGGACCGGCTCCTTTCCGCCCCGGCGGAGGGCAATCCCACAGGTATCTTGACATGCCTGGCAGGGAGGGGACAACCTCCGGGGGATCTCCGGACCGGTTGCAGGCGAATCCACGGCGCGGTCCGGGAATCTAAGCAAGACCCTGCAAACCGGGGACCAGGGAGGTTCGTGATGATGAAAAGAAGAAACCGGTCGGTTCTCCTGATCGTGGCGCTGGCGGGACTGGTCTTCGCGCATCAGGGGAGGACGAAGGGGGAAGCTGGGGACATGGCGGGACAGAAGAACGTATCGCCGGCGGAGGCGGCAAAACTGATGAAGGAAAACGGGCCCGACCCGGAGTTTGTGGTCCTCGATGTCCGTACACCAAAGGAGTACCGGGACGGGCATCTCGAGGGCGCGGTGATGATCGATTACCGGTCGAACGGGTTCAGGGAAAAACTGGAAACGCTGGACCGGGGGAAGACCTACCTCGTCTATTGCCGTACGGGGCGACGCAGCGGATCCGCGATCTCGATGATGGAGGAGATGGGGTTCACGAGGATCTACCACCTCTCGGACGGGATAAAGGTTTGGAAAGAGAAGGGATTTCCGACTACTGGGAAATAGGGTAAGGGCCGGTAAAGGACCGGGGATGAAATTCCGATAAGAGGGATATGGGGAAGAAGCTCAAAATCGTGATCGAGGTGGACCCGGACGCCAAAGAGATCACCGTCAAGGATGATGCCGGAAACGAGCGGCCGGTCAAGTCCATCGTGGTATTCGGGGGCGATGCGGAACAGGGCATTCTCTACCTCTTCGGCTATGGGGCCTCGGCCGACGCGGCATGGGCGTACAAGGAGGGGTACCTGCACGCAAGCGAGTGCGACGACGCCCACCTCAAGAATTTCTACAAGCAGTGCGCGTGCCACCTCGTCCAATGCCTCTGCCCGGAGGCCTTCCGCCGGGAAGTCGACGCGGAGGAGGTGCTGAACCGGTGGGAGTGCGAGGACCAGGGGACGGGTACGTGGAATTAGCCCGGGGCCTTCCTTACTTTCCGATTCTCTCCTCGAAAACCCTCTCTCCGTAATCCGTCGTTTCCCGCAGGACCTTCTCTTCCAGGCGAATCCGCTGCCGGAGAACCGGCAGGTTGGCCAGGGAGAACGCCACGAGCGTGAACGGCGCCCGCAGGAGCAGGGGAAGCAGGAGAAACTCCAGCACGATGACGAGGTAGTTGGGGTGCCGGAAGAACCGGTACGGGCCGGCCCGTACGACCCTGCTGCCGGGCACGGAGACGATCCGGGTAGTCCAGTGCCTCCCCAGGGTGGCGATGCTCCCGTAACGGAACCCGGTGACAAGGACGAGCGCGGCCAGGCAGGCGTAAGTGCGGAAGTCCGGGGGAACGCGCCACGGGTACGACTCCCAGGCAAGGCACAGGAGAAACAGGGTGTGGAGCGCCACCATGACGGGGTACGTTTCCGG